>ERZ794949.379-NODE-379-length-14558-cov-21.471282_pt1 | contig 14558 bp, 13 predicted proteins | sample MGYA00511363_ERZ794949 | MGnify/ENA primary metagenome ERZ794949 (study PRJEB30137, sample SAMN04331402) | food metagenome | isolation source: T1 must sample point D1 replicate B | place: Australia: South Australia ...
TTTTTTATTATTCAACATCTAAAACATTTTGTTTTTGTTTGAATTGTTCTTTTACGAATTCATAGAACTTAACTTGAGTAACATAGAAGTAAGGGAATACGTAAATTCCGACGATTCCTGAAGTAATTGCGACTAGAATTATCCAACCGGTGAATGAAAGTTGTAATACAAGGAAATCTACCTTGTAGCCCTTCATAATATCTTGGCTGGTCATAATAGCAGTGTAGGCACTAACTGGTTTGTTTTCCAATCTAGCATCTCTGTATATCCAAAGAGCTTGGTTGTATGCGAAACTCTTTACGACTAACCATACAAGTACGGCGATGAATTCAGCGATGGAAAGAGATAATCCTAATGCGTTTGGTAGTAAAATCATTAATAGATAACCAGGGATAAATAGTAGTGACCATAGTGATAATAGGATTGATCTTAAAATCCAAGTCCATGTGGTACCCCAGAAAAGACGTTGATCATCGATAAATGTTAGTGATTTTCTAAGTGGTTTTTGGAAATCATCTTGGCCTCTTAATACATTGAAGGCGGTGTAGATAGCACCGAGTAAAAAGATTGAAGATAAGATTATGAAAATAAATGTTGCAACATAGTTAACGGCGTCATTACTTGTAACGCTAGTAGTAACGTTTGTGGCATCCACCTTTATAGCTGAGTTAATGCTTACCTGGTTAGCTAAAATGTTGTAAGCAATGTAAGTTAGTAAGAATGGTAGAAATAGGATGAAGAAGAAGCGTTGGTGACCACGAATAAGGCCTTTAACTTCTCTTTTTTGTTCTGCGCGATTGTACATGAGAATCCTCCTGTTTGATATTATGTCTTAATTATACCAAAAACCCCGGTAGAAAAAATCCGACCGGGGTTTAATTTTTGATTAAGAATGATTTAGATGTTCTTCCAAGTGTCGTGACCGATTGAAGGGAATAGGTGAACATTTCTTTCAATTTCAAGTGGTGTCATCTTCATGTTAACGGCTGGAACAATCATGTCCACTGCGTTATCAGCTTGGTCTGAGATTTCAGTGAAACCAACTAAGCGGTGTTCCTTGTCAAAAATGTAGGCATTCTTAACAACGGGTTCCTTAGTGATTTGTCTAAACCATGTGTTAGTAGCATCGTGTTCTTCAACAGTGTATTCGTCACTAGCGTTTGCTTCATCAACGGTAACACCCATTTGACTGATACGAGGTGAAGTAAATACTACTGATGGAATTGCTGGGAAGTCGATTGGTTGATCTGTTTCTCCGGCAAATAAGTGCTTTAGGTATTGTGATTCGAAAGTTGCTGTTGGAGTTAGGTTTGGTTGACCAGTAGCGGCAACGTCACCTGAAGCGTAGATGTTTTCAACTGATGTTTGTAGGTATTCGTTAACTAGGACACCTTTCTTATCATCGTATTTAACACCCACTTCTTCTAGACCCATGTTGTGAACCATTGGCACACGACCAGAAGCGTCTAGGATGTAATCAACAGTTAGTTGTTGGTTGTCAGCGTAAGTAACAGTGTATTCGTCACCATCTTGGCTGAATGAACGTAGACCAGAGTTTTCAACAAACTTGATACCTGATTTCTTCATTTCGTCCATTAGGATTTTTACGTATGGTTGGTAGAAAGGACGTAATGCCTTGTCACCATGCATGAACATAGTAACATCAGCGCCTGCTTCGTTTGCCATAGTAGCAAATTCCATGGCGATGTAACCAGTACCAACAACGGCCATACGCTTTGGCATGTCTTCTAGTTCCATGAAGTCTCTTGAATCATGTGATAATTCAGTTCCTTCAATTTCAACTTTGTGAGGTGTTAAACCAGTGGCGATAACAATCTTGTCTGAAGTTACGTGTTCACCATTGATTTCTAGTGTGTGAGCATCAGTGAACTTAGCAAAACCATGGATAACATCCATTCCTAGGCTCTTCATAGTTGCTTCACGGTCTACCTTGATTGGTAGGATTCCTTCGCGTTTGTGTTTGATGTTTTCTTTCCAGTTTAGCTTAGTGTCACCTTCAACAATGTCTTTCATACGTCTTTGGGTCTTAGCTAGGGTAACTGGTCCATCAAGTGAGATTTTGGCGTTACAACCCCAGTTAGGGCAAGTACCACCAACGGCGATTGCTTCTACAAACGCAATTTTAAAACCTTGTTTGCAAAGTGTCTTGGCACCGTCGAATGCGGCGTGTCCTGATCCGATGTAGATAACATCGTAATCGAAGTTAGGATTTTTCATGTTAAAGCCTCCGTATTTATTACGATTTTTATATTTTCTTATATTAATTAATGTACAATATTGTAGTGTTGCAAACAAATATATTGACTCGATTTTAACGGAATTTTAACCAATAAAAAAACCACCCAAATGGGTGGTTTTACTTAATATTTTATAGATGTTGCCAAGCGTCACTACCAATAGTAGGGAACAAGTGGACAATCTTGTTAATTTGAGATTTGTCTAATTTTAGAGCGACGGCAGGTAGGATGGAATCAATTACGCTATCTGCTTCATCAGAGACTTCTGTAGCACCAACTAAATGGTGTTCTTTGTCAAAGATGTATGCACGTTTAGCGATTTTTTCATTGGTAATTGAACGATACCAATCAGCAGTCATATCATGTTCTTCGACAGTGTAGTCATCACTGTTTTTAGCTTCTTCAACTGAAACACCTACTTGAGCGATACGAGGTGAAGTAAATACAACTGAAGGAATAGCAGGGAATTCAATTGCATCCTTGGTTGCACCTGAGAATAAGCTTGTTAGATATTGTGATTCGAAGATAGCTGTTGGAGTTAATTTTGGTTGACCAGTTGCAGCAACGTCACCGGAAGCATAAATGCTATCAACTGATGTTTGTAGATGATCATTTACTTCAACTCCGCTCTTTTTATCGTACTTAACACCAACTTCGTCTAAACCAATGTTTTCGACATTTGGAATACGACCAGTTGCATCTAAGATGTAGTCAGTGAAGACTTGGCGGTCATTTGATAGTTCAATTGTAGTCTTGCATTTTTCTTCATGGAATTCTTTAACTTCTGCATTTTCAACGAATGTAACACCTTTTTCCTTTAAGTCGTTAACTACAGAATCAACGTATTCTCCATTGAAACCACGAAGTGCACGATCGCCATGCATGATAACAGTAACTTCTGATCCAGCGGCATTAGCAATAGATGCAAATTCCATTGCAATGTATCCAGCACCAATAATAGCGATGTGAACAGGAAGTTCGTCAATGTTTAAGAAGTCCTTAGAGTCATGTGCCATTTCCTTACCAGGAACATCCAATCTGTGTGGACGTAAACCAGTAGCGATGACAATCTTATCAGCGGTGTAAGACTTACCATCAACATCGACAGTATGAGGGTCAGATAACTTACCATATCCATTAATAACATCAATACCAAATGCTTCTAGACCACCCTTGATAGCACCAGAAATACCATCGATTACTTTATGTTTGTTTAACATGTTTTGGGTCCAATCAATGCTTAATTCACCCTTAATGATGTTTTGTAGACGCTTTTGAGTTTCTAAAACTTGTGCTGGTAAATCTAAAGCGATTTTAGCGTTACAACCCCAGTTAGGACATGTACCACCAATTTTATCGCCTTCAACGACAGCAACTTTGTAACCTTTTGCAGCTAATGGCATAGCACCGTCAAAAGTACCATGTCCAGCACCGATGTATAATACATCATAATCAAAATTTTCAGCCATAATTATCAAGTCCTTTTTTCAAATTATTATGAATTACTAATTTATAAGATAAACTCATGTATTGTGTAATTCAATTAATTTGCCTCAAATTATATAGTGTAAGACATAACAAAATTTATGTATTTTATAAAAAAATCATAATAAAAGTACTGTAAAAATAATAAAAGTAGTATATAATTGCTTTGTGAATAAATAAACAAAAGATGAAAAGAGGATGTTACTATGACTCAAAAAGTTGCATTTGTTACAGGTGCCGGTCAAGGTATCGGTAAAGCAATCGCTGAAAGATTAGCTCAAGACGGTTTTGCAGTTGCAGTTGTTAACCGTACTGCTGAAAAAGGTGAAGCGGTAGCAAAAGAAATTAACGCAAATGGTGGTAAGGCAATTGCTGTTCAAGCAGACGTTGCTGACAGAGACCAAGTATTTGCTGCAGTTGAAGAAACTGTAAAACAATTGGGTGACCTAAACGTTGTTGTTAACAACGCTGGTGTAGGTCCTACTACTCCAGTTGAAACTATCACTCCAGAACAATTCAACAATGTATACAACATTAACGTTGCATCAGTTATCTGGGGAACTCAAGCAGCCAAGGCTAAGTTCAACGAACTAGGTCATGGTGGTAAGATCATCAACGCTACTTCTCAAGCTGGTGTTGTTGGTAACCCTAACTTAACTCTATACGGTAGTACTAAGTTCGCTATTCGTGGTATCACTCAAACCACTGCTCGTGATTTAGCTGGTGAAGGTATCACTGTAAACGCATTTGCTCCTGGTATTGTTAAGACTCCAATGATGATGGACATTGCCCATGAAGTTGGTCAAAATGCTGGTAAGGATGACGAATGGGGTATGCAACAATTCTCTAAGGATATCGCATTAGGTCGTTTAGCTGAATCAGAAGACATCGCTGCTGGTGTATCATTCCTAGCAGGTAAAGATTCAGACTACATGACTGGTCAAACATTAATTCTAGATGGTGGTATGCAATTCCACTAAAATCATATCTTGGATATGGAAAAAGCCGTAGCTTATGCTATGGCTTTTATTATGTATAAAAGATCTAAAAAAAGAGCCGCTTCAATTAAGAAGCGACTCTTTTTTTGTGAGATATACAAAAACAAACTTTTATTCTTTAACAAAAAAGTACCCCAAAGATAAAATCTTCAAAGTACTTTAGTTAGTGAGCTGTGATGCTTTGAACACCATCTTCTCAGCAAAGGACTGAGTGCTTTTACCTTAAGCTAACAGCTCAAAATATTAAGTTTGTCTGTGAGATGTAACCTCAAGCGACATATAATATTAAACCATATCTATTTATTTTATGCAACATTTTTTGAGAAAAAATTGAAAATTAGCTATAATTTTATCAAAAGGTGAAAAAACTAGGAGGGATTAGATGCTAGTGATCGGAATGATTATCATGGTAATTGTATTATTTATTATTTCTACATTATCCACTGTGTTAGTAATTTCTTTAAAAAACAAGCATAAAGAAGACGACAAAGACTAATACGACGGTCTTTTGCTAGTTGATATAAAAAATATTTATAATGAACTTATCCTTTGACTATATCTTTAAATGTGTTTTATAGTACTTATCGTGTTTTAAATTAAGCAATAATTATTTTTAATATCAAATAGGAGGATTCATAATGGGAGTATTTATTAACTCAATCCAAAGTGTCCTTGTTGTTGTTCTAATTATGTTATTAGGATATGTATTAAGAAAAACCGGTTGGTTTGCAGATACATTCAGCAAGAACATTTCTAAATTAATCAAAAACATCGCCCTACCAGCTTCAATTTTCGTAGCGGTGTTAAGTCGTCTAACTAGAGGTAAGCTTGTAAGTTTCGGTAGCTACCTAATCTGGGGTGTTATCTCAGTTGTTATCGGTTACCTAATTGCATTTGCACTAGTTAAAATCATGAAGGTTAGACCAGGTCGTCGTGGTGTATTTATTAACGCTATTGTTAATGCCAACACTATCTTCATTGGTTTACCATTGAACATCGCCTTATTCGGTGACAAGTCAATGACTTACTTCTTGGTATACTACATCATTAACACTGTTTCTACTTGGGCATTTGGTGTCTTCTTAATCAGTAATGATGATCCTACTAAGTCAGGTCAACCAAAAGAACACCACAAGATTAACTGGAAACAAGTTATTCCAATGCCACTTGTTGGTTTCTTGGTTGCATTAGTATTCTTACTACTAAACATTCCAGTACTAAAGGTACCTTTCTTATCACAAACACTATCATACGTTGGTAGTTTAGTTACTCCACTATCACTAATCTACATTGGTATTGTATTAGCTGATGCTGGTCTAAAGAGTATCTCATTCGACCGTGACACCGTTGTTGCATTATTAGGTCGTTTCGTATTGGCTCCAGTTGTTATGATTGCTATCCTAACTGCTGCTGCTCATGGTGGTGTATCACTACCAACAATGTTTAGCCAAACTATGATTGTTCAATCAGCTACTCCAATGCTAGCTGTATTACCAATCCTAGCTGCTGAATCACACGGGGATGTTAAGTACGCTACAAACATTGTAACTACTTCAACTGTATTGTTCATCGTTGTTATTCCTATCTTGATGACAATCGTTCAATACATCTAATAAATATAAGAAACGTTGGAATTATTCCAACGTTTTTTTATTACATATAACAAAATTGACAAGTGCGGGTAGTTAGCCTAAACTTTAGATAAATTAAATGCGGGAGCAAAGAAGGAAATTCATATGTTTGAAAAGATTTGTTACACATTAATGATAATCGCCGTTATTATTATAGCCATAGTATATTTTGTATGTTATTAAAAATAAGAGGAGCTGACGTTTGTCAGCTCCTTTTTTATTAATTAGGAAAAAATCTTATAGTGCCGATCCGTTAAAAAGGTTCGGCTTTTTTTGTGCACAAAATATAAGCATAAGAATAATTAATGGACCAATTAATCAGAAACTTAAATGTATAAAAAATGAATTATATCTTTATAAAGACTTAACTAAAAAGTGGTAGCTAATTAAAAACTTAAGGAATATAATTTAGTTATCGATTAGTAAAGCGCTTACATTATTGCCGCTATAGTAATCATAGCCACTAAATGATTATATTTGATAAAGGAGAGTGAGCTATTATGACATCCAAACTAAAATTACCAAAACTATCTAGGTTCCAATTATTTAATATTACCTTCGGTTATTTTGGTTTAAACATGGCGTTCTTTTTACAAACTTCTCAAATGAGTAGAATTTTCCAAACTATTGGTGCAGACCCTAATAAGTTGGGATGGTTTTTCATCCTACCACCATTAGCAGGAATGATTGTTCAACCAATTGTTGGAAAGAGATCAGACAAGACGTGGAATCGTTTTGGTAGAAGATTGCCATATTTGATTATTGGTTCAATTATTTCCGCAATTGTTTTAATTGTTTTACCAAACGTTGGATCCCTAGGTTTAGGTTATGGATCATTAGCCGCTTTGCTATTTGGTGCGGTTACTATCATGCTTCTAGACGTTTCTTCAAACATGTGTCAACAACCATTCAGAATGATTATTGGTGACATGGTTAATTCAGACCAAGAAGACAAAGCATGGTCATTCCAAAACATTTACTCGAATGCAGGTGGGATGCTAGCAGCAATCTTACCATTCGTGATTACTGCAATTGGTTTTTCAAACGTTGCTCCTAAAGGTGAAGTTCCAACAACTGTTAAGATTGCCTTTTACATCGGAGCAGTCGTAATCGCTGCAACGACTATCTACACTGTTGTAAACGTTAAAGAATACGACCCGGTAGAATACGCAAAATACCATGACATCGAAGGAGAAGACAGTAAAGAAAAAGCACCAAGTCTATGGGAATTAGTAAAGACTGCTCCCAAGATTTTCTGGGAATTATTAGCAGTTATGATGTTCTCATTCATCTCAGTTCAATTTGTATGGACTTACAGCACTGGTGCTTTAGCAGAAAACATTTGGCATACAACTAACCCTGCTAGTGCAGGATTCCAAGCAGCTGGTAACTGGAATGGGGTATTAACATTCGTTCAATCACTAGCTGGAGTTCTATGGGGAACATTCGTATTGGCTCGTCTAAAACCAAGTCAAAGAAGAAAAATACTATCATTTTCATTGGTATTAGGTGGGTTAGGATTAATTATGATGTACTTTGTAACTTCAAAGATGTTATCCATCATTCCATTTACACTATTTGGAATTATGTACATCACAATTGGAACGGAAGCATTTGCAATGATTACAGGTGCTGTTAAAGGTAAAAATGAAGGTGCTTACTTAGGACTATTCAACTGGCAAATTTGTATTCCACAAATTGTAGCTTCGATTTCTAGTTTTGCTATTTTCCCAATGCTACACGGATCAATGAGTGCAATGTTATTCCTAGCAGGAATTTGCGCACTAATTGCTGCCGGAACAGTCTTCTTTGTAAAACCAGTTAAAGAATAATTAAAGGAGTTGAATTAAATATGACTAAGGATATTAGATTAAAACTAAGAGACGTGAGTTCAAGTAATCCCGGAAATTTAGAATCTGTTTTTTCATTCGGTAATGGTCACTTTGGGGTTCGGGCAACTAATCCAATTAAATCAAATGCAATTGAAGGAACATTAGTTAACGGTTTCTTCGAATACAGTCCAATCACTTATGGAGAAGCGGCTGCCTATTACCCAAAGAGAAATGAAACCATTGTTTCGCTACCTAACCTAAGAAAGATTCGCGTCTTTGATGACAGTCATGATGAATTCACTCATTCGACATTAGTAGATATGCAATTAGATTTATCTGACGGTAAGTTGGTTGAAGAATATGAATTAAGCAACGATGCACACCAAACAATTAAAATGATGGTCACTTCAGCCATTGATCAAAAAGAAGTGCATTTTTATGGAATTGAATATTCATTTGAAGCTGGTTCATACAAGGGAGATATCTACGTTGATAAAAACTTTGTACTAGACGAAGTTAAGAACGTTACTCAAGATGACATTGATGATCCTAGAAAGACTAGAGAACTAAAGTCAATCAAACGAGAAGTTGTATCGAGAGATGATTTATCTCAGACTATAGAAATTAGTACTTCCGAATCAGATCAACGCATTGAAATTACTGTCTATGGTTTCGATAACAATAGTCCATTGGAAACTAAATTATATTTAATTGATGAACCTAAGGTATCCTATGGATTTGTTGTTGGTGAAAAAAACGAATCATTTGAATTTGGTAAAGAGGATTTTAAGACTATTAAACAAAACAGTGCTAGTTTTTGGCACGATACTTGGGAAAACAGTGAAGTCACAATTTCTGGAAATGACGAATTGAATTTAGCTCTTCATTACAACATTTTCCAACTAAACCAAGCTACTGGTCGTGATGGTAAGACAAACATCGCAGCCAAAGGTTTAACAGGACCTGGTTATGAAGGTCATACATTCTGGGATACAGAAATGTACATGATTCCTTACTTCATTTACACTAACCCAGAAATCGCCAAGAAATTATTGATATACCGTTACAACACGCTAGATTTCGCTCGAATTCGTGCTCGTGAATTAGGTGTTAACCAAGGAGCACTCTTTGCATGGCGTTCGATTAATGGTGAAGAAACTTCTGCATACTATCCAGCAAGTACAGCGGCTTACCATTTAGATGGTGATATCGCATATGCGATTGGTAACTATTATCAAGCAACTCATGACACAGAGTTCTTAAAAAAATATGGTTTCGAAATGCTATTAGAAACTGCTCGTTTCTTCAGAGAATTTGGGACATGGGCACAAAGAGATGGCGAATCCGTCTTTGAATTTCATACAGTGACTGGTCCAGATGAATATACTGCAATGGTGGACAACAATTACTTCACTAACAGAATGGCACAAAACAACTTTATATTGGCATACAAACTGGGATTAATCTTAATGGAAGAAGATCCAGATGGATTCAACAGTCTAGGTGCTTCAGTTGAGGAACTAGAATTATTTAAGGATATTGCCGAAAGAATCTACTTCCCATACAACTTCGAATATCAAATTAATGCACAAGATGAGACATTCTTTAGCAAGGCGGTTTGGCCTTTTGATGAGACACCAAAGGATAAATATCCATTATTATTGCACTACCACCCATTGAATATTTACAGATACCAAGTAAACAAGCAGGCTGATACAGTTTTAGCAGACTTGTTGTTCCCTGAAACCATTGATGATGATCAACTAAAGAGGGAATTTGATTACTATGAAAAAATTACTACTCATGATTCATCGCTATCACGTTCTATCTTCAGTGCATTAGCCGCTAGAATGGGTAACATGGAAAAAGCTTATAGCTATTTCTCAGACACTGTTCGCATGGATTTAACCGACTTACAAGGCAACACCGAAGATGGTTTGCACTTGGCTAACTTAGGTGGAAGCTGGTTAAGTGTTGTTCAAGGATTTGCGGGGATGCAAGTGACTTCAGCAGGCGAATTAAAGCTTATCCCTCATCTACCAGCTGAATGGGATGGATTTGAATTCAGAATTGTTTTTAACGGCAGACTACTAGACATTCACATTGTTAAAGGTAAAACATCGATTAAATTACTAGATGGACAACCAATGAACATCATTGTCAACGATAAGTCATACAAGTTAGAAAAAGCATTGTTAGAGATTTTATCAAAGGGGGAATAGCCATGGGATTAGAAAAAATTAAAGGATTTATCTTTGACCTAGATGGTGTCATTTCCAATACGTCTGTGTTGCATAGTAAGGCATGGAAACAAATTGCTGAAAAAGTTGGCACTCCCTGGGATGATAAATTAGCTGAAGATTTAAAAGGTGTCGATAGAATGGATTCATTGAACCTGATTTTAGATCGTGGAAATCTTCAGGGAAAATATAGTGAAGAAGATAAGTTGGCATTAGCACAAGAGAAAAATGATAACTACCTAAATCTAGTTGATCAAATGTCGCCAAATGATATTCTCCCGGGAGTCAAAGACTTTTTAGACAGCTTGAAAGATAATGGATATTTAATTTCTTTGGCTTCCGCTTCTAAAAATGCGCCAACCGTGTTGGAAAAGTTGCAATTAAGTGATTACTTTGAAAAGGTAGTTAACCCTGCCGAATTAAGTAAAGGTAAACCAGATCCAGAGATTTATGTTAAAGGTGCTGAAATTTTAGGACTTACCCCCGAAGAATGTATTGGTATTGAAGATGCTGAAGTGGGTATTGCTGCCATTAACGGCGCAGGTGAAATTTCAGTCGGTATTGGAGATGCTGAGATATTAAAAGATGCTAATATTGTCTTTTCAAATACTAAGTATTTAACACTAGATCATATTGAAAAAGCGTTATAACAAAAAGGACTGACATATGTCGGTCCTTTTTGTTATTTAAACTTCATTTTTTAGGGATTAGCCTAATTTTTGAAATTCATTAATTTCGTCATCCGTTAGTTGGTACAAAGTATTAAAGACGGTTGATAAAAATGAATATGGTAGGTTGTCGGTAATACCGCCGGCAATTTCTCCTGCAATACTTAGAATGCTTGATGCTAATACAGCTGAGTTTAAAGTGTTGTCGACAGCTAGACATGCTCCCAAGATTCCATCTAACATGTCACCACAGCCAACGTTTACAGCGAAATAGTGGTGACCATTTTTTACCTCAATGGTCTTTGTGCCGTCTGAAATTACATCGATTACTCCAGATAGTAGTGTAAGGCAGTTGAACTTTTTAGCAACTGCTGCCGCAATTTCATGAAGATCACCATCACCACTTCCGGCATCGATACCTTGAGCATTCCATTCAATATTCGCTAAGAATGCTAATTCACCAGCATTACCACGGACAGCATCGAATTTTACCTCTTTTGCCACTTTGGCAAAGTTATCTTGACGTAATTTGGAAGCACCGATGGCGACTGGATCAATAACTACAGGGATGCCTTTTTGGTTTGCATACTTTCCTGCCGCAATCGATTTGGCAATGTCTGCATCGTTAGATGACCCCATGTTAATAACTAGAGCATTGGAAATGTTAACTAGGTCTTCAGCCTCTTTGATGTCATCAAACATAATGGGTGAGGCGCCGATGAAATTGATGGCATCGGCGACGTGTTGAGGTGTTACCATGTTAGAAATATTTAGGATGATTGGTGAATTTTCTCTAATTTGTTGGATAGTAGTCATTATGCGTTCCCCTTTAGATGGTTAATTGTTTGTTTAAAGTCCTTGCTGTCGATGATGTCAGAAATTACAGATACACCATCGACATTAGTGGTTAAGACTGCTTTGGCGTTATCTTCCTTAATACCACCAATAGCAACTGCAGGATGAATTGATTCTTGGTACAAACGATTTAATTCGTCGATTCCAATAGCTGGTTTAACTTTTAGCTTGGATTGGGTAGCAAAGATGGGTCCAATTCCAATATAGTCGATTGATTCAACATTGTTGGCAGCTCTCACTTCCTCTAATGAATGAGTGGATAGACCAATAATCTTATTTGGACATTCAGCAATGACTCTTTCAATCTTAGTGTCGTCTTGACCAACGTGAATACCGTCGGCGTTAATTTTCTTCATTAAATCGATATCATCGTCAATGATGTAAGGAACATTGTACTGGGCGGTAATTTCTTTTAACTTAATGGCCACCTTTAGTTTTTCATTATCAGAAAGAGTGGAATGATCTTTTTCACGGTATTGAAACATCGTAATTCCGTTTTGACATGCTCTTTCAACGATTTGAATTAATCTGTCGACATCACCGCCAACGTTTTGACTTCCGGCAATGAAGTAGACGGATAATTGCTGCTTATCGAATTTCATCTTCAGCCCCCCAATGGTTTAATGGTCCATGCCCATGGCCCACAATAATTTCTGATTGTAGGATGGTATCAATATAGTGTTTTCCTTCAATGATAGCTTCTTTAATAGATAATCCCTTTGCTAGATTAGATACAATTGCTGATGATAACGTATCACCAGTTCCGTGTTTTCTAACAGTGTCATATTTAGGGCTTTCAATGGTAAAACTGACTCCATTTTCCAATAGGACGTAATCGGATAACGTATCGCCTTCTTGGTGGCCACCTTTGACAATGACATTTTTGGCTCCTAATTGTTGAATATAAGTAGCTGCTGCAATTACATCATCGTTTGTCTCAATCTTCTTACCATAGATAACTTCAGCCTCTGGTAGGTTGGGGGTGACAATATCTGCGATTGGAATTAGCTTATTGATAATTGCATCGATACCAGAGTCGTCTAACAATCTTGCCCCGCCCTTAGCGACCATTACGGGATCGACTACGATAGGGTGAATATTATGTTTGTTAATATTTTCGACCACTGCTTCCACACGTTGCTGGTCAAATAAGGCGCCGGTTTTAGCTGCTTTGATGTCAAAGTCGTCAAAGACGGAGTCAAATTGTGCGTTAATCATGTCGACGGGGGTAGGTAGCACGGATTGAACACCTAATGTGTTTTGCGCAGTTAAACCTACGACAACACTAGTGGAGAAAACATGGTGTTCTTGCATGGTTTTGATATCTGCTTGCATACCAGCGCCACCACCAGAATCTGATCCAGCAATTGTTAATGTTTGAGGAACTTTTTTACTATTCATTTTTGCCACCTCCATGAACCACTTCAGCAAAACGCCAATCTTGTTGGTAGAAGGCTTGTTCCCAGAATTCCCATTCCAATTCGGTACTCTTTAAGAAGAAACCCTTGGCCTCTTGGATTTGTTCGTCAGACATATCTTTAGCTAATTCATCTAACATTTTGAATAACTTTCTAGTTAAGCCACCTTCTGCATCTTCATCATCTGCGATGTAAAAGTCAATCCAACTTTTGAATGGATTGTCATCAGTATTCTTACCAGTAGCAGTAAGTTGTTTGGCAATTTCGTTATATGTCCAAGGGCATGGTAGCAGTGCACAGATGATATTTGCGAGACTGCCAGTTCTAACAGCACGGTACATGTGTGATTGGTATAAATATGCCTTGGGACTTGGAGTAGCATGTTGCAAACTTTCGTATGTAACGTTAGCAATATTGCAGAAAACGTGGTGAGGATGGATTTCGCTGTTTAGAATAAAATCAATATTTTCAGCGAAAAATTTCATATCCTCTCGTTTTTTTAGGATAGGGATGATACTAGCATAAATTTTGATGAACTCAGATAAGTATTGAAAGTCTTGTTGAACATAAAACTTTAGAGCGGCATCATCGACGTGACCGTCACCGATACCTTTAACAAATGGGTGATCAAAGATAGCTTCTAAAATTGGATTAGCTTCTTTGACTAGTTGATGTGAAAACATGAAATAATACCTCCATTGTGCTGCCACAAAAAAATACCCTCCCACACGAAGGTGGAAGGGTACACTTGGATAGACTAGGTCTAATTCTTTACTTGGAGTGCGCCTGACTTCCTTCGCTAGTGTTAACTAGATCAGGTTCAATGGGTGTAATCTCAGCCGAAAAACGGCACCCCAGTGGACAGCATTTTTATATTTAATTCATTTATAAGTATATCTGTTTTGAACCATTTGTAAACCTGATAATTTTCGTAAATAAAAAGAGACGGTGTCATCGCGTCTCTTAATTTTATTGATAAATTTCAAAGTGAATTTGACCCATTTTATCGATTGAAACTCCAAATTCCTGTTTAGCTGAATTATCGAAACCGATACCTAAGAAGTTATCAGCATGTCCCCAATTGGAATCAGCATCATCAAACATCATTGCACAGATTGCACCATAGATGCTTTCCTTAACGTTAGCAAGTGTGACTGAACCACTGATGTATGA
>ERZ794949.380-NODE-380-length-14546-cov-126.135256_pt1 | contig 14546 bp, 6 predicted proteins | sample MGYA00511363_ERZ794949 | MGnify/ENA primary metagenome ERZ794949 (study PRJEB30137, sample SAMN04331402) | food metagenome | isolation source: T1 must sample point D1 replicate B | place: Australia: South Australia ...
AGTCACCTGGTAAACCGAAGATGGTGTTAACACCGACTTGTTTAATTCTTTCGAAGACGTATCTACCCAAAGTAATTTCAGACATTATATTATGTTTTGTGTTTTTAGTTTTTGTTATGGTTAAAAAAATATATTAATGTGATTTAATATATTAATGTTTATTGATGGTTTTGTTATAGTATTGTTTATTAACAGAAATAAGTTTAAATCATTAAAGAAAATATAAATGTAATCACTGACATAATCGTCTTCTTATATAGGTAGCAAAATGAATATAAAAATAGAGGACCTTCTGATATGTGTGTACACACCACAAAATGTTTATCGTAAGGCGTTAACTCCAAAAGATTAGTAAAAAATAAACCTTATTGCACCATAAACTGAATATTCACTCAGCAAATGTGTTATTCACCCATCGTAAGGGGTTGTTACTCTCCTTCCCGTGTATCGTACGATTTTATTAAATTCGATAAGGTGCTTTTTTTTTCTTCCCCTTAAATAAAATAGTGTGACTTCTTATCCAAAAAGGGTAATTTTTGTTAGGTGGAGATATATAAACAATGAAATTTGCATAAACCCGAGAGCCAGGTGCTTGTGGGGTGAGAAAGTTACGAACCGTGCGCTTTGAGTGAAAATAGTACCGTAGTGGTAATAAAAACAATTAAATCAACACATTTTTGGCCTAGAAATCGTACGTTTTTTTTTTTTTGTTGAAAATTCCGTTCTACATGAATATTCAAACTGCTATGAATAATGGCATGATATTAAAAACTAGGTGAATAAAGCTGGAAAAAAGAAGTAAAAAACAGAATTATCACTTCATCAGAGCATCTCAGCTCATTGAAATCAAGGAATAGGAAAAAAGTTTCACTCTCGTTTTGATTTATAAACGATTTCTTATGGGCTTGAAAAAAATTTAGGTGCTATCGAGGTGCTTTTTTTTTCAATTTTATAATTTTTCAATTTTTACAAATGCTGTGCACGTTTTCTTCTGCAATCTTACATCTGTGTAGGTTTTTGAGCCGGATTTTACACTAGTTTTTAGTTTATTTCTTTTTTTTTAATAATCAATGTTTGATTGTTAAGAATAGTGAAAACTATGCTGCTTTCTGTGTGTGGTGTCTTTTAGTTGATTTCAAAGAATTCAGCCGTGTTTGTCGTGTAAAGTTATTGATTCAACCCGGAAAAAACCCCAGCTGTTTTATTGAATAATTTGAAAACTCATGAAATTTTTGGTAGCGGCTCAATTTAAGAAACAGCTGTATGGCTTGTAGATACAGTCAAGAGCATTGATAAATTACAGAATTGAACGTGTATGTATCTTTTACAGAAGTGATTTTCTTGGAAAATTATTGAGGGCAGTGATTTTCGTAGTACTTTGTTGTCCCTGTTTAACGCTGGTGAAATATAGCCGGATGTCGGAGATAAGCAACCACCTAATGGAGACACCACAACAGTGCATCGAATGTACTCACACAGGATCACGGCATGTTCACAGATAAGTTCATATATTCAATAAAAGCATCTTTAATCGTAAACTTGCAACACCACCACAGAACTATTACTTCCCTGTTTTGGCACACGTGGACAGCGTGATCACGTGAAACTGCATTACGCAAAACTACATCACGTGCATATTCTACAGCCGTTAGACTTTTTTTTTTGGCTTATTTTTTGTCATCAGCAGGGCGCCGTAATGAAATTGTCTGGTTAACTCCGTGGTGCTCTATGAAAAAAAAGCGAAATTTAAAAAATTTTTTTGAAATCTGTTTCTTAAAGCCTAAAAACTTCGAATTGCTTAATTATTAGCTCTACATTTTCTTTTTCCTTATAATATACTAGAACTAATATACAAAGCCCAACCAAAATAAACCAATTCATAACATAATGGAAAGTTTTTCTAGTTTAGGATCAGTTGTTTTAGCAACATCTGTCATTACTTTTGCCGCTACCAAAGAATTTTTGCTTTCAAAGAACAAAAATAGTTCATCTGTTTCAGAAATACCATCTGAAGTCAACACTTCTTCTTTAATCAAAGAACTAGGTTTTGATCCTATCAAGACCAGAAGTGTTTTAATGAATAAAGAAAAAAGCCCATATGCCATTTTAGATCACAAATACCCAGCAAAGAAGCATTGTGAAAATGTTGTATCCAAATTGCAAACCATCACCATGCCACATTCATGTGCATTTTTGAACTTCGGTAACTTAGTCGAAAGCATTAAGTATTGTGACACTAATAAGCCATTTAGACAAAAAAGATACTTTTATTACTTATCAGGTGTTGATTTGCCTGGCTGTGCTGTATATTATGATATCTCCAAAAAGAAATTAACTTTGTTTTTACAAAATGTTGATGAAGATGATATCATGTGGTCTGGGGAACCATTATCTTGCAAACAAGCTTTGGATAATTACGATGTTGATGAAGTTTTGTATATGAAGGATTTACCTAACTTTTTGAGAGAAAGAAAAGAAATTGACAATGTTTCAAATATATTTATGGATGACTTAGATAATGTTCCAAAAGACCTGGACTTGAGTGCTTTGCCTATTTCTGCTGAATCTAAAGAATTCCTATATGCTATTGATGAAAGTAGAGTTATCAAGGATGCTTATGAAATTGCTTGTATCAGAAAAGCTTGTGAAATCACCGACAATTGTCATTTAGCCACCATGCAAGCCATTCCTATTGAAACCAATGAAATTCACTTACAAGCTGAGTTCACATACCATGCAATCAGACAAGGTTCTGTTTCCCAAGGTTATGAACCTATTTGTTGTTCAGGAACCAATTGTTCTACTTTACACTACGTTAAAAATGATGAAAGTATTAAGCACAGAGAATCAATCTTACTTGATGCAGGTGCTGAATACAAGAACTACACTGCTGATATCACCAGATGTTTCCCAATCAATGGTAAATGGACTAAAGAACACAGAGAAATTTATGATGTTGTTTTAGATGTACAAACTAAAGTTATGGAACAAATCAAACCAGGAGTATTATGGGACGATTTACAAAAGTTGACACACGAGTTGATTATTGATCACTTAAAGAGATTAGGTGTTTTCAAAAAAGAATTTAGTAATCAAGAAATCTACGACAGAAGAGCATCTGCTTGCTTTTTACCACATGGTCTAGGTCATCAAATGGGTCTAGATGTCCATGATGTTGGTGGTATGGCTAATTACGATGATACCGATCCATACTTCAAGAACTTGAGAATCAGAAGAGCATTGGAGCCGAATATGGTTATTACCAATGAACCAGGTGTATATTTCAACAAATATGTTATTGAAAACTTATTAGAAAAGTTCCCAGAAAGATTGGAAACTGTCAATATGGATGTCATTGAAAAGTACGCCTATGTCGGTGGTGTTAGAATTGAAGATGATGTTTTAGTCACCAAAGATGGTTACGAAGTGCTATCTGGTATCACCTCTGATCCTGTTGAAATTGAAAAAATTGTCTCCAGTGCTATTAAGAAGGGTAGATCTTATTTCCATAACGTTGTTTAAAATAATCAAATTTGAAGTTCAAACCTTCTTCTTTTCTTTTTTTCATCATTATTTGTTTAAGTTATAACATATATATCATTCTTGTTAAAATATTTCAGTAAATAACAACTATTTATTAATGTTTTTTTTTTTTTCTGTTTACAATTCACTGATCTTCTTAGCCAGTTCTGGGATTGCTTCGTTGGCATCTGCAATCAAAGTGTAATCACTTATTTGTTCAAGAGGAACACCTTCTTCTTTATTGATGTTTACAACAACTTTACTATTCTTCATACCAGCTAAGTGTTGAATGGCTCCTGAGACACCACAGGCTATGTATAGTTCTGGTTGAACGATTTTACCAGTTTGACCGATTTGTAATGAATTGTTAGCATGACCAGCATCAACAACGGCTCTAGTAGCACCAATCGAGGCTTTTGTGTTGCCGTATTTCTTAGAGGCAACAAAGCTATCAGCTAACAAAGATGTCATCTTTTCAAAGTTCTCCTTGTTTTGTAACCCACGTCCACCAGTGACTACAACTTTAGCTGCTGTTAAATCCGGTCTACCTGTTGAGTCTGGTATATTGTTTTCAACAAATTTGTTATATGGAACAGATTCAAGGATTTTGGCTTCCTCTGGAATATCATTAGTCTTGGCTATGTTTTCTAAAGTAATAACTTCTTCAGCATCGTCTAATGGGAAGTTACTAGCTCTGAAAGATAAAATCTTGGTCTTTATCTTGTTAGATGGACTATATTCAATTTTTGATAACAAATTTCCTGCAAAAGTAGGCTTGATGAATGTATTTTCATCAATGATCTTGACTATGTCATTTGTTGGTTGAACGTTGGCTTGTGCTGCTAGTCTTGGGAAGATACTCTTGGATAGGGTTTGGGTATTGAATATAACATTTTCAACATCAGCATTGTCTTGTAAAACAGAAGCCAATAAGCTGGAGACTAGTTCTGGTTCTTTGATATTATCACCATTAATTTCATAAACTCTGGAAAATTTAGAAGAGTTTGTAGGCAATTCAACAGATGTTGGTTCAGATGATGATTTATAATTGACTAATACGACATCGTTACTGTCCTTCAATAAAGTAGATACTTTCAGTAAGTTTTTCAAAGTAGTGTTGTTTTCATTGAAAATGATATTAGAAGCTAATCTATTAGATCTGATATTAAAAAGTCTAGAATTTAATCTTAACATGGTAGTTTGACTGTTTGTGTGGGTGGAAGTGTTTTCTGGGTCTGGACTAATTCATTAGAAACTAATCATTTTCATGCAAATTTTGTTAATTAATTTTTTTTTTAAAAAAGGGAAACCGAATATGAAAATTTTTCTTTTTATGATTTTTTTGGGAACTCCTGTTAAACTGTCCTTAAGTCCGATTTGAAAACGGCAATAATGATTCAATTAACACATATAGAATGAACGTGATTGACAACAAGATAGACTTTTAGTGGTAGTTGGAGCTGACCTGTAAAGTCGCCTTTGTTTCGGATTGAATTGTCACTACGGAACATGTATGAAAGTTTGAATCGGAGACTCTGCACTTATTTCGAGAAAAATTAGAAATTGGAAAACGACAAAAGTGTTAAGTCTAACAACCAACTTAATTTACATTTGAAATAATATGTACTATAAAATATGATACAGATGGTTAAGTACTTTTGTCTACTTACACTTAACAGCTATTTACTTTTTTAATTGTAAACAATAATATATTGACATTTCACGTGACTAACTGTAAACAAAAAATTAAATATTTCATACTGCAGAAAAAGCATCCATCTGATTTACGTGCGAAGTGATTTCTCATCTAGAAGAAAAAATCAAAGAAATACCATGATCTTACCATAAACAAACCAATTTTGAGTATTCACCTTCTTTTAAAAACACTATACGAAAGGATACTCTTATGAGTGTATACATTGGTGCTATCATTAAGTTTAGCAGGGGTATTGTTTTGTATGTGTAGGACTTAAAAAATATTCCCGAAAATGGGTATATCACGTTTTTTTTAATTTGTTGACACATTTTTTTGCGAGAGGGGAATGCTAGTCTAGATATATGGGTCGTGATTTTCACTACATAACAAAGGCTAGGTGATTTGCAAAGAACAATAAAATAAAGAAAAGCAGGTTGGCATCACTCTTCAAATAGTCTGGTAATAATATTAATATATAGCCATCTTCAGTTTTTTTTTTTTTGAAGTAGTTCTCTTGAGTTGATTTATGATGTATTTAGCAATTTATGTTATGCACCGCTGCAAACGATAATGAATAGCTATGACTGGACCTCCGTATTTTTTTTTTTTTTAAATAAAGGTTATTTAGGGTTGCTTTGTTGCACTTGTGATGACGCAAATGCATTGCCGTATGCATTGATATGGAAAGCGGTGTATGAATGCGCATTTGGTATTTTTTGGCGTAATTTGTACTGTTCCAAGTTTTTGCCAGTCTTTTTGAATTCATTCATACCTACAGTTAGATAATGGTAGAACTCAGATAAGGTTTTTTCTGCGTTGTATTGATTTTCAAATGAGTAATCTGGTGTTTCTACACTTTTTCTGATCTTATTTGTGAGACATTCGTATTCAAAAACGTCTTGATATGTCAAATTAGATGGGTTTCCATTATCGAATTCCGTCGTATTAAAAATATCATTATCGTAAATTGTTTGTGGCAATACAAAGTCGTCCTCATTTAAATTTTCATACTTTTTAGTATAACAAAGCGGACAGATGTCTTGTGCTGTCACAAGTATTTTGTTTTCGTCATATGTAATTTCATGAAAACATTTCTCGGCTGTTTCTTTCAATAGCTCTATCAAATCTTTGTTTTTATCCAGAAAGCTTCCTTTGTACAAGTTTCTGTTGAATTTCATATTTAATGCATGCTCAGCTGCAAAGTTAGTATGTAAATATTTGAATCTGTCTCTAATTTGCTTGACTGATTTTGGTTTTCTGTTCGTTGAGTTATTAAATTCGGTAAGCACTTGCTTCCAAAAATGGGTTTTGTACGCTTTATTTCTATGTTGATTCAACACAGACTTGTTTTTCATACAAAATTGAAGAAGATTGATGTCCTGACAAATTTTTTCTTCTGTTGATATACCCATTTTTGTTGTTTTCTGAGACAAAATAAAGTTACTAATGCACGTTCTTCAAATAGGGTTTCTACTTGGAAGAAAGTTTTTAGGGTCGCCAAAGCTGTTCTTTTTTTTTTATATTTTTCTTTTAATGCTAATTGCTGTTCAATGGTAATTATTTATTGAATATACTTTCAATATATAGTAGAACAACTGTGTGAAGCTAAAAACAAAATGCAATAACCATTGATAATCAGTGATGTCATCAGACTATGACTTGACAAAAGCATATTTTATCAAACTTGTCTTTCAAATCATAAAAGATTGATTTAACCAAGAATTTATTTTCCTTTTCTCAAGATTTAGGCGCCGGAAATTTCTTCGGTTGGTTTTGTTGATTTTCCCTGTAGAAAGGCAGCATAAAAAAAAAAAGAAATTCTGCCTAGAATTTATTAAAAATTGTGCCAGCAGATATCAATAGTGAAAAAAAGGGTTTAATCTAAAGGAAATAAGGAACTGCCGGTATCTGTCTTTCAATCGAGAAAGATGGAGTCTTTCATACAAAAGGTTATCTTACGTGGGAGGAAATGACTTTTGAAAAATTTAAATCTAGAAGCAGGGGGGTTTTTCTCTTTGAAGAATAGATGTTAAACCCGCTTAACTCAGTCAATACTTTTATTTTAGGTGTAATGCACTTGGTAAATTAGCTCGTTAAAGCCGTGTTTGTTTATCCTGTCCATTTTGCTGTAAAAAAAAACAAAAGGGGTTTTAAAATGAAGATTTCTATTAATATGTCAATCATATCATTCTCTATGATATGTGAACCAAAACAGACTTTGTAGTATAGCCTAGACTCGGTCTATTACTTTTTTCCAAAGAAATAAACTAGCGTTTAAAGGGACTTTTTTCTCGCTGAAAAAACTTAACTTCCCGAGATTTATCCAGTATTATTTGTTGATAAACAAACAAGAAAGAATATTATGATCGATATGCTTAATATCCAAAGTGTGATCAAATTTTAAAATATTCCATTTTTTATTCAAATTTCATCCAAATTATTTTTCTTAAAAAGGCATTTTGTATGTCTTTTGGTAGTTTCCTTCAGTACCACATTAGATTTATTACTGTAACGCATTTTTGGGCTTTTATTTTATTTTTAATTTTTTTTTCCAGGCTACTGAGAAGTTAGAAAATACAATTTATATTATTTCTGCCGTTGAAAGCTTAGGTGAAAGAATACACAGGCGTAAAGTTGGAGAAAAGAAAAGTAACTGCTGCAAAAATAAAACAACTTATATGAAAATCAGTTTCAAAATGAAGTTAATTATCATTGCTATATGGCAATAGACGGGTAAATTTCTTTAAATATCAAACAGTACATCAGGAAATAATTTGAAATTTTGTTTGGGTCTACATAAGTTAAGAGCAAAAATAATATTAATGTGTTAACGTTCTTGAGAAAGATACTAAGGTTAAAGAAGTACAACTTTTGGATAATTCTCGTTGCATAGCCATCCATTTAATAAACTGATTTCTTTCCGTTCTTTTCTGTGTTTGATGCAAATTTTCATTATAATATCTGAATTTATTCTAATTCTTGCGAATGTAAACGTGCTAATCAAAATTTTCTCTAAGTAGCTTTCTTTCTTGGAATTTTCTTTAGGTGTAATCAAAGCTAGTGCTGCTTCAAACAACCAGAACAAAAGTGATATTTAAATGCATACACAGTTTAGTAAAACTTGCCTTTCCTTTGATCTTTACGAAAAGTCAGTATAAAATCTCACCTTGATAAACCATTAGTATAAATAAATCAAAGACTCCTTAAAAAAAAAAAAAACTTTTTCAACTTCCAATAAAAAACCCATCTTTACAATTACTTAATAGTTCTTTAACTATTTGTAAAAATTCAAAGCTTTCAACTGTTGAAATAGAACCAAGACTTAAACCTGATATATACAACAAGATGATTACTTTTCAAGATTCTAAATCACAACTTTAAAAAAAAAAAATTAAAAAAATAAGAAAACGAACAATCGACTATAAAGGATTACACCTTAAACCATACTTAACTTTTTTTTCTGAATTAAATGACGTATACCAAAAAAATAAAAAATGTCATCATATTCAAATTAAAGTGCATCTTCAGTGCATCTAGTTAATTGGCATAATTTCGGCCTGCATAAATTGATAACGGTTTAACCACAGTAAAATGATAAGTACAAATTAAAACAAGATAACATCGTTGCGGTTTTCCACGGATATTTGTGTTTTAAAAGCGAGTTTCTGGTAAATGCTACCCCTGCTTTTCTGCGCTGTGCAAAGTTTTTTCGCTGATGATTGGGTGTTTATATCCGAAAAAAACAGAATTTCCATGCGAATTTGAGCAATGAAATTTCTTTTTTTTTCTACAATTTTTTTACCCTTTGAGTATATATATTACATGAGATGAAATATTTTAAAATTTTTGTTGTCTGTTTTTAAATTTTAAAACTTTTAATGCTTGTGAACTATAATAAAAGACATATATATATATATATAAACCAATTTATAAACATAGTTTAGTAGTGCTTACAGTGCAATATTAATAAAAATCAATACTTTTTAAAAGATTCCATCATCTCTAGAATATAAACTCCTGTTTTTATAATCTACCAAGATAAACATACAATCTTTCCTTATTTTTGAATTTTTTTACCTACTACTCTATTTTTTTTTTTTTCTATAAATCTAATTAATTATGGTATCAACTACTGATAACCACCACACCAGTGTTGAAGAAAACTCTTCTGAAAAGGCTCTTTCTCACACAAACGATCATTCTTCTTTGGAAAACTCTGAAATCATCGAAGAATTCCAAACTGAAAATGCTAGACATCAACTGGAAAACGAAAATGCCTCTATCACCACTTCTAAATATAAACTTGAACAAAATGAATTCATGAATAATAACGAATTAGTCAAGACCGAATCTAGACCAGGTTCTAACAAAACCTTGTCGAAGATTTTGACTGGTGAAGATTTAGACGAAAAGTTGAACCCTCAATCTGATCCATACCAAAACCTACCTGAAATGGGTGGTAACAGAGAATATCCTCCTGTTTTGTTTGAAGACAGAACTCCTTACGAAGTTACTTTCTCCGATGAAGATGCCATTAACTTTCCTCAATTCGAACATCCATACTCATGGCCATTCAAGAAAAAATTCTTGACTGTTGTTATTTTATGTTTGGATTGTATGGGTGTTACCATGGGTTCTTCTAACTTTGCTTCTTGTGTTCCTCAAGTCATGGAAGAATACGGTGTCATTCAAGTCGTTGCTGTCTTAGGTATTACCTTATATGTTTTAGGTTTTGCTTTAGGTCCTGTTGTTTACGGTCCATTATCTGAATTATACGGAAGAAGAAACTTATTGATTATTTCTTCCATTGGTTTTACTCTTTTCCAATTTGCTGTTGCCACTGGTGAAAACTTACAAACAATTTTAATTTGTAGATTCTTTGCTGGTTGTGTTGGTGCTGCTCCTCTAGCGGTCATCCCTGCTGCCATGTCCGATATGTTTGATAACTACTCTAGAGGTAAGATTGTCTCCATCTTCGCTTTGACTGTTTTCTTAGGTCCTATTTTAACACCAGTTTACACTTCATACATTGTTCAACACACTACTTGGAGATGGGTTGAATATATTTCTGGTATCTACGCTGGTCTTTGTACCCTTGCCATCTGCTTCTTCTACGATGAATCCCATCACCCTATCATTTTGTGTAAAAAGGCCCAATATATGAGAGAAAAATCTGGTAACTGGGGTATCTACGCTGCCCATGAACTATTATCTTTGGATATCAAGGATATCGTTACCAAGACTATTACTAGACCATTAAAAATGTTAAGAAAAGAACCTATTTTGTTGCTAATGACTGTTTACAACACCTTCGTTTACGGTATCTTATACTTAATGTTGGAAGCTTACCCATACATCTTTGAAGTCAAGAAACATTTCTTCAAGAACGGTGAATTGCCATACATTGGTTTAATTGTTGGTATGAGTTTCTTCTCTGCAATGATGGTTTATGTTTTAGAACCTAGATACATAGAAGCCGTTGCTAAAAACAACGGTAAGCCATGTCCTGAAGAAAGATTGATTGGTATGATGATTTCTGGACCTATCTTTACCATTGGTATCTTCTGGTTTATGTGGACTGGTAACTACGATTCTATTCATTGGATTGTTCCAACTATTGGTGGTGCCTTCATTGGTTTTGGTTTGATTGGTATTTTCTTAACTTCCTTCAATTACTTAATTGATGCATACTTGTTATTAGCTGCCTCTGCTATTGCTGGTAACACTTTCTTAAGATCTGGTTTCGGTGCTGCTTTCCCATTGTTTGCTGGTTATATGTTAAAGGGTATGGGTGTCAACTGGGCCGGTTTGTTGTTAGGTTTATTCTCTGCTGCTTTGATTCCTGTTCCATTCTTATTCTACAAATACGGTAAGTGGTTAAGACAAAAGAGTAGTTATGCTTTCGATTTATAAAGCATGAAGTTATTTTTCTAAACAAATAAAAAAGGACTAATAACAAATTATACTAAATGATGTGACTCAAAGAAAACAGATATTGTTTGAAATGATTGACTTGAATTTTGTTAAAATAGTTAATATGAAGAGTTTCTTCCTTAATAATGATAAAACAAAACAAAAAACATATATAATAACATAGATACCACTTGTTACTCGGAACCGACTAATTTCACCTCATAAATGGAAGAAATGGTTGATAATAACAAGGAGATTCTTATAAATATTAAGTAAAAGAAACAGAGAAAGTTGGTCATTTCATTTGATATTTGTGTGATTTACTCACGAATAAGTCATATTCACAGTAACTTAATATATAGATTAATAAGTAATAAACAATAATAAAGTATACCTTTTAAAACAGCTTTTTTTAAAAAAAAAAAAATTAAACATATTACTTATTTACATGAATACCATACATATATATCATATTCTCAATTTACTGATCACCCTTCAACTTTTTAAATGCCTTAGCTAAAAAGCCTTCAATCTTGGATAGAGTAGATGGATGCACTTTTTTATGACCGTCTTCATTGATATTTGCATCGATTTTTTGATTGAAAGTATCTTTCAAATCACTTGTTAAATCATTTGAATATATTCTCTTGGCTGTTTTATCGCCAGTAACATCAGCCAAAGCCTCAAACAACACATATTCAGCTTCAGATCTAGGTTTACTGATTTTAATTTTGTAGTTAACCTTCATATCGCCTCTAGCGTTAGGTGTGTTAAATGATCTAGGAACACCTTGGTTTGGTATAGTGATGGTATCGTTAGCTTGTGTACCTGAAGGAATCTTCATTTTAATTTGTTTGTTGTCTATAGTAGGAACCACAACAGTACCACCTAAAATGGCTGTTGTTAATGGAATGTCTAAGTTTTGTATAATAGTTTTTCCTTCCATGGAAAACTTTGGATCTTTTTCAACAACTATGTCAACATATAAGTCTCCTTTTTCAAATTCCATGGTGTCTGCATCAAAGGCCATATCAGGAATGGAACCAGCACGAGGAACTTTCATGGTGGTGCCGCTTTGAACACCAGGCGGAATATCAACTTCTATGGACTTTTGAGTTACTTCTGACCCCTCTCCGTGACATGAGTTACATGCATCTTCTTTGTATACTTTTTTACCAGACCCACCACAGCTATTACATGTAGATGCCATTTGGAAACCGGATCTTACGTGTGAAATCATACCAGTACCCCCACATGTCTTACAAGAAGAAGCTTTCTTTCCTGGTTTCATCCCATCTCCATGACAAGTTTTACATGAGTCTAAAGCGTTGTATGAGATCTTTACTTTACGCATCCCAAAAACAGCGTCTTTGAAGGCCATTTTGTATTGAGTTCTTATGTGTTGGCCCTTAAAAAACTCCTTTGCCATGGATCCATATTGGTTTTGGAAACCACCTTGCTGAAATGGATTGAATCCACCTCTTCCACCAAAGGCTCCACCAAACAAATCATCCAAGTTGATGTGTCCGAATGGGTTGTGTCCTTGTTGGAAACCACCTTGTGCAAATGGATTGAAACCTTCAGCACCTTGGGCTCCTGCATGACCAAATTGATCGTATTGTTGTCTTTTGGTTTCATCGGACAATATTTCCCAAGCTTCCGTAATCTTCTTAAATTCTTCTTTGGCTGTTGGTTCTTTGTTCACATCAGGATGATACTTTTTGGCTAGTTTATAATATACTTTTTTTATGTCTGATAATTTGGCATTTTTGTCAACACCCAAAATCTTGTATGGATCTTGTGGTCCAGATGCTTGTAATCTATTACTTTGAGAAAAATGCTTTTTTGAAGTGTAAGATGTTGAAAGTATGCGAGACTTGGATACACATCTGCTTGCACACGGATTTAATCTTTTGGAAATCAATGGATTTCTCTTCAACAAAAAATTGTTCATTTTATTTTTTATAATAAATATCTATCAAAATGAAAATGCTGTTGTTTGGTCTTATATTAGGATTGCTTTAACTCAATTGTTAATACATCTGTATATATAACGTCTTTTTAATTTCAATTTTTCGGAGACTAAGCCTTGGTTTCGCTGAATTTTTCGCTTGTAGAATTTCACACGAAACAAAATTTTTTTTTTCACTTTTTTTTTCTAGAAATTTCCAAGATTTGCGGACATAACATTTTGTTGTGTGCTCACGTGACTTGCAAGTTATTTCTGCTTAAATCCGAAATTTAAAAAATTAAAGCAAAACTCCAGCTACACATTTTTGTCCCCAAAAGGTAATTACCCTGCCATAAATAAACTTTTATCCTCTGGAAAGCGAAGCAGATTATCATTGAATCAAATTATGAATAACAAAAAAAAAGCAAGAGGTGAGCAGCCAAACCAAAACATCTGATTTGTCCTTGTTTCCTGCTCAATGGTCAAACATCTCAAGTGAGTTCACCACTAAAAAATACACCACTTAATACGTGTGTTGATTAAATCACCGTTTTAAACACTCACCAAAAAAAAAAAAACATATGTATATATGATTTGTACCCCATACGCATTCTTCCACGTAGTTTTTGTGCAGTTCGCCCCCTTAAAAAAAAAAACATACACAGAAAGCTGAAATGGGATCAAAGATATCCGGATTTTAAACGTAATAATCTTACATTTAATATAGGGTTAATTTGTCTACGTAATGGTTATTTTCTACTAAAAGAACAGTTATAATAGGTAATTATTCATCATTAAAGATAAAAAAAGGTACGTGTTTGAACACACTCCCCTAAATTTTATTGGATTTGTTGAAAAATTGAGACAGTAAAATTCACTGATTTGGATTGTATATAAAGGGTGGAACACTTTGGTTATTTATGAAAATTTTTTTTATTTGATTTTGTAAATTTATAGTTAAGAGAGTAAATAGTAAAAAACCATCCAAGAAATAAATAACACATTTACTTCTAAACTTAACACTAAATATAAATAATACAAATAACATAATGTCTGACACTGGTAGAAAAAACTTCACTGATAAAGCTTCTGAAGCTTTAAAGCCTGACTCTGAAAAGTCTTACTTAGAACAAGCCAAGGAAACCATCACTGATTACGCTGACAAGGCTGCTGCTTACTTACACCCAGACTCCGAAAAGGGTGTTGCTCAAAATGTCTCCGACAACATAAGCAAGGGTCAAGACAAGTCTTCCAACGGTAAGTCCTTCACTGAATCTGCTTCTGAATACTTAGACGAAGCCAAGGAAAAGTTAGGTGAATACACTCAAAAGGGTTCCAAGGAAGCTGGTGACTTAAAGGCCGAAGCCCAAAACAAGTTTGCCAAGGAATAAACTTAATGTTTAAGACCTAAGGCTTACTTTCTTAATGATCAATATATACATACGACAAATTAATAATGAACTT
>ERZ794949.381-NODE-381-length-14527-cov-3.948590_pt1 | contig 14527 bp, 6 predicted proteins | sample MGYA00511363_ERZ794949 | MGnify/ENA primary metagenome ERZ794949 (study PRJEB30137, sample SAMN04331402) | food metagenome | isolation source: T1 must sample point D1 replicate B | place: Australia: South Australia ...
ACAATGTGGTGATCAAACCACCATCGGAAATGTCATGGTAGGACTCAACAACATCGGTTTGGTGCAGCTTGATACAGGCATTGATGAAGTTCTTCAAAGTCAAATTGTTTCTGACTGTTGGACACTCGTTACCCAATTGGTTGTAGACTTGCAACAGAGCGGAACCACCAAGGGTCTTGGAGCCATTGGCCAGGTCAACATAGACCAAAGATCCCTTCTTTGTGTTCTTGGTGTTCAACTCTGGGGTCCAGGTTCTGGTGGTGTCTCCAACAGCACTGAAACAGGTGATGTTCAATGACAACGGAGCAGTGACTTCCTTGACTTCAGTGTCCTTCCACTTCATCTTCATGGACATGGAGTCCTTACCAACAGGAATGGCCAGGTCCAGGTCTGGACACAGGTCCATACCAATGGCTTGGACAGCTTCATACAACTTGGAACCCTCACCCTCGTGGGAGGCTGGGGACATCCAGTTGGCAGAGATCTTACAGTTCTTCAAGGACTTGATGTCAGCGGAGATGATGTTCATCAGGGACTCGGCAATGGACATCTTGGCAGAGCCCGCAGCGGAGATCAAAGCCAGTGTAGGTCTTTCACCCATACTTAGGGCCTCACCCTGGGTGTGGGAAATGTCCTTGATGGAGGAAGTGGCTGGTGGTAAGGAGGTGGCAGTGACACCACAGTCAGCAACGGGAGTTTGGTATGGACCAACAAATTGATCCCTGTCAATCAACCCAGTGACGGTTCTGTCACCAATGGTGATCAGGAATGATTTAGAAGCAACAGCAGGCAGGGACAAAACCTTGGTTAAAGCATCTGTAAAGGTGACAGAGGACAAGTCAGCAGCCTCTAAGATCAAGTCAGAGGTTGTGGCGGACTTGGACATCTTTGGAGGCATGACCAACAACAGCAAATGGAGCTCTTTCTCTCAAACAGATTTCTTCAAACAATGGCAAGTCCTTGGAGTTGATACCCAAGACGTATCTTTCTTGTGATTCGTTACACCAGATTTCCAAAGGAGACATGTTTGGTTCCAGGGTCAGGATCTTTCTCAAGTCAAAGACAGCACCAAGGTTGTTGTCATGGACCAGTTCAGGTAAGGCATTTGACAAACCACCAGCACCAACATCGTGGATGGATAGGATCGGGTTACCTCTGGCGGATGAGCACTTGACATCACACTTTTCGCTGCATGCACAGTCATTGGTCTTGTTTGGACCCAAAGAAACACACGCATTGATGACCTCTTGGCATCTTCTTTCCATTTCAGGGTTACCTCTTTGAACGGAGGCAAAGTCTAAGTCAGCATTGCCATCCTCGGTGTTACCGGAGGAGGCAGCACCACCACCAAGACCAATCAGCATACCCTGGCCACCAAGCACGATCAAAAGATCATTAGGCTTGATTGGGGTGTCCTTAAGAGCAAAGGCTGGACGGATGGACCCCATACCACCAGCAAGCATGATTGGCTTGTGGAAGCCCCTGACGTCTCTCTTGGCACCGCCGGCTTTTTGGTCGTCCTTGATGAAGGTTTCTAGGGTAAGTGTTCTGAAGTACCCGTTGATGTTAGGTCTTCCGAACTCGTTGTTGAAGGCAGCTGAACCAAGAGGAGCCTCGATCATGATGTCCAAAGCGGAGGCAACGTGGGCAGGCTTGCCAAGCTTGTCATCAAGGAACTTCTTCTCCCAAGGCTGGATGAAGCCAGGAATGTTCAAGTTACTGACAGCAAATCCACTCAACCCACACTTGGTCTTGGAACCCCTACCGGTGGCACCCTCGTCTCTGATTTCACCACCAGAACCAGTGGAGGCACCAGGGAATGGGGAGATGGCGGTTGGGTGGTTGTGGGTTTCAACCTTCATTAACAAGTGGACTTGCTCCAGTTGTTGGTTCCACAGCTTGGAGGAGTAGTCTGGGGACATGTAGTACTCTGAGCCTTGGTGTTTCAGGTCCATGACGGCAGCGTTGTCGGAGTACGCAGAAACAACAAAGTCTGGAGTCTTCTTGAAGGTGTTCTTGATCATCTGGAAAAGGGACATTGGCTTTTGGATACCATCAATTTCCCATGATGCATTGAATATCTTGTGTCTACAGTGCTCGGAGTTGACCTGGGCAAAGGAGAACAGCTCAACATCGGTTGGAGATCTGTCAACAAAGCTTTCAATCAGGTACTTCATTTCACCGTCATCAAGGGCCAGACCCCTGACCTTGTTATATTCATTCAACAAGGCGTATTTTTCCTCGTAGGTGGCCAGTTTGTGGAACTCGATGGTTTGCAATGGCTTTGGAGCACCGGTTTGGTGGAAGAAGGTCTTCAAGTCTGGCTTCTCGTTTATGAACAGGTCCTGGGTCATTCTGTCAAAGCATGAGGTCAGGACACTGCCGTTCAAGTGGATCTCCTTTTCAGAGGCGATGTTGATCAAAAGCAAAACACCTCTTTCAACTCTCTTGCAGACATCCTCAAGACCACACACTTGGACAATGTTGGTGGCCTTGGATGACCATGGGGAAATGGTTCCCTGTCTTGGGATGATTCTGACAACAAATGACTGGGAGTTGTTGGACTTCAAGGAGGACAAGTCATCGTTGATGATGCTGTAAAGACTCTCATTGGTTGGGAAGGGGTCGTACTTCAACAGGTTGAACAAATGTGACTTTTGGTTGTCGTCCAAAACAGTGCTGTTGCTGATCAGCTCAATGTAGTGGATGAAGGCAGACTCGATGGTGATGTTCTCGGTGGAGACATCGATTTTGGAGGATAACTCAGCGATGATGTTAGTGATTCTGAAGTCTGAAAAGGCAACAGGACCAGTGGAAGCTATAATAGTCATGTTATCTATATGTATTAATTGATTGGTATGGGTTGGAGTGAATGGTTCCTTTGTTATATCTGTATTTAATATGGTTATAGATTGTTATTTTACTTAATTATTATATACTAATATATCATACCAATTACTCATACTTCATTATATAGTGGGTCCATTACAGTGTTAAATATTTTTACAGAACTTCTGTGCCAATATATTTTTTCCTTACAGTGAGCGAAGTTGTACAGCCAAAAAAAAAGGCGCTAAACCCAAAATGGATTGATTGGGGGTTTTTTTTGGGTAACTTCTCTTGAAAAATGTGTACATGGTAGCGGTGTCTTCAAAAAATAATAACACACGCTACCAATATTGTAGTAAGTCTTATGTCCGAGCACATTTCTTTTTTTTAGTTTTTATTTTTTTTTTACCCATTTTGGCTGGTATTCGATCCATATCATATATTTTTTTCTACCTTTACGGATTGAATATACAATTTAATACACTACTGATACAAACATATACCAAAAAACCCCATAATATAAATACTATATACTAATATAACAATGGCACAAGGAAAACTGGCTTTGAACAAGAACAAGAAAGACACATCCAAGAAGTACAGAGTCCTGAAGCAGAACAGACAGGCCAAGTGTTTCCAAAAGAAAGTCTACACTCCAAAGAACAACACCAATGACAAGAAGACCATCTATAACCTAAACAAGAAGTACGCCAACAACAACCTGATCCTGACTGAAAAGCTGATAGCTGGTAAGGTTGGTCACTTGGAAATCCTGAAGGGTACCAGAAAGGACATCCAAAAGGAAAAGAACAAGAAGTAATTGATTATTCTTGCATTGTGTGAAAAGGTTCTTCTTTTTTTTTTTTTCTCTAAATACGGAATATATACTTAATTATATCATGAGTTTATAACAATTTGAACATATACCTTTTATTTTTATTTTATTTTTTTTCGCTATTTACAACAGCTTCTTTTCGAATGGGTACCTATTAACTAGTTTATTGACTCCGTACTGTCCAAGTTGTGACACTATCCAGTACAGCACAACGAGGTCCGGCTGTTGGAATGACGTGAACACCAGACCCAGGCAAATGAACCTCGAAACAGTCATGATCCCGTTTCTCAGCAGCTTTCCGTTGTGTTCCTTCCCCAGGTCGTACCACTGTCTTGACTGGTTGATTTTGTCGTAGTGCTGGATGTTCAGCAGCGTGAGTGAGCCCAGGAGTGATGAGCTCAGAATCGGTGTGATGTTCAGTCCCTGCATGTCGAGCACGGGAAACAGGTCATCCAGCGGACTGTACCCAAACTTGACTATTTCTGTTTTCTGCTCTGTGTTCTGCGACACGTACGCAGGCAGCTCCCTGATCCCGTATGTGAACATCATCCAGATGGGCAGCTGCGACACAGGCTGGATGATGTTCTTCCACACCTGGATCCCGTTCTCCCTGAACACGTGCTTCTGGATCTTTCTCTGCTCCTTCATGCTCAGCATTCTCACCTGCTCAGGCTTCAGGTTGTGGCCGGAAGCGTTGTTGTGCGCAGACAGCTTCATCTTCATGACTGGGGAGATGGCCTTTGTGAATGCCCGCAGCCCGTTCTGCTTAAGCAGCAGCTTCCGGTTCCAGATGGAAATCGGCAGTGTCACAAACAGCTTGATCGAGAGTGTTGTTATGGGTATAAGGGCATAGTACGGCAGACCAGTTGTTTCCTGGAGGTCCTGGATGAACTTCGGCACTGAGGGGAAGTGTATGTGGTGTGTCAGTTTGTCGTCATTTAGAGGTAGTGGCAGCTCCGAAAGGTCCGCGGTGGCCTTCCCAGCGAGTTCCTTGTCAATTTTTATCACCGAGGAATCAGACATTTGGGGGGTTTATGTGTTGTTATCTTTGGGATTCCTACACTGTGCTTTTTTTCACCTACATTTCAATATTTCATTTAGTATGACAAATTTTCAGTATTTTTCATGGAGAAAAAAAAAAAAAAAGTAAAAATCAAAGAAAGCGTCCACACACGAGACCTGTTACTAAAAACACTCAGCAGTTATAGCAAAAAACGTCTAATACTAAGTTAAATTGCTTATATGAAAGGCAGTCAGCAACAGTACTCTAGCTGCTGATCCTATATAATCGTATATACTCTCACTCCCACTGCACAGACCCGTCTCTTGGAACGAAGTGGGGCAGGTCCACGAGGATCTCCTCTGGCAGTCTCCCGTTGATCTTCACAGCATACATCCCTGGAACGTACTTGTTGAATCGCAACCACTTGGAACACCACGACTTTTCTGGCTTCATGATGCAGATGAGTCCCTCAAAGGACGGGGATATGCAGTCGTAGATCTTCATGTCCAGCGGCTCGTTTGGTTTGTAGTTGTCAAAGATTGATGAACAGTTGGGGCATGATGTTGTTTTGAACTGGTTCAAGGACTGCACGTACCCACACAGCATGCAGGCTCTTTCAGATGAAACATTGGCTGTAGGTGCTCTTCTCGACATGTTGCTAATACTAAATAAAGATATATGATCTGGGGATGTCACTGTATTGTTTTGTTGATTAATATATAAGAGTATATAGTTTGCAGTTCAGAATCAACAGTGGAGAAAAATGTTACTGAGTCCAAAAAAATATGAAAATGGCAGTGTGGGTTCATGAATTGATTTTTTCCTATTTGGGTAAAGTATACTTAGTTGCCCTGCACAAGGCAATTTCTTTAGCCAAACAGCACTTTCCCAAAACGGAAATCTGAAAATTTTTTCACTCTTCTTTTTTTTCTCCCGTATTTAAACAGAATCATCTCTTATTTCACACAAGGTAGCTTATATTCAAGTTATTATATACTAATCAACACTTCACTCAATCTATCTTTCTTGAACAAATATATACAACACCCCATGAGACTTAGTATCTTCCGATATTAACTTCTCATTTTGGTTCTTTCGATAACTGGGTGTCATTTACACAACCACATTCATGAGATCCTTTATTTGAACCATATATCAACTTTCTTGTTCTGTTTTGCAGGACATGAAGTTGGGTTTTTTACACGGGTAGTTATGCTTTCTCTTTGTTTACAAACACAGGGAATGATCTCACATCGACTCCTCGTTTAAAGGATCCATACATTTCCTATACTCAGGCGACACTTCCTCGTACTGCAGGACACCCTCCTTGAACCGCTGTGTCTTGCTTCTGCTGCCTGTTGTGTTTGCATCATCTCTATAAATCCCGTAATAATAATCCCTAGTCAGTCTCTCGCTCTTCATGATTTTCTGATGGTCGCTCCGGTTCGCAAAGTTCCGGTCATCAAACCTGAACTTATCGTAGTCCGGTGGGCTTGTGTTGATGTCTTCGGTTATTTTCAAGTTTTCAATCCCCTCGCTTTCATTGCTGGAAGTTAGAACCTTCTCATCCTTGGATATATCTGCATATATCGGTGGCGGCTGGACCTGCTGCAGTTGCGGGAAGTACCTCGGTATGAACGAGTACATCAGGTTTCGTGTATCCTCGTGTGTGTTTCCATTGGTGCTGTCATTGGCCATCGTTTCCTCCTTTGGCAGGTCATTCCCCCCTGGCAAGTCCCTGAAGAACAGCTCAACCTCCCCTTTTCTGAAGTGGATTCTCTTGAACTTATCCAGCAAAACCTTTCTCATCTGGATCTCCACATTGGGTGAACAGAACAATATCAATGGTATGTTGAACTCAATGGGTATTTTCTTGTTCTTTTTCAACACGAAGATCTCCACGGTCAGGTTGTGGGTGTTCGATATTCTTGGTAGTTTCAACACCTTGTACTCGTTGTACCCGTACTTCTTGTCAAACTCCTCCTCGTCCATGTCCTCCATCATGTTGGAAGCTAGTCTCTCGCCATTGTAAAAGTTTTCCGAAATCAGACTGTTTTGGGTTATCTCCTTCAAGTTGTTGGGCACAGGCAGGATATACAGAAACTCGATGTCACTATCACACAATCTATACTCAACGTTTTTTTTATCTGTTGGTTGAGGTTTAGTTTCATTGCCTTTAGAGAGCATCTTCAGTTTGTTGCCCTTTTTGGTTCTTGTTTCACTCTCCTCTTCTAAAAACACTTTCTCTATCCCGCTAATCCCCTGAAAATCATCTATGAACCAGTTTTTGACAACCTTTTCGATGGTATACCTCTCGTTGTTGGAGTCCCACAGTATACTCTTTTGTCTTAGGGATATCTTAATACTGTCTATCTTGAAGTTCTTGATCAATGGCGAAATTTGGAACTTTAATGGGATGCTGCCTCCCAGTGGGTATGCCTTGGACGGCGTTTCTATGTGCATCTGTAACTGAGTCGCCACTTCCTCTGTTGATGTAATACCATCCTTATTCTCAGGTTCAGCCTTCACAACCTTTTTTTGCTTCGCCTTCACGTCATGCTTGAACTTGAAGCCCGTGTGTATGTTGATGTTGTTCGCCTTCAGCGTCTTCAGCACTCTTAAGTACTTGACATGCTCAACCACACCATAGTTCTCACAGTGCATCTTCATTGTCAGCATGTACGTCAGTGAACCCGCCTGAAGCCCCTCTATTGTCTCAGGCATGTCCCTTTGATTCACCTTCAGTCTGAACGGAAACTCGTAGTTTCCTGGGTTCATGTAGATCTTGTTGTCTCTGCTATCCACATGTGGCATGTCCATGTGAGTGGTGTCACCAGGTGTTTCACTGATATCAATCTTTACATTGCTCATGTCACCTGGATCCAGAAACCTGAAGCTGTTGGTGGTCTTCATTGCAGATCTGGAATCCTCATATGTGCCTCCGCTTGGCAGCATCTGGGTGATGTTCGGTGCACTCTGGTAGATTCTCTTCAGGGTTGGCTTTTTGGGGTTGAACACATTGTCGTGCGTGTTCACAGGAGTCAGCTGGTTCTCCTCACTGGAAACATCCTCATTCTCCTCAAATCTCATGCCAAATATATTGTACATGGACTGTGGCTTCAGCTTGCTGATTTTATTTTTCTTCTTCTTTTTCTTTATATAACTTTCTTTAATTTTTTCCAGATCACCTTCGTATTTGGTCTTGCAAAGATCAACCACTTCCCCATCTGGGTAATCTATTACATTGTCCCACTTTGTTAGGAAAAATGGCCTGTTTTCCTTGACCACAACCACACTGTCGTCCCTTCGATCATCATCGTCGCTTTTGTTGTTGTCGTTATTAATTTCTATGAAGTCCAACTTGAACGTTCCCCTCAGCTCGAGAGATATGGGCTTCAAAAGAATCAGCGGCTTGACACAGGATATGATGATGTTTCCAGATATGTTGATCATGTAGTTATCATTGTTGAAATCATTCATCAGCAGTTCAGGCTGCTCAATCACAAGCATGTCTTTATATAAAGAATTCAATCTTATGTCTATGAAGCTAATTTTCAGCTTGTCCTTGTCATTTATCGTTATGATCAAGTTCCCATCAGAGGTGGGATCCCTGTTCCTTACCACACCATTGTTTTCGTTATGTTTCTTGAGTAATGAGCTGTTGCTGGAGTTGGAATGGTTTATTGGCAGTATAGTTGTTATGCTACTTGAGCTATCTCTCACAGGGTTATATTTGTACATTTACAGCTATATGATACAGTATAAGGGTATATTGAGTTTGTTTTTTTGGTGTTATGGTGTATATCTCGTAGTATATCCTCAATTTTGCAAAATCTCTTCATTCAAGTGGAAATTAGGATTATTCGTTTTTTTTTATGGAAAAATGTGCACGTGCGCTACTGAGACAACTCAAAAGGGAAAAACGCACAATATCGATAAAAGGGGGGGAAAATCATTATTTCTTCAAATACACTCAATCTAAGTGAAACCATTAACTATTGAGACTATCCTAGTATACCACTATTAAACATTATAACAACACAAGCTGTTAAATCTAAAGACAGTCAATACTTGTTTCTTTTAACAAATCAACCTTAAACACATATACTACATATCAATGGCTAGAATAGATAGCAATACAATACTTCTTCTGGTGTTCTTCATCTTCTTTGTTGTACTACCCGGAGAAGAATCCAACAAGGACAATCTTCCTGATGGCGAATATGAAAGAAATCAACTGGAGATGATCAATGAACTATATCTCAATGAATTCAATGCATTAAAAATGACTGAGTATAAACAACCACTCCTCAACATAACAGGGTTTCTCTACACCATTGATGATTTGGCTGAAAACAAAAACGATTATACAACAAACTTAATGAACAACAACTCCCACATTGATGAAAATTGGTTTGGATACCCTATTGAAAACAAAAACTATGACTACACATTTGATGTTGACCATGAAGCCAATAACTATCTGCCACAGAACATATTGGATAGAGTGTATTCCCAAAGCGACAACTCAATATGGAAAGGTGACTTTCAAGATCATGTGTATCACAGCAACATCAGTAGCACCACCTTGAGAGGTCTCTTCCACTCTAGAAGAATACAAGATGAGTTCAAAATACATATGCCCATTCCTCAGCTGATGAAGCAGAAAAACCAAACTTATGACCCCGATGGGAATGAGCAAAAATCACCCAGCCAGGGCTCATTCTTCATCAATGACACAGTGCTTTTCCAGCAAAGCATGGACTTGTCTCAGGAAGACTCAGATTTGATTAATTTTGATATATCAACAAACATGAAGCTGGAAATAAATGACTACTTTTACTATCCAGGATACAGGCCGGGCAGTTTACAGTTCCATTCAGCCGAACTGACGAAGTCATCAGCAAGATTCACATCATTGACCTCAAAGATCTTGGTTGTTTACGATAGCCAAACTGGTAAGTTGTTTGGAATAACGAACTCCGGTAAGTTCCATGGCCTGTTCATGATTCCTCAGCTGTTCACCAACAATGAGGATGACTTTATCAGATATAAGAATGATACTGTAAACTTTGTCAACCACACATATTTTGGCAATAACAAGGGTCAGAACAACTCATTCACAGTAGATGATTTACTCATACTAAATGAACGTTCCTTCAAGCCTGAGTATTTCCTATATGCTGAAACAAGACCCATTTCGGATTCCTCTAATAAGCAAAAGTTTTTGAACACAATTGACTTAAACAACTTATATGGGAAAAATTATGACCTGGAAATAGAGGATATGCTTATTTATTCCCCCAACTTTGGATTGTCTTTGGAAAGCACACCTTCAGGCATCTTTTCGGAAAAGACCAAATTCAAGGGTGTTCTTGGTTCCTTTTTCCCTATGTTTTTACAGGAATCAACAATGAAGTATGTCACCTTGCCATTTGTTTGTTACTCAATAATGTTTTTGTTACAAATAAGCAAGCTTGATTCTCCATCTGAACTCAACAAGATCTCCGTGGATTTCCTGAAGATCATCACTTTCACCGATTACTTTGTTGGAGGTGTGTTCATTGTTCTGGCCATAGTCGTGACCACGTATACGGAGCTAGCCCCAAACCCATCCTTGCACTATACACAGCCAGCAACAAAGGCTGTTGCTGATGTCTTTATGAAAATCAAGGATCTTTTGGTCAATGGGAATGATGGGCTTGTGCATGATGTTTCCAAAAATATAAGAACAACCCAGTTTTCATGGTTTGCTGTCAATGTTCTCCTGTTTATGAGCATGGGGATTGCCATTGAAACCAAAGTATTGGTGCTGTGCATCCAATCCCAGTTCTTAGAAAGAAGCATTAGTTGGTTGAGCTTGTTTAGAAGGTTTACCCCTATTAGTACTACAAGAACCCCAACTGAAAACAATCAATCAACAGCAGAAGAAAATCCAGCCAATGAAGACAACAATGCACCAACTGAGGAAAACAACTTCCTTACGAATAACACTGAAGGGTCAGAGGACTTCACATTTTTGTATTCTAAGCTACAAGGAAGAATGTATACATTCATGGTATTCTTTGGGTTTTCCATTGTGTTTGTATTCTCGATGAACATATTCCTAAGGCACTTGATTTGCAACTTGATAGTTCTGGCATACACATCTTTTTTCTGGCCACAAATCTTCAGATTCATTCTAATTGATCTGGATCCCATGACAACCAACCTGCAAAAAAGATTTGTTGTTGTGACGGCTGTGACAAGATTGACTCCTGTTGGTTACTTCTATTTGAAAGAGAATAACTTTTTCCAACACGAAACAAGCAAGCATTGGTTTACTGTTTATTTTATCAACATGGCTGTACAAGTCTGTATTTTGCTGATGCAGCTGAAGTATGGTGGAAGATGCATAATTTCTGAAAAGATGGAGAGAATCATTGAGTTCATCCTAAGCAATGGAAACAAGAGCATCAAGCATAGATACAATTACTCAAAGACAGTGACAAAGGACGAGTTGGCACATCTAGGCGATAAGAACGAGTTTGTTTGTCCTATTTGCATGGACAACGACGACATCATACACCTGAAGGTCAGTGACGCTGTTTCTGGAAGTGATGAAAATGACACTGAAGAAACACAGCTTCTTGAGGAAACAAACGTCAATGACCAACAGGAAGAGAACTATATGATAACCCCATGTAACCATGTGTATCATCATGATTGTTTGTCTTACTGGATGAACAACAAACTGATTTGTCCAGTCTGTAGAAACAACTTACCTCCTTTGTAGTATTTTTAAAGTCATATATAAAAACGAATATAATTTCTATTAAATTGAATTTTTATTTTCATCGTAGTTGATGTCCCTTTTAACTCTTTTGGACTTTCTCACCCCTTCTCTGTTTTCAGCTTTAACTTCATCAAGATCCTTACTCTTCTTCTTCATTGGCATGATATTGCTTGCATCTTTATTCTTGCTTAGTGATGAATTCACAGCATAATTTTGTGTTGCGGAGTCTATCTTCATCAAGTTTTTGTTTTTGTTGGACATCTTGGCTATAAACTCCTTATCGGTGGTTGATAACAGCTCCTCAATACTCTTGATTATTTCATCCTTGGTGTTTTCCTTCTTGACATATAAGTCCAAAGGCAGCTTGATTTTGTCATTGCTGACCTCATCAGTGACTTTCAGATCTGCCCAGTTCTTCATTGTGATGACCTGGTTGATCATTGTTATGCAGATGTCACTGATCAAGTAGATATCTTTGTTATCCTCATTCAATTTGTCCTTGTGGTTGAATATGGTGTTACAGTATCCTAAAATCAATGTACAGTTTTCTTTGGTCAGCACGAATCTTAAGAATAAAGATATCTTAGCTACTAAATCTTGTATAACATCGTTTCTTTCTTCAGTATTGTCTTCCTCTTCGTTGTTCAATACAGAGACTGTTGGCAAATAAGACAGGTTGTGTAAGAATCTGCTGACCAGTCTTTCAAAGTATCTATCCTTGTTGAAAGTCTTGTCAGCCATGATATTTTCCAAAAATGTCACATATGTGTTAAAGTTGTTTGTTCCATCCAAACTTGCATCAATGTAGAAGATAAAAAAGGACACAGACATAGGAAGTTCCTTGAAGTTTTCAATCAAAAAGCTGAAGAATCTTTGACGAACGTAACGGTGTATGTCAATGGCATACCATTGCAGGTGTATCTGTGCCTCACCTAAGAAGTCTTCAAAGTAAAGTGTTGAATCCAAACACTTGGACAAGTACAAGCTGATAAGTTCATTCATAATGATCCATCTCCAAAATTGTGGTTGTTCAGAACATTGTGACAATTTGATGCAACATCCCTGTGTTTCCAAAATACCTCTTAAAAAGGACATATCATCAGCTTTGGCTCTGATTAGCAATATGACCTTCAGCAAAGTGTTGTTCTTTGGATCAAATCCACTTCTGTTCAGGAATAGATCGGCAAGTTCGATTTGTTTCACTTCTTCCTCATCATCCTCAAACTCCTCTATAGTGGCTGATTCATTGATGTCAGTTGTGAAAACCAAATCCAATAAGTTGTCAATCATTTCTTTATGTTCCTTTGGATTCTTGGATATCAAGTTACACTCTGTCAAGGATACATCGTCCATGGAGGTAATGTTACCGCTTGTGAATTTGAAAGAGTTGAAATCCCTTACAGGTAATATCTCAGACAAGCCATACATTTCATACTCACTGAGTTCAACATCGCCATCAACAAATTGATTGAAGTAGTTCAGAATGTCTTGGTCAAATTCTAGTTCAGGTAAGGCCTCTTTCACTATTAAGCTTCTCTTGATTGATGTTGAAAGATCATTGCTTTTGAAAGAATCCAGTAAACGTTCAATATCAATCAAGTTTGTAAGGATGTGTTTGTTTGAAAGTAAGACATTAACAAACTGTTCGTTTTCATTCGGCTTTTCATAGATGTCTTCCAGGTTTATGAATGTGTTTGTGCATCTTATCATCAAGATATTGAACTTGTTGATGTCATCGTCCTTGACAATTCCTTCATTCTTAATGTCTAAGAAGAATGTCTTTTTATCTTGAGGATTGGTGAAAGACTTTCTCCCTGTCAAAAAGGGTCTGATTTTGATGGCTACATCGTGGTTTATAAGCTCTGTGAATAAGTCAATGTCATTTTCATTATAGTTTAACTCAAACCATCTCAACAATTTCATGTATTCAGAAGATTCCTCTGAGTTCTCATCCTTGATGACTAATTGTATGAACTTCAAAACAATCTTATTAAACACTTTGTATCTAGGCAATAGAGCTAGTAATGCATGTTTGGTTTTTTCCTCCTTTAGCATGGAATACACATGAGCCAGCTTCTTGTTATCAAATTGAATGAACTCACTTAAGAACGTATCAATGATGTTGTTCAAGTCCTTGTCATTGATGTAATACAAATCAATTAAAGTATTAACAACCTTGGCTTCCAAGTCAGCGGCCAGCTCTCCATTTGAGTTCAGCACAAGCTTTGACAAGTAAGTGCATGATCTTTCTCTTATGTCCAAATTTTTGTCTCTGCATAAATCAGTAATCAAATTGTAGACATTGTTGTTGAATTGGATATTCAATTTTCCTTTTAAAATCTGAGTTATTGTTTCCAAACGTATTTCAGAGTTGATGTCTACTAATCCCTTTTCTAGGATCTTTTCCATGTACTTGAAAATGTCCTTGTCGTTTTGATAGATACTTTCATACAACTTCGAGAAGTCTCCATTCACAATCTCCAATCTTACCAAATGGTTTTCATCACTCATTCTAGTTAGATAAATCTTAAAAATAGAGTCATGTTTGTAAACAAAGTAAAGGTTCTCAATCATCAGGGTTTTGACCATTCTTATTCCCAAAATTCTCAAATACTTGTTTTCAGATGTCATCAGTGTTTGGAAAAATCCATTGCAATAAAGAAGCAAGGCTGGATTTATGATGTACAGCTTTTTGAACAGGTTGCACAGTTTGTTTAGCTTAATGAATCCCTTGTGGGTGAATGAATCAATCTGTTCCAAAACATTGGTGTCCACATGTTTCAAGTCAAATGTCCCATCATCGATAAGAATGTACTCGTTGTAGAACAGCTGGATGTATGACTGGAACACCTGGTGGTTGAACTGGATGACCTCTTTACATACTTCATTCTCATAGATGATTTCATTCATGAACTGCTTACAATGGGTGTCCAAGAACTCATTGTTTTCCTTATCAGAGTTTTCTACAACCAAGGTAGTGATCAACTTCACAGCAGCATCCTTCAACTCCCTGGACTTTATGTCATCTGAGATGTCATCATTCAGGTGATAGATTTCCTTCAATATTTGTGAACACTCCTTGATG
>ERZ794949.382-NODE-382-length-14499-cov-146.836541_pt1 | contig 14499 bp, 9 predicted proteins | sample MGYA00511363_ERZ794949 | MGnify/ENA primary metagenome ERZ794949 (study PRJEB30137, sample SAMN04331402) | food metagenome | isolation source: T1 must sample point D1 replicate B | place: Australia: South Australia ...
TTTTTTTTTTCGTATTTTTTTTTAAAACCTAATATAGGTTAAAATGATCGTAGATCGCATATTACTAATGAGGGGAAATGTTCCGTGAAATTACCCAAATAGGAAAATGCACATGTTTGACATTAAAAAAAAGGGGATAATCTGACACATTAATGCTGTATTATAAACACTGTAAGAATATTATTTGATGAAAAAGGATAATATTTGGATGAAAAAATAACGCAAGTTATTGAAGCAGGGTTATGATGTAAGAAAAACATCTGATATAAATAAATTTAGGGAAAAAGAGTTACATCATTGATATATATTTTATTTAGTTAGGAAGTCATCAGTGAACAAGTGAGAAAAGTTTATATTGCTTTTCAATTTATTCATGTAGTTCAAATCCAGTTCTAACAAGTTGTCTTTATTCAAGATATCAGTTAGTCTTTTTTGTCTGAATGCAACTTCTATCTCGTTCTTATGATTGGAAAGTACTTGACCAACCTCGTTTGTAATGCCTTTAAACATACTGTATTCACCGTTTACGTAATTTATTATAACATTTTCTACAAACAAACATACCTTAAATGCATCATAATGAATAAATCTATACTTTAAAGTATACAAATTGATGCATTTGTACAAAATCTTGAATAATACTGTAATGATTTCACTGAATTCATGATTATTTAAGATAAATTTACTCAACAATTGCAGAGTACAGAATATTATTTGATTAAACAATCTTTTACAGTTTTTGGCCATCATTATAGATTCTAAGTCTCCCAAATACTTTTGATAGCTCCCATTGGTAAAGTCGTTCAGCATGATTAAGTTATCAATAATTTTGTTAATCATTTTCATAAAGTAATCAATATACTTAATGTTTTTGTTTTCTTCCAATTTGTTTAATAATAGTGAGTATATTTTCAATTCTGACGTTGTTTTGATCAAACTTATTTCAAACAAGATTTTGTTTATAGCAACTGTTTGATCAAGTTTAATATTTGGAGTAAACGTATCAAAAATGATACTCTTGGTGTTTGGTGTTTTCATATAATTCAAACTTAATTCTCTGTTATAAAATTCCAGCATGAAGTTCAGTCTTTTTTCAAATTGTGTTAAGTTGATACTCCCGGTGATTTTGGTAATCAATGCATAACAGTCTTGAATGTGATAAAGCATGATCAATTTGACTAAATATAAGTTATAATTGTTATTAACAGTTTGTGTTAACGATTCACTATTAGTCAATGGGTTGTATTTATAGCTGTATTGCAACAATCTTTCTCTTTGATTATCATCAATTTTAAAAGTCACACACTTTTGATTATAAATATCATCAATTGAAACTATTATAGAAAACAATAAAATAAAGTAGTTTTTCATGTTTTTCTCTTTGTCATTTTCAAATAAACCAATGTTAGGGTTATCATGATTCAATGTATACAAGTTGATATTATCACTCAAAACTAACAAAGAATGGGTCAGCAATCTTGTGGGTATGTCATCATTGACGTTAGAATGAAAGTTTGGATTTGGCAGGTAACAAAAGTTCAACCAAATGTTCATAAATGCAGTCAACTTGATGATATTTGGATCCAAATATACCTTAGAACACTTTATAAGCTGCATTGACAAAATAATTGATTTCGAATTGTCCATTTGATATTTGAAATCCAAAACGTTCTCATTTTTGGAGTAAGTTTTAAGTTTATGAGAGATGCTGGAAACACCACAGATGATAAATATCATAGAGTAATAACAAACTTTATTTCTAATATCAGTTTCCAAAGGTTTGATGATAATTTTATCATTTTTACCTTTAGTGATATTTTCCTTAATAAAAGTTTGAATTTCTGTGATATCAAATAGTGGAGCTTCAGAATAAAAGTTGTTTATGTAAATGTTGATCAAAAAATGCAAATCTGTGAAAGAAGGCAAGTTATCTTGTATATCTTCTTGAATCATTATTAATAATGGAGTTGGTTTATCAATAACATAATCTTCAACAATATTTAAATCATCAAATCGATTGTCATACTGTGAAAATTGAAAAGCCTTTGCATAGTATTCAGACTGAGCTGATTCATTTGAATAAGCTTTATCTGAAAGCAATTTCTCTGAAAAATCTTTAAACTGATATTTTTGATAAGGAGTCAACTTGTTGTAATAAATACTACTAGGAGTAATATTACTAATTTTAGTAGTTGTTTGCTTGTTTTGGTCTGGCGTTTTGAAAAATACTCTTTTTACATGATCGTCATTGTTTAATAAATACTTTATGGATAGCATTTCACCGGAATCGTTATTATTTGTAGAATGAATAATAAGATCATTAATAGTATCTTCTTCATTTGTCATGAAGGTGTTTTGTTTCTTCAAAGTTCTGCTACCTAAGGCATAATCAATATCAACAAGATCACTGCTAAAATCTCTGAATTCCGATTTTGGAACAAATTGTTTGCACATTTTCTTATAATAATCTAATTGATTTGATAACCTTAAAATAAGCGAGTCTTTGTTAGGTCTTCTAGGTTTGATTTGTCTTTCAGAATCATATTCACAGGCTGATTTTCTATTTTTACAAGCCAAACAAGGTGATTTTTTGTCACATTTTGTTCTTTTAGATCTACATTCTTTACAGGTGTAAGAAACTTTGATTCTTCTTTTAACACCACTTGTTGAAGGACTGTCAGACATTATGAAAAATAATCGATAATAAAAAGACGAAGAAAAGGACTTGGTATACTGAGAATAAGTATTCAATGGTTTTTTTAAATTATTTACAACTTTTTTTTCTCTTTTTTTTAAAAAAAAACTGCAGTTAAGGATGAAGCCAAAAGCAAGTTATTGCTGCTTAAATTTGGAAAAAAGCTTATAAGAAAAGGTGTTATAATTAAACGGATATAACTAATGGGTTTTGTAACAAAAACGTCACATTAAGCAATTGTTTGTTTTGTTTTTTTTGTCGGGATAATCCTTTACCCCTGAGCAACTCATTTTAAGAATTTTTGTAATAAAATCCGATAAACTCCATGCCTTTAACATCTCCATTGGTGGTAAATCTGTTTATTTTTTTTTAGATGCTACGAGGGACATATGAAAAAGGCAATAGTCGGTGCAGTTGTATTATCACTTGCTTGATTCGACTTAGTAATTCAAGTATATAGTATTGTTACGTATACGGACATTAATGATTTTTTTTATATTTTTATTTTTTTTTGATAAGAGAAATTACGGAAATAAGTAGACTAATTTCATTATAGGTTCATGAATGAGCAGTCATCTCTTTGTACTGAACAATTTGATATTGAATATGTGGAGAATATGTTGAATATATTATTATTACTGCTGTATATGGAGTTTTCTCTTAATAATAAGTTAATACTGCATCACGCATCTAGTGTAAGGAAAAGAAAAAAAACAGAACACCTACACACTTTTTACTAATGTGTGTATATTGTTTTTGAGGGATTTTTTTCTTATTTATTGTATTTTGGTAAGTCAACAAATTGTGGCTATGACAAAAAAAAGTAAATGAACACGTGACACATCACGTGAAATTTTTACAGAAACATTTTTGTTAAACCGGCACGTGATGCGTCCACGTGCGTGGGTGATTCTAAAAACAGCAAAAGCTCTCGTGACTGATCACGTGTACGCTACACCCAGGCAACGAACGTTTCTTTTTTTTTTTTCTTTCCCCCCTCTGTTTAGCGTTTTGAAGCACTTTGCCTAAAAGCGCTGCGTCAAAACTTTCGCGCCAGAAGCGTTCACCTGGCACTAGGCTAGAAACCATACAGCATTGAAAAATTTTCCTTTTTCTCCACTTCCTACAAAATCATCATTATTGAAAATTCTTTTTTTTTTATTTTTAAAAAAAACAATTTTTAAAATGTTTTAATCCAATACCAATCGTTAACAAACCAAGAACTACGCAATGGCTGATATTGATATTAACAGTTACGACTTCTCTGATTATAAAGACATCTCTTTAGATACCCTTACTATAGACACTTCATCCATAGATGAAGAGTTATTAAGCAAATACAACTACAAGGCTGTTGAAGATACCTTTGAATTTTTCAACGATATGGACTCATTCATCATCATTAACGGTTTACCAGTTGCACCAGTTTCAAAGTTAGCTGCTTTAAACAAGGTTGTCAACAAGATTTTCTCTTCTTGTGGTGAAATTACCTCTTTGAATATTCCTACTGATGAAACCAAGACTAAAGGTTTTGCCTTTGTTCAATACAAAGAACCTACCATGGCCAAAAAAGCTATAAAACTATTAAATGGTAAGAACTTGGATAACTCCCATCAATTTAAAGTCAATTCTTTGAAAGAAATTGAAGAATTCGGTATTGAAGAATTCAACTCTACTTTTGTTAAACCTAAAGTCAACAAACCTATTTCCACTGATTTATTAGACAATTGGTTATTAGACGGAAGAGAACAATTTTTAATGTCCATTGATGAAGATTCCCAATTAGTTTGGAACCAAAGATCAGATGTTCCAAAGTTGATCTGTGATAACAATCAATGGGTTGAAGCTGCTCCACCTAAATTCACCAGCAATGGTTCTTTCTTGATCTCCTTACACAAGGATTACGCTAAGTCTTGGGGTGGTTCCAAAATGGATTTCATTACTGATTTCCACCATAAAAATGTTATCAAATATGACATTTCAAACACCAGCAAATATTTGATTACATTCTCAAGTTCTCCTATAAACGAAACCTATGGTATGTTTGATCAAACCAACTACGGTCACAGTATAGCCATTTGGGATATTCAAACTGGTGCTTTATTAAAGACATTCCCATTACCTTCTTTATCCAATGAAATTCAAAAGCCATTGACTTGGCCTTTCATCAAGTGGTCCAATGATGACTCCTATTGTTGTAGAGCTGGTCCAGATGCCATTGCCATCTATAAGTCTAGTGAAAACTTCAAACTGAATGATTTAGTCAAGATTCCAAACCTACAAGACTTTGAATTTTCTCCAAACAAAATTGTCATAAATAAGAACAAAAACATTGCCACTGATTTATTGATTTATTGGACTCCAGATATACAAAACCAAAACTGTAAAGTAACACTTATGGAATACCCAAAGAAAAATATTTTGAGATCTGTTAACATGATGCAAGCTTTGAATATGTCTTTCTACTGGCAAAACAACTCCGAATACTTAGCTATTAAGATTGATAAGTTCTCCAACAAGGCCAAAACAAAATTATGTTCCAACATTGAAATCATTAACTTTGCTGAATCCAATTTCCCAATCACTAAGTTGGAATTGAAAGAAAGAATTTTGACAATCAGTTGGGAACCTAACTCAGATAGATTTGTTACTGCTGCTATTGATGAAAATAAATACTCTTTGGATGATACCTTACCACCAAAGGTAGTACAATTCTTCAATACTCTTAACAACGCTGGTAAATCTTGGGTTTTAGCTTACCAAACTGGTAGATCCCACGTTAACAAATTGTCTTGGTCTCCATTAGGTAGAATTTTGACTGTGAACACTTGTTGTATTGATAAAAAACAAAAGAACTCTGAATTAATCTTCTATGATTTAGATTACCCAGGTCAAAACAATATCATCACCAAATTATTAAATATCCAAAAGTCTGAAAAGCTGATATTGAGCAAAGACAAAAGATCTAGAAACAGATCTGCTGATGAGGATGTTAACTTATCTGGTACTCAAGTTGATAGATCAGGTTCTATTTTCAATAATGGTAACAATTTGAAGTTGAGAGAATTAAAGAACTATACTAATTTCTCATTCACTGATGTTGCTTGGGACACTACTGGTAGATTCTTCTCTGCCTTCTGTTCAGCTGCTAAATACTCTACTGGTCACGGTTATGCCATCTTTGGTTTGAACGGTTTACCTATCAGAAGAGAAGAACAAATGGGCTTCAAATGGTTTGCTTGGAGACCTAGACCTAAATCAACCTTGACTTCTCAAGAATTAAAGAAGATCAAGAAGAACTTGAACGAATACGCCAAGAAGTTCAAGGACTTAGATTCTAGAACTGATGATTTGAATTACGCCAGATTGCAACAAGAAAAACAAGATCTATTGGAAGAATGGACTGCTTACAGAAATGAAGTTGCTAAACAAGTTGGTAAAGAATACATCTTTGACATTGATCCATATGTTGATGAGTTAGAAAAGACTGAATATAACGGTGACGTAGTTATTTCCACCAAGGATATTGTTCTTGAAGACGAAGAATTTGACGCTTTAGTCAACTAATTTTGAATATTGTTTCTGTGAATACACATATATATAAATTTAATTTTGTTTTTTTTAGTTAAATAAATGTGTTTGTTGTTGTTTTATCCAATAGTAGTTATTATACTAGTTGTAAAACATCTAATTAAATGCATTCAATGTATGGTGAATAAAACCGTGATATTCTGACCACTTTATAGCAATACAAAATAGTTGTCTTTTTCGAAATAATTGAATAATAATAAAAATAAAAAACCTAAAGTCAATATACTGGTTCTAATTTCAGTTTTATAATACGAATAAATAAATCTTTCAACCAAGATTAAATATATACCTTGATTATGTAATAAAAATATGTATACTTTGCAATGTTAAATCTTATCTTTTTTTTTTTCTTTTGTTTCATTCAAGCACCAACTATTTACTAAAAAGTATATCATTCTTTACTGGTGTGCAATACCATACCGTGCCACTTTTTGATTTCATCCTTCAGCAATGTATTAACAAATTTATGTTGTTTGACTTTATTCATGTCATTGAATAATGAAGAAGATATGTGAATCTCAAACATTGACCCACAGCCTCCACTGATGTCTTTCACTATACACTTGCTTGGATTAAGTTTACTGTTTGCAATCATAGAGTGAATTTGCTTTGAATAAGCTGTGTTAAGAAGAACTTTGTTGATTTTGAACATGCTAAGAAATATCGTTTACCTTGGTTCAATTTGTTGAATGCTTTTCATAGGTGAATATTTCATACTATTTTTTTTCATTCGTTCCATTTCCGCATATATAGTATAAGCGTGAACAAAAATTTAAAAACTCATTCAACAACAGTGTAGAACCAGTGCTTTCAACACTGTGCCAATAGTACTCAGATGTTGGATAGATTTAGAATGTGGTATTTTAAGTAATTTTTATTTCAAAAGTTGCTCAGAGTTATTCGGAATATGTGAGCAGAAGGACTGAAAACAGTTAGGTTTAAAAAAAAGCATTAGTTTAATAAAACAAACTCTGGATCGTAACAAAAATAATCAATAATTTTTTGTAGGTGATTCTATTTGATTTTTATCAACAAAAATACGCCATATCAACAGATTGAACCATTAATCGTTATTTCAAGCATGATTACTTAAATCGTATTCGAGTATATTCCCTAATATCCGATGGTCTATTACTAATCACGTGATGTGTCGGATATATGCTATTTTTCCGGGTTTTTGCTCTATTGCTTTTTTTTTTCTTCATAATACAAAAAGCTGTCAAAACAGTAATATTCATAATGAAAGCGCCACCATAACAACACAACAAATCAACAAATATTGTCCAAAGCAACCAAATTCTTTATTCTATAGTTGTATTCGACAGCAATTAAACATTGATTTTACCTAGCTTGATCATTAACGGAGAAAAGTATTAATAATAAAGAGAAACATATTGGTTTTATAATACCTACAAAAAACATAAAAAAAAAAAAAGAAGAAGCATATACAATGATTTTTTTACTTCATAATAAACCATACAGTAACAACAACAAAGATGTACAAACCATAAACTACAATAACCTTAAAGATCTAGTAGTCATAATATTGCAAATTAGATTGTATTTTTTGGACTACAACACCATAGATGATATCGTAATCATTAAAGATAATGAAGAACTCAATACAGATATCGAATACTTAATAAAGTATGTTTTCAATGTTCTCAATATAAAATTAGTAGATAACTTGAACAGTCTAAGTGATAATACATGCTACAAAGATAAATTGATCAACAGAACTTTCAGTGAAGAGAAATGTTCCAATACTTATTATACACTGTACAACCATTTAACAGACATAAAATACTTTACTGATAGAAATCCTAAAGTAACGAAAATTTTATCGGCAGTAACATTTATAGATTTGATAACACTCAAAATACCAAAGAACTTGATTTCAAAGGATTTTATAGACGAAATTGAAAACAAAACCTACATCATAAATGAATCGGATTATAATAAATGGACTTTTAACTGTAATAAGTTTACCAGACTACAATTACTACAGATTCCATTGAATATAATCAGAACAAATTGTAAAACTATTTTGTCGAATCAAAATTTAGATATTGTTGTTATCTTGTGTGAACTTAACTATCACAGAGATAATGCATTCCATAATTTTTTTCACGCTGTTGATGTACTACAAGCCACGTCTATTTTAATTCAATCATTAGACATAAACGAAGTTGATAAATTCACATTATTAATCTCTACTCTATTCCATGATTCCTGTCATAATGGTAATAATAACGCAATACTTGGGAAGAATAAATCCATTCACAATATCTTTGGTGACACTAGTCTTTTGGAAAACATTCATTACACGTTATTACACCACTTATTCATTAATTTGTTGAATATAAATTTAATCAATAACTTGAACTATAAATTAAGATCCAATCACTTAAAGTTGAACAACTTTGATTTAAAGTTGTCTAAGGAATTGATATTAGCTACAGATATGCACAATCATGGTGACTACTTAAAAATTTTAGAAGGTGACCTGACTTATTTGAATTTACTTCAAATTATTATTAAAGCTGCTGATATATCAAACGTCACTAGACCATTATTAATCTCTACACAATGGGCGTATAGAATATCAAAGGAGTTTCAATCTTATGAACTATTGGACGAAAGTAAAAATAAGGATATGTTTGATGATCATGTGAATATTGGACAACTTACTATAGAAAATTGTATTAAACTCCAGCCAAAAATACCAAATGGTCAAATATTCTTCATAGAAACTTTTGCTTCAGAATTTTTTGGGGTACTAGACGACAAATTAGCTAGAGAGAATGCCATATTCCATGAGTTATTGACCAACTTAAAGAGTAATTATGATTTCTGGAAAAAAAGAGTGAACAAGTGAAAAAAAATAAAATCTATACTGTGAGTTCTTATATATATACATATACATGTTATTTAAACATTTGAAACCCTCTGTGTTAATGTCGTTATTATAGTAGGTTCTTAACAAGCACCTTTTTGAAATTAGAAAACAAGACAAGAATTCAATAAATCCAACCAAATAATAAACAAAGTCTTAAGATTCTTAGCAAACCTGTTTTTAAAAACAACAATACACAAGTATGTATAACTTCTTAGCCAACTTGTTTAAAAAAAGAATAAACAAACGCTTATCTATATAACACCGTTTTCTTTCACAATACTGAAAGCCTTCAATAGTTTGTTTCTAGCACCTAAAGCCGAAACACCCAAATCTTCCAACTTTTGGTCGTCAAATTCTATCATCTCTTTCCAGTTAAAGTTCTCTAAAATACTCTTATACTTATGCAATCTTAGTTTTTTTAACCAAGCAGGAATATCCTCCAGTAATTCTTTTTGACAAAGAATTTCAGGGGTCATAACATTATGAGAGTTTCCAGCAGTTTGTAATAAAACAGGAGATTTGGCTCTTTTTGGGGAAGCCACAACGTTATTTCTATTATTAATAATCATGTTATTGTCAACGTTGTAGTTATTAGCTAATCTAGGACTCATATTTCTAGTATCAGTGTTCATTTTGTTGTTACCACTTAAATAATCGTATACTGAATTGATCTGTTTTGAATGTTTAGGTGTCAAGTTCATGTTGCTAGAATTAACCCTACTGATGGTATCTTCGTCTGAGGGTTGACCCATTAAATAATCCAATGAATTCATTTGCATGTTTTCATAATTGTTTTGGGTGACCATGCTATGTGGATTGGAATGAACAGCTTGAAGCATGTTGTTGTTTGGAATCGCATTGGACAGTTGTGGAGCAGACATGGTTGCAGCTATTGCGTAGTCGTTGTTCAAAGACATAACATCATCATTCATATCAAACCGGTTGATATTGTTGAATATTGGTGATCCTATATTGGTTGGGCTTAAATATCCTGTTTTGGTTAATGAGTCCAATTTAATCTTGGTGTATTGCAATACTTCTTCGCTTAAACTTGGCAGTAAATTGTCAATAACGTTATTTTGCTCAGCAGTATTCAAATTGTTTATCCAATAAATAAAATTACTCAAGTCCTTGTTGAAATTAACGACTAATGAGCCTCTATGTTGATTGTTGTGTATTTCGTCATTTGTTACTGAAATTTTATCTTCACTTTGAAAATTCTTATTGAAAAACATATTGCTGTCGTAATTTCCAGAATTCATATTAGACATGTTGCTTCCAACTGTAGACAAATTTAGATTATTGGAAAATGAATCAATCATCCCCATATCCATAGATGACAATGAATTCCCTAATAAAACAGCACCAGGATGTTGTCTAGGGGAATGCAAGATATTATCATTGTCAATGTGTTGTTTGTTGTTATTGTCAGTATTTTTTTTCAAATACTGCTTAATAGTAAACCCCATTTCCAATAAAACTCCTTGTGTTGAGTCAATGTGTCTTCTTGGTGTGTGCTGTTAACTACTTCTTATAACGAGTTGATCACCTAATTGTTAAATTAAGACTCTAATTGTTACTTTTCTAAACTTAAGAATGGGAACGTTTGACGTAAACAGAAAAAAAAAAAAGAAATAAAGGGAAAAATTTTGCTTCCGAGATCTGATATGAAATGGCTAGAGGAGGGACAGGCACGTGACTGAATTTGTACTGTGTAGCGTACACGTGACTGTACATTAGCGTTTTAATCTTCACGTGACTACATTTATTTTGTGTAGCGCACACGTGACTAAACCCAAACTGTGTAGCGTAAACCTGGCTCAACCCATACTCCATCTAAAAATATAGTAGCATATAATATCATATATATACAGTACTTATTTCTTGCTGTTGAATTTGGACAGCAATTGTTCAAGTTGAACCTTCACTTCTAAATCTAGATCAGTATTGTGATTTACTTGCTTGTCTAAGAAGGTCAATACATCAGTGATCATGCTTGGTCTGAACATCAATATGTACTTCAAAGTCATGTAACCTAGTTGTTGTTTGTATGGATCTAACAACAACTTTGAAAAGTGCATTTCAAACACATTGCAATTTAGAAGAGGTAAACCAGAGAATAATTGAATAAATTCTTTTTTGTTACTGTTGTCAACCTTCAAAATCAAATCTTCCAAAGTCAAATTTAACCAATAATAATACTTATCAAAATGAACTTCTTTCTTTTCTTTCAATTTCTTTTTAGTCAAGATCAACCATTCGTTGTTCATCCATTCCAAAATGTAGTTTATCGTTACCATTAAATTGTCCATATCCAATGTGTGTTGCATAATGTATTCTTGTAATTGTTTTCTGATAATATCATCATCCAACTGTGAACACAACCTGATAATTAAAGTAACATTAGGATTAGGTTTCTTCGTAATACAGTTATCCAAATTCAACAATTTGATTTCAGCATTGTTTTCTTTAGTTTCTTTGACCAAAGAATCATGTTTCATTTGAGTTTTGAACAAATTCTGTACTAATACTTTTAACTGTTCTTGTTTCTCTTTGTCATCAAATTCAAATTCTTTTTCAGATACAATTTCACCTTTGGAGTTGTAAACATTGTCAGTTTCTTTGACTTCAACTTCATTTTCAGTTTCCTCGTTATCAGAATTTTCAACGTCTTCTTTTTCCTCATATGGATTATACATTCTGTTTTCTTTACTTACAACACCATTATTAATTTCTAAGTAATCTTTAGAAACACTTATCAACTTATTTAAAATAGGTTGGAAAGTCAAATCATTGGTGAAAGTATTTAAACATATCTTTAGCAAAGTATCAGTATCAATTTGAGTCATATCAAATTGATTTTCAGGCTCACATTGTGAATAAAGTTGAGAGATTCCGCTTTTGGATTTCAATTTCTTACTATCTGAAGTAATACTCAAATCTTTATTCTTTCTTTTAAGTAGATTGTTTTGTAGTCTATACAAAACATTGTGTTTTTTATTTTTCTTTAAAAACAGCAAGTCTTTCTCTTTAGGAAAAAATGGTTGGTCTAGTCTCCAATCTTTTTTATTTCTTTTAAAGTGCTCTTCTTTACCATCATAGTATCTTTTCAAGTCGTTGATAAATTTCCATTGGTCCGCATTGTATACACCATTCTTAGCATTAATAAAATTAGCTCTAATACTGTTTTTGATGAATAGCTTCCATACTCTTTCCATGTTTCTTTTTTCAACTCTATAGTCGATCACCCTGGTATTTGGTAACTGCCATTTCTTATCAATTTGGAACTCTAATAACCTTAAATAAATAGGCTTATGAAATTGTTGTCTTTGTATAATAACTTGAAACAAATTTTCCAAGATAGAATCAAATACGGCATAAATCAAAAAGTGTTCTCTTATTAAAACAGTAACGAAATAGATGATTATGTTACCGGCAATTTTATCGAAATGAACCATTGTGTTCTTCAAAAAAGATGTTTCTTTCTTTGTTAATAACAATGTTCCCAGGTTGATGTGGTTACCCAAAGTCAAGTCACCCTCAGATAAATTGATGGAAACATTTAGTAAGAAAGTTACTAACAATCTCTTGTATACAAGGTACTTTTCCTTCAGTAAGATATCGTCATCAACATTCAATTCATCACATAGTAGAGTGGTTTCCTTTTTTTTGATATCATTAAATTGTAGAATTGGAGGTACTTTTGTATATGAATCACATCTAAATAATTCTTGACATTGATTGACCAAAATGGATATCAAATTCATCAAATTTTTAGTGTTATCATTAAATAAGTCGGTGTTGTCATGCTCAATTATCAATTGGTATAGGTATTTGGTAAAATTTGGTACTTTTAGTATCAAACAGGTCAATAATGTTTTTAAAATTGGTAGCAGATTATCAAATGAGGTAGCTAAAGATGAATTCAACAGATCATTGATAACAGGTAAGTACTTGAATATTTTTTCATTTTGTATATCCTCAGTTACTTTGAAATTAGTGTTCGTATCTACAATTAGCTTTTTGAATAATTTTATGGTGAAATCTATTAGCTCTAGTTCTGGTAGTTCTTTTGAATAATAAGGCAGCGATAATTGGTCTTCTAATGAAATCAATTCTGTGTTGATCAATTGAAATGATTTATCTAAGATTTTGAATAATAAATCGTAATCTTTATCTTCTTCAGCCTTGATTCTGGCTGTATTCAACTCAATGGTAATAGCTAGTTTATAGTGTCCATCCATTTTATCGAATCGAAATATTAATATATATGTAGTAAATGATTAGCAAAGTTTCGTTATATCATACAATATTAAGGTCTGTCAATAAGCGTTCAAAGTTACCAATATGGCAAGTCAAATTACCCTGATAGTATTTATGTGTCTCGTAAGGTTTATGTTTACTTCTATTTTATTTTAAAAAGCTGACTTTTTAATTGGTGGCAAAACACTATAGAAAAAGAAATGTATGTTTTTTTAGGCGATTGGTACTGTTTTGGGCGTAGCGAAAAGGTTAAAATTTTATAAGCAAAAATAATAAGCTTAAGGTTAAGGTTAAATCCGATGGGAAAGGACATATATATATATACAATTAGGCCTCGTTGTTTATGAGGTCTATAAGGAAGTCGTACATGTCACTCTTTTTCAAGGCTTCTAGAATGTCTTGTTTTTGAACAGTTCTTCTTTTGTGGAAATCGACAATGGTCCATGCTCTCAGAGTGACTTCCTGGATGAATATTTCACATATCTTACTGAACAAAATGGGAGCTTCAGCACTTATCATTTTTAATTTTTCGTCCATTTTCATCAGCTTTTTTATTCTAGCTAGAGGCAGTTTACTATTTCTGAACGGATCGTAGTCCTCAGATTTCTTGTTGATGACCACTTTCTTCATTTGTTGGAAGGAATCATCTTCGTTTTTGAGTATTTGGGTTAGCTGCTGGTAGACTTCGTAATTGACGGCGTTTTTACCAGTCATCGGTAATTTTATTGATGTTTGTAAGGATTCGTCGTTTTCTTCTTCACTTTCGTTATCTGATTCTATGATATTTGTTGATACATTGTTGAAGTAATTCACAAACTCTGGATTCTGCAAGATTAAAAGATTTTCATTCAATGATTGTATGTTGTCAACTAAATTTTGCCAATAGTCTATAAGAAGATCTCTGTACTCGCCTTCCAGCCCAATTTGGACGTTACGGAAAACATCGTCTTCTCCTTCTATCAGTATTTCATTCATACCGAGCTCATTGTAGCTGTCGTTGTCGGCTGGTTGTTCGTCCTCTTGGTTGCTCATGCTGTGTTTGCTATTTTAT
>ERZ794949.383-NODE-383-length-14476-cov-159.973095_pt1 | contig 14476 bp, 7 predicted proteins | sample MGYA00511363_ERZ794949 | MGnify/ENA primary metagenome ERZ794949 (study PRJEB30137, sample SAMN04331402) | food metagenome | isolation source: T1 must sample point D1 replicate B | place: Australia: South Australia ...
GCGCGGAGTTGAGGCTACTTTTAAGTTGTTATAATGGATACACGGATTTGTTAGTGAAATCACACATTTGCAGTGGAAATATGTTTGAAAAAGAAAAGAACTTAGCTCTATTATTAGTAGAAGAAGATCTTCAATTTGGTTGTGCTGTTTTCTTTATTTTGTGGGGTTTTATTGCGTGTTTAATAACTAGCCTGAAGAGTGGTTTATGTTTCCACGCATTTGTTTTAAACAGATCACGTGAAGGTGTTAAAAATTTTGGGTAGCGTTTTTACTTGGCTTTCACAGAGATCACGTGAAGAACTTTAAAGTTTTGTGTAGCGTTTTTTGGATTTTACAGAGATCACGTGTAGCTAAGTAAAAACTTTGGGTAGCGTGTTTTCTTGTGTTTTCCACTTTTGGGTTGAACAAATTACATTTTCCTTTTTTCTTTCGCTGGTCCGGTGTTTTCACCTATGAAATTCAATAACATATCTTCAAAGAATACTAAATAAACCATAGAATCCCTTCATTATATAACTTCGTTAAGAAATAATAACAATAAGTATATTTATTTTTTGTTTTTTGTTTTATAACTAAGTCATATTTGTAATTTTAATACCTTGATAGAAAAATGAATGGTGTAATTAATATCAATCAACCAGGCTCTGTGCAAAACGCACAATTACAGCAACCGGATATACTGTCAAGAAACTTAAATAACCATATGTTTAAAGTAACAGAACAGAAAGTTCAACTAGATATAGATTTATACAAAAATACAATCACTGGTATAACAGATTTATGGATTGTACCTAATGAAAACGTAAAAATCATACAGGATTTAAAGTTTGATTGTCAAAATGGCATAAATGTTTTACAAGTTCAATTATTAGCAAATAGTGAACAGGATCTTACTGCTTCTGATATGGGAAACCGAGAAATGTTTGACTTGGAATTTATACACTCTAATCCTATAAATGATCATTTATCAAAAAATAGAGATAATGCCAGCGACATGAACAACTTTAAAGACGAAGATATATTTTTCACTGGTGGTAACTCCATCGAGCAAACAGATTATCTGAAAAAGAAAAAATACGAACCAAAGTTTGATCCATTCAATGAAAATACAAAAGAAGTTGAGGACGCAAAGCTTTATGTAAACTTACTACCTTTCAATAACAAACTTAAATTAAACAGCTACTATAAAACAGACGATAAACATACAGGCATGACCACTGGTAATACAAATCCAAACACCAGTATTTTAAATAACTTTATGACTCCATTGTTTCTTAATCCTAGTTCCTCAAAGCCTAATTTTACACCAATGAGCAAGAATACGCTGGACAATCAAGACATTGACCAACTACAACCATTTACTGTGAGAATTTCTTACTACATAGAAAACAGCATAAACGAAGGTATACAATTTCAAAAAAATTTGAAAAACATACCCTTTTCTCAATGTTTTACTACAAATAATTTGATCCAAGGCTCTCCATCAAACTGGGTTCCGTGTATAGATAATCCTTTAGAAAAATGTCTTTGGGAAATTGAGATAATGACGTTAAAAAACATAAATGCTTATATTCAGGAATACCCAGAACTAGCAGATGTTGAAAGCTTGCACAATATAGACAAAGAATCTGAAGTTATGGTTCTGACAGGAGAATCAACAACTCAGAATGTTATGAACATCATGGAGGATATGCCTATGGACATGAGTAAAAGAATCATGTACACTTTGCTGTCACCTGTAGGTGCAGCTGGTGTGGGATTTAGTTTAGGATTTTTCTATAATGCATATACCTTTGATACAACTTTAGGTGATTTCCCATTGAATGTTTGGAAACAAGACATGAACTCAGCTACTAATGTGGATGATAACGATAGTGAAGAGTTAAAAAGAAATGAAGAGTTACAAGAACTGATATACAATTCATTTATGACCCTTCCAAAAACCCTTGAGTTTTACAGCAATACATACGGTACTTACCCATTTAACTCTTTGAACATAGTATTAGTTAAGGACCTTTATGTGGATTATCTTTCATTTCAAGGGATAATCTTTTTGAATGAAAACAAGTTTTTATACCCAGCAACAAAACTTGACTCCATGATAGATAATACCATTTTGCTTGCGCAAATATTGTCTGAACAGTGGTTTGGTTTAAACATCACATGCAGTACAATGGATGACTTATGGATCATTTTTGGTATTCAAGGACATATGACGTTGAAATTTGTCAAGGATATTATGGGTAACAATGAATATCAATATAGGCTTAAAACCTACAATGACTATCTTATAGAAAACATGCAGTCCAAGCCATGTCTGCTTAATTTCCATAGATATATGTCTTATCCTTTTAGACTAGACATGAAAGACAATAAGATCTTGGAGTACATTAAAATTAAGAGTACTTTAGTTATTACTATCTTGGACAATAAAATGACCAAGATGGAAAGATCTTTGGGTATGCTAAAAGTCATCAACAAATTAAATTTACTGGCTTTATCGGGTGATTTTAATCAAGGTGATAATACTCTTACAAATACATTTTTCCAGCATCAAGTTGAAAAGACATTTAAAGGTAAATTGAATCAATTTTTTAAACAGTGGTTGGAGTTTGATACTGTTCCTATATTTGAAATAACACAAAGATTCAACAAGAAAAAGATGGTTGTTGAATTCATGATTAAACAGTTAGCGTGGGATTCATATCGTGAAGCTGAGATTGATGATTTTGATAAAGCCAATAAAACTGACAGAAACAAGTACCTACAGGAAACAATTGATAATTTTGAAAGCAGAAAATATAAGCCTAGCTCACAAAAGATTTTTAAAGGTAATATGACAATCAGAATACATGAAGCTGATGGTATTCCTTATGAACACTTCATTCATATCTCTGAAGAAGTCACAAGATTAGAAATCCAGTACAACTCAAAGTATAAGAAATTGAAAAGAGGAGAAAATATTGGATTGGGTAATGTTTTGGTAACCACTTCCGAAACAGATGAATGGGGCTTTATGCCAATAACAGCGATATCTATAAACCACCAACAAGGCGATGATAATGAAGACGTTGGGGTTGTTGAAAGTGGTACTGAAGCTTATGAGTGGATAAGAATTGATTCTGAAATTGAATGGATTCACAAAATCAAAAACTTTAATATGAAACCTGAAATGTACATATCGCAATTACAGCTAGATAAAGATGTCTATGCCCAATTACAATCATTGGACTACTTTGAGGACTTAGTTGTAAATCAGGAAAATTTAAAAAATGACAACGAAATGGATATGACAATCAACAGTTGCTTGTTGAGATGTATTTTAGATGAAAAGTACTTTTATGCTATTAGACTGAGAGCAATTGAAGTTTTATCCAAATACGTGTACAAGAAAAGATTCACAGGTGGCTGTCATCATTTAAAGTTAGTCATCAAAAAGATATTTTTTAAAGATGGTAAGACAAATGACTTGAAGCTGAGATCAAATGAATTTGTTGGTTATACAAACTACCAAATTTTAATATCTTTGATCAAAATGATCAATAAGATCCAGTTCACAACGGACCAAGACTATGATAGTGATGATCCTGAATTGGTGGCATTTTTCCACGAACTAAAAAGAATATCTCTAAAACTATTAGTAGCAAATGATAATTCCAAAAATTTCTATGATGATACACATTATTTATGTGAAATCATGCGAAATTTAATACAAATGGTTATTAGGTTCCCTGAAGATAATGAGTTCAGACACAGTGTTTGGAAAATTTTTACCAGATACGAAAGATTATGTAAATGGACTAAAAATGTCAATGATGGAGTGTATAGGGAAATTCTTTGGTCCAAGTTATTGTTACTAAATGAAGGTTTAAACAGTGATTTGTTTGAAATTTATGACTTTGTTGACGAAATTTATCAAATAACTCAAGAAAATGATGAATACAGTAGAGAGACTGTATGTTTAGCTTTTAAAATTTTGCTCATTGTTGGTTTAAAAAATAAAGATATCATAAAGTACTTTTTGATCAAGATGATCTTAGTCCACAATAATGATCCATACATGAGACATCATATGATGATAAGCTTTGTAGAAGCTGTTAAATTTATTATTCTTTATGAAAAAGAGTGTTTATTCACTTCATACAACGAAGATTATGAATCTCTACAAAAAATTTATAATCCTAATCTGTTCAATGATTTGACTAAATTCCAAAGTTATGACGACTTTGAACGTTTTGATGAGTCAATTCCTCAAAGACCAGTTGCTGCTGCTAACCCTCAAATTAATTCTCTTAATATCGGAGCAATCAGCAATAGTGAAGTTACAAAAAATGCTGTAGATCTAGAGATTAGGGAACAGATTGAAAAACAAACAAGATTGAAATATGACGTAAAAACACCTGGATCTATGTTAAAATATATTAATTCGTTGTTTGAAACATTTGATCCTTTGAAGCAGCTACTATGGTACATAATGAACAAAAGATATTTGTTAACAGATTTCCAAAAGAGCCAATTTTTAGAAGTTATTCCATTGATGTACAAACAAAAACAAAGATTTTATGTGACCTTAAAGCTACCTGCTGAAAGACCATTGATGATTGAAAGAGGTGATGTACAATTTAAAGATGATAGTGTAACAGGAGAAAGTGAGTGTACAAAGTATGAAATGAAGGTAGTTTTGGGAAAAACCTCACGTTATGAAAAGAAGAAGCCGATAATGAGATTTGCATTAAATACAAAACTTCTTGCTGGGAATGAAGCTATCAAACCAATTCCTCTTCCAAAAATTAAACTTCCTGTTCCTGCTCCGCAATCAGTAAAAAAGAAGAAGAAACAACCCGAACCAAAGATTGAGTACTTGACGGAACTATTTGTAAAACTTAAGTTGCCTAATGGTTTCAAACCTAAGTTTGTGGTGAAGTCCAAGAGTCGTTACTATAAAACAGAAATCAAAAGATTTGGAACACTTCCTCTGACTAGTGTAAAAATCAAGCAATTTCAAAAAATTATGATATTGTCGTCATTTCCACAAGCTAATGATTTAGTGGAATTAAGAAATGTTCGCGATAACTCTTTGATAGTGAAGTTTAAAAACTTTAAGAAACCCCCAAAAGATGAAGAGGTTGAAACTTTAAGCAACAATTGAATGGTGGAATAAAATATGATGACCTTTCTTTTGTAGGTATTTTATATATATTTCTTATTAAATAACTTGTTCTAAGAATAACGCTTCTTTCTGTGCTTCTTCTTTACCTTCTTCCACATTTAAAGAATTGAATATTGGTAATGCCAAGACTAAAAACAATAATAGTAGGATAAAGGAATATCTGATTTGGTGTGTTTTTTCAATGATCAAACCTGTCAAGACAGGACCTACTATTGAAGAGCCTTTATCTGTAATGTTAAATATGGAAAAGAAAATGGATTCCCTACCTGAAGGAATTATCAAGGCAAATATGGATCTTGAAACTGCATTCAATGCACCCATGGACAACCCATACCAAACAGCTAGGAAATACATCTCAAACTTGTGTTTCAAGCCAATGTTTTCAAATACAAAGCCTAATATTCCATATAGTGGGATAAAGCAAGCCCAAATAATTATTACCAACATCAACTTATTCAAAGGCAAACTAAATTTATGAATTAAAAATGACGGAATGAAGAAAGCACCAATAATGGCAAATATCAACGAAGATACCGATACAAATACTAGATTGATTGTGTTCATGTGAAGCTCATTTTTAGAAAATAATATAGCCGTAGAGTTAATGGTAGTTATGCTATCTGAAATCACAAACCAACCTACTAAGAATATCGACACCTGTTTTAAACTTGAAGCGTGAATTATTGTTTGACCCAAAGTCTTCCAAGATTTTACCACATTAGTCTTCATTATATTTAATGTCATTTTTTGTTGTTCTATTTCCTCTTCATCAGGTTTTTTGACATCATTTAATAAAAATAGTATAGGTATTTGCGTTATAATCCAGTATAGACCAACAAAAAATATGGCTATTTTTAATGATTTTAGGTTATTAGTCATGGTAGGTTTTGCAACTGATGTCTTTTTGATCAACCCAATACAAATTATTTGTACCAATAAAGCACTTAAGTACCCCAAAGAAGTCCCTTTACCTGATATAACTGTTGTTAGTTCATTTATTTTTTTACCTTGTTCTTGATGGTTGGTGTCTATAGCACTATTTAAAATAACTGGAAGCAAAGAGTTACCTAAAACATTGACAACACCATAACAGCAATTACTTACAATACATAGAACAGCTAAGGAGTAAAACTCGGAGTTATACAACAAAGATATAAGTATTGTACAAGCTGCACCTAAGATACCAAAGAAAAACATAACTTTTTTCTTAAAGGCGATTGTATTGTTGAAATTATCGACTAATCCACTGATACTGATGACCAAAATTGTTTGGAAAAACACTGAGGTTGAAAAGACATATAAAGCAAAACTAGAAGGATCGACATACCACATTCCTGCAATTGGCAATACACACTTGTCATTCTTATCTTGAAAAACCAAAGAAAAATCATCTATACAGGGTTTAGAGTGATCTTTTACTTTTACTGCATTTAAAGTGGCAAAAGTCTCCAAGATAATAGGCATGTATGTGCTTATTATAGAAACAATAAATGGTTCAGATGAAATCAAGTAAATAAACCAGGCCAGAATGTTTTTGTTGGTGGTATCATCATCAGGAAAGTATGTCCATATTTTCTGAATGTTTTGGTATAAAAATGAAGATTTCTTTTTGCTTGTTTTGAATAAAAATGAATCCTGAAGGGATTGAAGCAATGGTGTCTTTGAGGATTCACACTCATTATTTCCATCATTCTCTCCATTGTTATCGTTATTTGAAGCACTGTTGTCTGTATTCTTCAAGTTCTTGTGCGTATTGGATAAAATTAAATTTGTATCGTTGGGACTGTAGCTCAAAGGCAACGATTCATAGCCATTATTGGTATTAGAAGAATCATTTTTGATCAGACTCTTATTTTCTCCCATATATAGTATTATTTTCTCAATCCAAATGGCTCAATATATGGTATTATTATCATAGTTTCTTTCAGCAAACTTAATGTTTTCTCCGATAAATCAATCCCTTTAAAATATACGTGAATACGTGGGAAAAAATACAACCATAATGAATATAGCCCGAGAGTGAAAATACTCCTATGAAAAAAACAACCATAATTCAATATAGCAATTAAAGCCATATTATCATATCAATCTGTATAAAACACAGTAATAAATTATATATAAATATAAATGAAACCATGAATTGTTTGATCAAAATAGAGACTACATGTGGACAAAAAGAAAGAGAAAAAAAGGTTTAATTAAAAAAAAAAAGTATCAAAGAAACAAAAAGAAAATCAAAAATCGAAAATAAAAAAAGTTTAAATCAAATGGTAAATGACATTGATATTCAAAAAAAAAAAAAATACCGACATTGCAATGATAAAGCATTCGAGTGGAACACATATTGCTATTTCTTTCTTCTTTTTAATCTTTTTTAAGCTTCGATTGGTTGTTCTTCCTGCTTTGGTTCTTCAGTTTCTTGATGTTCTTCTTGCTTTGATTCTTCAGTTTCTTGATGTTCTTCTTGCTTTGATTCCTTAACTTCTTCTTTTTGGACATGTTGTTGCTCAGGCTTTTGAATGTAATAACTGTAGAAATCATTGGCATGGAATGCAATAACAGGCTTGAATGACTTGGTTATCTTTTCTCTGGTTTCTTCAGGAATACTCCAACTTCTGTTTCTTAAAACATAGAAGTCATAGGCAAATTGAACACCAAATTCATCAGTACCAATGTATTCGGAGGTATTTGGTAGTAGGCCAATTTCAATCTTGTCTTCTTGGCTCAAACCTAAGTGGTTGGCTAAGATCATGTATAGAGTAGTCATAATTATTTCAAAGTTACCTTCCTTTGAAGCAATTTTCAATAACTTGAAGTTAACTAAAGATGATAATTGGATGTAACCAGCCTTGTCCATCAAGTTTTCAACCAAGTAGGCATCCTTGTTTAAGTTTTCAACAGATAAGTAGTAAGCCATTTGCTTGGCACACTTAAAGTAAGTTTCATAGTCGTAAGACTTAGGTAAAACAGGAACGTTTGGAGTGGATTGGTAGTAAGCAGATCTGTTGTATTTGTTGTATTTTTCTCTGTTGTATGGTCTGGATCCGCCATTTTTCTTTTGGTAACCGTAAGGTCTGTAGGTGCTATTTTCATGATTTCTTGGTTTATATTCGCCGTTGTGATATTCTTTCTTGTAGTATGGTTTATCAGATTTGGAATAATGTTTTTCTTCTTTTGGTTTATCCTCATTGCTGTTATTTACAGATGATCCTTCAGAAGTGGAAGATTCGCTATATTCAGTGCTACTGGAAGAATCAGTTGCTTTGAATTTTTTACCATCAAACTTACCTCTAGTTGAGGTGGATTTATGAGCAGGCTTCTTCTTACATTCTTTATCGGTTTCAAATTTGGATTTGTGAGATCTACTTTGTGATTTATCAAACTTACTTGAATCAGATTTTTTGTTGCTATAATCCTTGCCATCAGTGGTCTTTTTGCCACGGCTTGAATGACTATTTTTGGATAGGTTTTTCTTTGAGGAGTTATTGCTATTGTTTCTTTTATTGTTGTTTCTTGAAGCTTTTGGAACAGCATCGGTGATCAAAAGATGACTTAAGTCTACTGGGTTCCATTGCTCTTTATTTTCAGGTTTCAAAGAAGCATCAACTTCTATTCTAGGTTTATTTTGGGATGGAACTGTTGTTTTTTTTGGATTCCTCAAGGTGTCAGAAAGAGTAGGTAGTTTTCTACCGTTTTGAACTCTTGCTGAACCTGGAACTATAACAACTTCTTCCCATGGTGATTGAACTTTAGTTTCGGTAGGTTGTTGGGTAGGTTCTTCTACGGCGGTGTCTGCAGATACAGTGATGTTTTTTTCTTCAACAGTTGACATATTTGTAGTAAAGTATTTCAGGTAAGATATGGGTATTTGATGATCTGTCTATAGGATAATGAATCGATGGATATCAAATAAAAAATGTACTTTTTTTTTTTTTAGGCGTTTGTTCAGTGTCGATTTTATTCAAATACAAAAACTAAATCAAAATCAATTAAAATAAGTTCAAAGCAAAAATGATCTTACAATATACTTGTTTATGGTTATTGTGGTGGTGTTCAAGCCTTTATAATATCCGAAGTATAATCAGAATAAACTCTTAAGAATCAATATAATAAACAGTCAAGAAAAAAAAAATTGCTCTATACTAAGTAAATTCTTCCACTCTGAAATATTGGGTACAAAACGAGGTTTGTTCACGAAAGAAGAAAAAAAAAATTGGTGGGTATTTCCTAAACGGGCCCTTTTTTTTTTTTTTTTGCTACTATTTGATTTGTCAAGGTTAAAATTTTTCAGTGAGGAGAGTATAGTAATATAGGGTATAAATGATGGAGTAAAGACTGAAGCTATGGTATGTTTGTATTATTAGGGTAATATGAAAGCGTTTATAAGTTTTTATTGTGTATATGTCAATTTTTGAATATAATTGGATCGATTATCGTGTGTTTATAGAGTTTTTTTTGCAGTTTATAGCAAGCAAACAAGAAGTAATTAGTTTGAAAAAGAAACCAGAAGTTTTGATAATAATTAGAAGGAGCAAATTCATCTTTTCGAAGTGCTTAAACGTGCATTCAGATGTTGTAAATCACCTTTATTTGGCATTGTTAATTAATTAAATTGACATTTAATGTGCGCTGTGATGAGTTTTTTTTTTTTTTTTCTTATTGATTTCATAGATTTTCGGACATAAGCTCTGTTTTTCCCATCTAAGTAGTATAATTTTGGCTAAGCACTATTAATGAATGTATTGATTAACCACAAGAAGCCAAAAAAGACCTATGGTAGATTTTTGAATAGTTTCGTATACATTCATGTAAACAACACAGGCGTTAAAGTCCAAACCAACTTTTTGTTAACGTTGATCTCCTTCCTATACCCTCATTTGACATTCCTTTTTTTTTTTTAATTTCATGTAAACCTTCCCTCGGCAATTCAGCAATAATTATGCACATAATTTTTGTTAACCTCACTTATCTTTTTCATTTTTATTTTTGCTTTATTATCTTTAGATCAATTTATGTAGGCATATCTTTAAGTGATCTTTTGAATGTTTTTATCATTTCCTATTTGGGTAATATAATAAAATGTTGTGCTGAACCTTTTTTGTTTTCAAGATAGAAAGGGATGCGCGGCTGAGGCTACTTTTTTTTTTTTGCATATTGAACGTAAGCTGAACTCATTGACAGAGAGATGATGAATATCGGAATTATCCCAATGAAGCTGAATTAGTGCTTGATTCATTTGAGCAAATACAAAAAAAAACTGTCGTTTTCATGTAATCAAGAATCTGTTTATTGATGTATAATAAATACTTTTATTGTTTTCATATATGTATTTTTTTTTTCAACATTCTTTGCTGAAGTTGTTTATTCACGGTAATTCAAGACGTTTACGGCCTCAATTATAGTAGGATCGAGCTGATCTGTATATAAACAACAGGAAGATCATAAAAAAAAAGTGTATTAGTTAAACACTTAAATGTTATTTGGTTTAAGATGTGCTTGTTTTCTTATTGAACTTCTGTTTTAGCAAAAACACATCAATAATTGTAAATAGAAAAGAATTGCATAGATTTCAATCCCCAGACAAATAACATACATAATAAATACAATGTTTAAAGCCGCAGTGCTTCTAGCTTTTATAATTCCCTTTTTAAAAGCAAAAACAATCAATGTTCCCATAGAATACAACAACACTTTGGATATTTACTACAACTTCAAATCTAATTCTTCAATCATAGTCACACCTGTCTCTAGTGGTTTAGAAATTAATGTACTTGAAAGTGGTATATATTCTAATTCATCAATACAAACAATTTGCCAAGCTTTGAGCGATGGTATGATAATTGTTAATGTTGATAAGTCCTCATCTAATCAATTAATAACATGGAATGCCAATGATGTTTATCACTTGATAGACCCAAACACCAAAAAAGAATTAGCATACGATTCAGTTTTACTGCAAGGTTGCGGCAAAAACCCAACCCAAACAACCATCACACTTTCAAGCACAGCCGCATTAACTCAAACTGGCCTTGAAACATACATTGGTATTATCTCCACTCATGAATACAAAAACTATACTACCTTTATTCCAGTCAACCAATATACTGCAACAAACGGCTCAAATAAAGCAACAATTACCGGATTTAATAGAATTAGCAACACAATAGCTGTTGTTGCACCAGCTGTGGTAACAACAACTACAGCATCTAGCGCATTATACACAAACTCCAGTGTAAGTTCAGTTTACACAGAAGTTGAAACAGTAAAATCATGCATGAATCACGCCATGGGTGGTTGTTCTCTGGTTACCATGACAAATGTTGTATCTAATGGTATGACATACACCGGAAAGAGCGTATTAACAAGTCTATATCAATCAGAATACGAAACAACACTGCTTCAACCTGTAGCAACACAAACCACTACTTCCAAACAAAACTTGCTAAGCACTCAAATATCCGGAAATAATGTGCATGCCTCAGTCAGTTCAAGTACCGTAAACAATAAGAGTGTCCACACATCCTTGAGTGCTATTTCAACAACACAAGAGCATAGTGCATCTTCTACTGTTAGCGAAAGTGTTTACACATCTTCAAGTGCTATTTCAACAACACAAGAGCATATTGCATCTTCTACTGTTAGCACCAGTATCACTGATAGCCAAAGTGTTTACACATCTTTAAGTGCTGTTTCAACTACTTCTTCCAATACTGATTACGCACTAACAATTACATCTTCAGGAAATAATACCGCTGCTGATGTAAGCACAGGAATAGTTAATAACGAAAGCACATATTTGAGTTTATCAGCAATTGCTTCTTCTAAGACTACTCTTATCCAACAAGTCTCAAGCAATATAGTATCTAGTTATTCGGGTCTGATATCTGTGAACACGCTATTTGATGGTGCAGCAAACAAAATCAATGCATTGACAAGCTTCCTGGGTTTAGGTTTATTAATAAATATAATTTTATAATGAAATATTTTTTTTTTTTTTGATTTTCAGTTTAAATGTAAATAAGAATATATAGTTTATTTTAATAACTTGTCTAATTCACCAGTAGAGTTCAAAGTTTGTAAATCAGAGTTACCACCAATGTGCTTGTTGTTGATGTAAATATTTGGAACTGTTCTTTGTCCGGAAATTTCTTGTAAAGCGTCTTGGTAATCAGCACCGTCTTCGATGGTATCTAATTCTAAGTAGTAAACATCTTCTTTCTTCAAAATGTTTTCTCTGATCTTTTCATTGATCAAGTTTAAAGTACTGTGACAGTATGGACAGTAAGTTTTGTGAGCAATGAAGACCTTGTTGGTTTCAATGGATTTCTTGATGATTGGAATTAATTTGTTGATAGCGGCCATATTTTTTTTTTTGAATATCTTGTTTTTTAGTTGGTTTCCCTTGTAGACTATAAAAGTGATTGCTAAGATAGGTAAGACTTGGTACATGGGTTATATTTTGATAATTCAATAACTACTTATATAGATGTTTGAAAAATTACATAATTCTACGGTGGTAAAAAAAAACATGTCTTTTTTAGCGCCGAACGTCATATTATAAGAATATGCGTTTAAAAAAAAGGGGGGAATCCCTGTGTATGAAGCAATTGATTACTACATGGTGAACACTACTAGAAAAAAAAATAGGTTGAATAATCGGAGTTATTGAAAAACATCAATAATAATATAACCCTTGGTTGTTTCGTTGTGAGGTGTGAAAACGTGATTCAAATGTAACGACTCTTCGATACATTTAGCAGCGAGTTAAACAGCACGCATATTGATTTAAAATACCAGTATTTTTTCACTGTATGAGTTGTTGCTTTTTTTTTTTGGTGGAGTTGATTATCAGCACCACGGGTGACCTTAAAATAGGTCTAATCGGGCTATGTTTTTTTTTTTTTTTCAAAAATGTAAATAAACGCCTATGATTAAAGGATAAGGAAAGCGCCAGCAAAGCTAATTGTTATTGAATTTGTAATTGATAAATAAAAGAGTAAGTGGAAATGGGGTTTTTCAAAGATCATCAGAAGTCAGAAATTACAACAATCATGGATGGGATCATGGAAAAGCAATCCTTGAATACCAGAAAATTGAATCAGGTATTGGAGCTTATAGATTTGAAGGATGATAAAGTTTTATTTGTTCAGCAGAACAACTTGATAGAACTATGCAGACACTTGAGAAAATCATTGAAATATGGTGTAAATGTTAATGAAAGAATTTTGGCATTGGATATTCTAGACTACATTATAGACAAGCTAGATCCTGAAGAAATAGATAACGAGAATTTTTTACAAGATAAAAAGTTAAATGACAATTTAAAGTTAGCTTATGTAGGAAGACCATATGCTATGAACAAGTTACAAAAGAAAAAGGAAATAAAGCTTTTGCAAGAAACTGCAATGAATTACATAAACACGACTTGGTCAAAGAAATACCCTCAGTTTAGAGATTATTTGGAGTTATATGTTGATCCTGCTTCTAATAACGTCATAGATTACGCCTCTTATGAAGACAGCGATTCATACCATCAGCCAACAGAAAGAAGCTCTAGAAAAAACACAGCACGTAGCACTAGCAAACCAGGTAATAAAAAGAAAAAGGACTTCTTGAAAGATTCAGCTGATCCTTCTGTATTACCAGAAGATTTGCAATACGGTATTCCCATCATTGATGCTAAAAAGCTTTCTTCAAAAATTAATCTAGCTGTTGCTGATGCAAACAAGTGTGCAAGTGTATTGGAAAATAGACTTATCAGTATAAACAGAAGAGTATACTCAAACGAGGATGAAGAAGCTACCGAATACTTCATAAAGGTTAGACAACAAAGAAGAAAAATTTTAAGATACCTACAATTGGTTACTGAGGGTGAGTACTTAGCTGTTTTGCTTAAGTGTAATGATGACATGGTTCAAGTCTTGGACAAGTATGATTCTTTGAGTAGCTTGGAACCAGATGAATTTTTTGAATCAGAAGGTGAATATAACAGTCCTAGTTATTTGGATAACCAAAGATATAATGAACAAACTTCTTACTTCACAGACGAAGAAAGCGATGACGATATAAGAAGTGTTCACACTAACAGTAATCCGTTTGAAGATACTTTCCGTTTGTAATTTTATTTACAAAACATTATTTATGAGGATAATATATAATGTGGAAACATAATATATATAAGTAGGTATATTGCACTGATGGCTTTTAATGAAATTTATTCTTGTTTTTTTGTTTCTTTAATTTACTTTTCTTCTGCAAAATTCAAACTGATCCCATTGATACAGTATCTATCATTCTTTCCTTTGC
>ERZ794949.384-NODE-384-length-14476-cov-3.525276_pt1 | contig 14476 bp, 7 predicted proteins | sample MGYA00511363_ERZ794949 | MGnify/ENA primary metagenome ERZ794949 (study PRJEB30137, sample SAMN04331402) | food metagenome | isolation source: T1 must sample point D1 replicate B | place: Australia: South Australia ...
TTTTCCAGACTGGTGAGTAGAATTAGTTCAGGAAGTGGCTCGAGTACTACTACGAAAATTAATTCGAGATTGAGTTCTTTTTTGAAAGAGGATAGTGCAAAGCTAAAATCCAAGAACGACGAAGAAAGTTTACAGCCGACTGTAATATTACATGAAAGACTTTTTAATTGCAGAAGAGAACACAAATTGCAAACGGTGAATGGAATCATGGTTAGTGAATTAGAAACACTCACGAAAGGTACAAATGGGTTGAACTACAAAGTTGAGGAAAATGTTGGAAGTGTTATAATTTACAGTATCAACTTTGACTTTAATAGCAATAAGAAGAAATTAGACAGTATACGTTTATCCATTGAAAAAAGTCCTGAAAGTAATACTGTGACACTATCTTTGTCGCAGATGAGAGACATATCAGATAACAACTCCAAGAAAATTACCTTATTCAATGATCTCAGTGCAAAGATACTAAAAGTGTTTTGATTAGATTATATATTGAAGAGATAAGAACTAACTAGCATTTTATCTGATTTGTGGAATTTCTTTTTTTTTTTTTTTTTTTGTTTTTTTTTACAGTGATGCGTTTGAGATCATTTTTCATTCGTGTATTTTTTTTTTTTGGCGTTTTCATGCTGATGTTTCTACAAGAGAAGACATCTGGGATCATCCATGAAACGTGGATGAGTACCAGCTAGAAACAACATGAATAGTGATCTATCTACTGCTTTTTCAATAGATGATGATGTATCATTTATATATAACAAGATTCGAAAGACAGATAGCTATGTTTACAAGGCAGATGGCTATGATGACAATCACCGTCTAGATAACAATGATGATATGGATGAAATAATTGATGTTAAAACAGAGAAGAAATACAGCTACGGAATTGCTACTGTGTATTTTATAGTGCTGCTTTTTCTTGTTAATACATTGCTGTCAAAGGTAGCAACTTTAAGGCAAAACAAGACTGAAGATAGATTTTTGGACAATTACAACCTGATGTCAAAGGAAATAATCAAAATGAAGCAAGAGAACGCTATTATGAATCACAAGCTTAGACAGATAGAGGATGACTTTAAAAGAAAAGAAATGGAAAAAAGCATAAAAGATGAACTTCATGGGCGTCGGAATCTCATGAATTACAAGTACGGGACTAAATTGATCAAGGAAAAAACCAGTGAAACATGTAACACGGACTCCAAAGTGCTAGCAACTGACCTGCTGACACATAGCTACATGAATGACAACACAATAAACTGGGAATGTCTGTATGACGATTATTGCAGCTTGGGAATACACTTCGGTAAGCCTCAACTGGTTGATAGAATAATATATGAGTATGGTGGAGTTGTTCCGAACATAGAGCGGATAAAAGTTTTTTATGAGTTGGAGGAAGAGATGGTGATGGTTGATGATTACTTGTGCAACAACACAGGGGATTATGAGATTATTGATATAGGAGATAAAGGTGTACACGTGAGTGATGTGGAGATACAGATGTACCCACTAGACAAACGTGGTGGTTGCCTTTCAGTGAATTACTTCATGGTCAATGTATTGTGAAAATGAACAATACGTGTAACAGTACAAATACAATAATATCCATTCAAATTGTGTGAGCGCACACGTGGGCCAATTATTAAAAATTACTTGTGAAGTTGTTGCAAATCTGAGCGAAACTTCCACACTTCGGAAACCTGAAAAAAAAAAAAGTAAATATTCAAAGTTCACTACTTTGTTTTTTTTTACCCCCTATTTTAACTTAAAAATTTTAATAATCTGGTTGCCTGTTATTTAGAAGATCGATACTTAAAGATTACAACTGTAGCTATTTTTTCTATGTTTCTTCCTTCTTGTTTTTTGAAATAAGAAAAAATCCATATTAGAATTACCAACTAACGTGTATTCAACACCGCAATGGTACAATTTGGGAACTACCTTATCAACAACATTAACTCTAGTTTCAGCAACATTGAAACATTCAATACTGCTGAAAACTACATTCAATACAACAGTTTGAAAAAAATACTTAAAAAGAATAAAGATTCATGGAATGATACTTTTGAAACTGAATTCATCGAAAACCTTGAAGGTAATTTAACAAAGATATACAACGTTGTTCAAAAAGAGTACAAACAAATTGTGAACAAGTTGAACAAGTTTGAAGACATCTCTATCAATTCCTTGGATGATGACACCGACTTTGAATTGTTAGAGCTAGAACTAAACAATTTAATTTCTAATCTTTATGACTTGGATAAATTCATTAGATTGAATTACTCAGGTTTCTTGAAAATTTTAAAGAAACACGATAAGACCTTACCAAACTACATCTTAAAGCCTATTTTTGAAATAAGATTAAACAACAAGCCCTTCTTCAAAACTTTGGAAAACTATGATTACATTGTTATCAAGCTAAGTAACATCAATGAGAAAATCAAAAATAAAGGAAACAAGCCTTCATATGATAAACAAAACAGTTCTGCTGGTGGAAAACAAACCAATTTTGTTAGACAAACCACTAAGTATTGGGTTCATCCAGACAACATCACAGAAGTTAAGCTAAGAATCTTGAAGAACTTGCCTGTTTTGGTTTTCAATCCAGATAAAGAGTTCAACAAAGAGGATATGGCAATCAGCTCCATATACTTTGACAACGAGGACTTAGACTTGTACTATGGCAGATTAAGAAAAGATGAAGGTGCTGAGGCTCATAGAATAAGATGGTATGGTGGTATGCAAACAAACACCATCTTTGTCGAAAGAAAGACCCATAGAGAGGATTGGACTGGTGAGAAGTCTATCAAAGCAAGATTCTCCTCTAAAGAAAAAACCATTAATGACTTCTTATCTGGTAAATATCAACTTAATGAAGTTACCACTCCTAACCAGTCAAAGGAGAATATTCAATTAAGTAAGGAAATCCAATATTTCCACTTGAAACACCACTTGAGACCTGTTGTTAGATCATTTTACCATAGAACAGCATACCAGCTTCCTGGAGATGCTAGAGTTAGATGTTCCTTGGACACTGAGCTGACTTTGATCAGAGAAGACGACTTTGATGGTTACGACAGAACTCATGGTAATTGGAGAAGAATGGATATTGGAATAGACTGGCCTTTTTCAAACTTGCCTGATAAGGACATAGAAAGATTCCCATACGCTGTATTAGAAGTCAAGCTGCAAACACAGTTAGGTCAAGAACCTCCAACATGGATTAAAGAGTTGATCTCCAGTAACCTTGTTGAGTCTGTTCCTAAGTTTTCCAAGTTCTTGCATGGTATTGCTACATTGTTGCCTAACAAGATTGATCAAGTTCCATTTTGGATTCCTCAAATGGATATTGATATCAGAAAGCCTTCTCCTGGACAAAATAAGATAACTTATGCAAATCATCAAGAAAATGACGCCGCAAGAGGAAATGGATTTGATGAGGAAGAAGCTGTTGGTGGCTTTGGTAGCTATGGCTCCTTGAAGGCAGATGACATTGAAGATTTGGAAGAAGCTGAAAACTTTATACCAACAGCAGTTTCTAAAAGTTCACCAAATGCTGATTACTTGAAAGAGAAGATGGTGTCAAGCAAAGCTGGCTCAATCCAAAAGTACTTCTGGTGTACTGTATACCACATTGATAGTTTCTTGTACTCAGGAAATGAGTCAGTGGTTGTTGCCACTCCTGATGCATACTACACTACCGACATCAAGCCACCACCAGGTAAGTCGATATATGTTCCAATGAGAATTGAACCAAAGGTCTACTTTGCAACTGAAAGAACCTTTTTGTCTTGGATCTCCATAATCTTGACTCTGAACTCCTTAAACCTGATTCTTTTGAACTACGGGACAAGAGCTAACATGATCAGTAGTTTAGGTTTCACTTTATGTTGCTTATTCATGTTGATTTGGGAGACATATATTTATTTGAAGAGATGTGTAGCCATCAGAATGAAATGGAACATTGAAGGAATCTTTGAAGACAAAATAGGAGTAAACAGCATAGTAGTATTACTATTGTCCAGCTTTGTATTTGGCTACTTTGTCAGTTTATATAATCAATAATTTAATTTTATTGCATAATACAGTAAGCATAATGCCGACTTGTTATCACATTTTATAAAGGATGCACGTGCATTCACCATTGTTCGCGTTTCTTTTCTCTTAGTTTTTTTGAAAAACAAAAAAAGGCAAAAAATCCAAATTAAAAAGTACAAAACAGAATAGACAAGTTCCATGAACCAAGTCGATACTTTTTTTCAAGAAACCATCCATACTGTATTAGAAACCTCTTGATATGGTTGTAACAGAACTCTCTAGAAACCCCATAGACATATATTTGGCCAGTGGGAACCATGATTCTGTAGGATCCCTGAAAGCTCATTTGGAGAAAATTAAGATGGATTTGCTCTTTGATAAATTTGATCAAGGAAAAACTTCTCAATTTGTAAAGGTTTGTATCATGCATATAGAGGAAAAGTTTCATCACAGAAAAGATATCATTTTTGCTGTTATGGATATCATAGACACAGTGATCACAGACTTGCTTGATAAATTCAAATTATACAAACTCATGTACACGATATCATTTGGTATATATGACATGGGGTTTATGTTTTCATTTTGCGACACTGCTGCTCAGATTGGGATTTCTGTATTCACAATCTTGAAAAATCACAGAAGATTTTTATGTAATGAGAAATTTAAGAACGTTGTGATGATTCAATTTATACATGATTTAACTGGATTTTATACTTACGGAGAACTAAAAAAAGAATACATTTCAAAACTCCGACTACCCACTAGAGTTTCAAAGGCTCTTGAAAAATTAACATTAATTGGATCTAAAAGAAATCGAAGAGCCTATGCGGAGTCTTCATCTGATGAAGACGAAGATGAAGACAGTGAAATAGTCTCTTTACCTGCATTCATTTACAAAAAAAAGAGCTTAGTATACAATGTGTCCACCATGAGAGTTGAGCTTAGTCCAACACTAGTTCATAATAATTCAATAAAGGAAAACGACAAAGTAGATATCTTAAGTGGGTTTGGGGATAAATGCTCTGAGACGGAAATTATTTGCTTCGATGAAACAGACGGTTTGTCTGATCTTGAAGCTTCTGGAAGCATGTCATCACACGTGGAAGATGATAGCATAGAATTTACAAGGTATTCGAATTCCATAGGAGCTTCATCAGATAGTACTAGTAAAGAACAAAAGTTTAGCACATCTAAATCAGCTACCAAAGACAATGAGCCGCTCAAAATTGAAGAAAAGAGTTTAATTGACTGTAACTTGACCCCCAAGTTCAGTGAATTTTACGATCGAGAAAAAAATAACAAACTTCTACTTGATTTCAAAAATAAAGACTATCAAGTTTCTAGAGATATCCAAAAAGCTTTTGCTAATGGATATGTGCTGCAAGAAAAAGATCATAGGTTATTTACCACATTGAATAGATTGTTGAAAATGAAAAATTCGAGCTCAAAGAAGAAAACTTTTACAGCGATGGATGTGATATTGGATAACCAAAAGTTCACCATAGTTGAACGACTAGGTGCAGGTGGTTTTGGAGTTGTGTATTTGGCGGCTAGAATGGCAAAAAGTAGTAATAGAAAAAGCTATAAAGCTATTAAGATACAAGGAAACAATTCTGATTGGGAGTTTTACATAAATAAAGTCATATTATATCGATTGAAGAAATTGATTGAAAGAGATCGAACATTGCAATCAAAAAAAAGTATTTATTATCAATGTGCTATGAGCTTGGTCAAAATTGAGAAAAACATTTCTTTCGGTGATCATTCCATTTTAATCATGGACTTTGTTTCCTCTGGGACACTACTTGAGCTATCAAATTTTGTGAAAAAAGACAAAAACGGAGTTTTCGATTGGAATTCAAGAGATATTATAGCGACATTTTTTACTCTTGAATTGATGAAAATTATAAAATGTTTGCACGAGATTGGAATTATCCATGGGGATCTTAAAGCAGACAACTGTATGATTACTAATTATACCAAGGACGCAATACATAAGATTGACCTTGATCACGACATCAGCTCATTGAGACTAATTGATTTTGGAAAGAGTGTTGACATGCATATGTTTGATGATAAAAATAAAAAATTTATACATAACATAAAAAAAACAGATTTTCAGGATTGCCCAGAAGTTAGGGAAAAGAGACCCTTTAATTATGAGATTGATTACTACGGAATAGCCGCCATAGCACATACGTTGCTTTTTAATGAGTTTATTGAAAACAGGATGGATATAGAAGATGGTGAAAGATGGTATTCAATCAAGAGAAATATACCAAGAGCAATCAGAGGAATATGGGAAGAGTTTTTCAAAACATTTCTTAATAGCAAGTTGATGTATGAAGGTGATGAATTGCCGATGTTTGACGAAATGAATTTTTACATTACTGTTTTCAAAACAAGGCTTCTTGATGATCCTAAAACAAATGAGGTTTTGGAACAAGTCAGAATCACTCTCATGCAAGAAAAACAACACAATAACTTATAAAATATTTCAAAAACTTTGACAAGAGCTTAAGCGAAATAATTGAGCACAACAAATAGTACTTCAAAGTCAACTGTGAGCCATCGATATATATCATACTTTTTTTAAGATATTTTTGACAGCCGACTTTCTTCGTTTCCCCTCAAAAACATCAAAGTAGTATTTGAAATATAATCAAATAGAAAATCTAAACCGTGTTCAAATATGTGATTATCGTGTATATAATATTAACTATCTAAATTCTGTTTATGTACTCTATTGTTCTCTTTGAATTGCACTTACTATATCGTCCACTCTTAACAGCATACATGAAGCCTCAATACTGGTCTTTAGGGTTTGTTGCTTGATTAACTCAGGTTCCCAAATACCGTATGATTTCATGTCAACTATTTTACCAGCTTCACCATCGATACCGTAAGTCAAGTCTCCATTAGCATGCTTGGCTCTAAGTTGAGACAGCAACTTGATTGGGTTACCACCAGAGTTTTGTATTAATGTTCTAGGAATACACTCTAGAGCATCAGCTATGGCTTGATAAGGCCATTTTTCAATACCGGTTAATGCCTCAGCTCTTTTACCTAGTTCAACTGACAAGGCCATCTCAGTTGCACCACCACCAGGACACAAATATGGAGAGGTCAAGATATTTCTGACAACAGCCATGGAGTCCTCTATGTTTCTCATCAATTCATTCAATATGTCTTTGGAAGGACCTCTTAATAAAACAGTACAAGCCTTGGCCTTCTCAGATTCATGAACATATGTATAGTACTCATCACCTATTAGTTCAACCTTGAATTCCTTAGCATCAGTACCAATATCAGATTCCTTCAAGTCATCTACTCTGTTAACGATTGTGGCACCGGTGACCTTTGATAATCTATTCAGATCGGATTTCTTAACTCTTCTTAAAACAGAAACACCACCCTTCATCAAGTAATGCTGAGCTAAGTCTGAAACACCCTTTTCTGTGATGACTACATCTGGCTTGAACTCCAAAAGAGTTTCACATAACTTGATGACTTGTTCTTCTTCAATTTCTAGATATCTGTTCCAATCACTTTCATTAGTAATTTCTATATTAGTTTGAGATTCTCCCTTTTTGTATTCCAAAGGACAGTCCAGCAAGATGATCTTAGGATCTTTGACGTGTCTCTTCATAGAAGGATGAACAACATCCTTATTTAAAATGGAACCCTTAATCAATTTACTGTCAGAAACATCTCCACCAACAATTTTTTCAACCTTGACGTATCTTTTGATATCAATAGTTTCATTGACATCATCTTTAATTAATCTGACAGCATCCAAACTCAATCTACACAAGTCATCATTTGCATAATAGTTCATGTATTTTGTACCTAGGGAGGACTTAATTAGTTGGATCATAATTTGATCATTTTCGGTGTCAATTTTGTTACTTATTTGCTTCAAAATGTCTAGAGCATCTTTCAAGCACATCTTCAAGGCCTTGTTAATGACAACTGGATGGATTTTTCTCTCTAATAAGTAATGGCCACCAACTATAGATAGAATCTCACCAGTTAGTAAGATGACAGATGTAGTACCATCACCAACTTCATCATCTTGTGTCTTGGCTAAGTCAATGATGAATTTAGCACCTGGCTGAACAACTTCGATTTCTCTTAAAATGGCATTACCATCATTGGTTAAGACTATACCACCCATTGGATCCAGCAGAAGCTTCAACATAGCCTTTGGACCTAAACATGTCTTGATGATTTCAGATATAGTTTTGGCAGACTGAATGTTGGCTTGTTGAGCTTGCTGAGAATGAGTTCTAGTTTGAGCAGGAGTGTTTATATGAACCACTGGAGCTTGCATTGTGTTTGTAAGAATCTATGCTGGTAGTTGTCTTTGGGTTTCTTCAAATCAAGTAGCCTACGTATTGTATAGTCTGTTATAAGTAATCTTTGTAGAGAATAGTAAAAAAAAAATTTTTCCTTTGAGGATTGAAAATTTGATGGGATTCCGAGAAAAAAACACACACACGCATTAAGAGTACTGTTACAAGTGAAAACTCACTTTTGCACGTGATACACCTAGATTTCTTCCACAATGTATAAAAATACATGTTTAGTCGTTAAGAAAGACTTCTGATATATAACAGATACAATAGCAGCTATCATGTCGAAATGTATATAAACATGTATGTAGTAGGCCAACTGCTGTTTCTTTCCAATTAAGTTACATGTGAAACATGATGGCACCACGATTCTTACAGATGCAGTATAACATTATTTGGAGCTTTATAATATCATTTAAATAGAAGCAAAAACCTCTATAATAGCTTCAATCTCTGTCTCATCCAGTCTTGTATCACACTCCTCCACAATTGTGAATATTTCTACCATACTTTTTGGAGTAGTATTCATCAGCTGAAGTTTTTCCCATTTAAACAATTTTCCGTTTGTTTTTTCATTCAGCAATGTGAGCAACTCTATAAACTTAGTATCATCGTATTCTGGCATGGTGATTGGATTCCAATTTGTATTATCATCTACAGAGGTAGTTTTATTTTTTGAAAGATATGAAATAACCCCTGAAACTATTTTTCTATGTTCATAAGGTAGTTTTGCTCTCCTTTTCTTTTGCTTGTCTTGAATATTTGAATTGTCTTTTGGGGTCATTTCATGAACCAAGTGCTTGAAAACTTCGTAATCAGTCAAGGTAGCTGATCTTACTTCTTCAATTTTCATCCTGAGTGTTTTATATATATGCAGTGAAGGTTGCTTGAAAAAGAAGTCTCTTGAATACTTTTCTTTACAGCTTTTGGGTTGCCTTTTTTTTAATACTTTCTTATATAATGTAGTTAATAAAAACTTCTCTTGTGAGCTTATAGTTAAGTTTGTTCAAAATAGTTTTATTGTAAGAAAATAAAGTTGAAATATGGAAGAAAAAAAAAAAAGAAAAGTTGAATTTGATCTCAAATATATTTCTTTAAAAAACACGTGACACACAGCAAGAATCACGTACTTGCAGATGTATTCCAATGATCAAAAAATGGTTACAATGCTATGAAATTTACATACTTCAATATATAGAGAGCTAGAATCATGGTAGTTATATAAGCATTGATATACACCAGAATATCAAACTCATCAATATCTTTTCTCCAGTCAAATGTAAAGCAAAAGCTTGACCCTTGGAAGTATTTGTTTTAGATGAACTTTGAGTTTCAGTTGAGCTTATAGTTTCAGTTTCTGAATTGGTGACAGAAGAGCTTGAATGAGAAGAAGACCTGTCAACAAAAGAAGTTGACATTGAATCCGAACTTAATGTTGTGGTGGCTAGAGACTGTATAGTAGATGACGACATGGCAGATGTTTTGGATATGCTAGAAGATGACGAGACAACAGATACTTGTGATGTGCTAGAAGAAACGCTTTGTTCAGTTGAAATATCCTCCCAATCACCTGAAGTTCCTTTATATGTGTAAGCCTCTCCATCGCTGTAATTCTCAATTTTCATAGACTTTATCAGCATACTGAATGGAGCATCCGAGTAATCAGTTTCACCACCGGCCCATTCAATAGTTCCTTCACTGTTCGAAGGATCACCACCAGCCCAAACACCAATAAACACAGCCATAGGAGACTGTGGAAATCCTTCTGAGCTGCTATTACCTACAGTTCTTACCAACTCATCGTCAATGTACCACTTTATAGACTCTTTAGTCCAGTCTATTGTGTAGTTGTGAGATGTTGAAAATAGATCATCGGAATCACTCAATGAATTGTAGGCTCCTCTATCATAGGTTGAGGTTTCACCTTTAGAAAACCAATTTGTTTGGACTTGTGTTTCCTCTGTACCTATCCACTCCAGATCTATCTCATCAAGATCATCAGATTGAAGATACACTGTTGAGACTATGCCTTTCCCAACAGCAGGTATACATATAACTTCGATTTTTCCGAAAAACAAATAGAATTTGGATTGCAGAGAAGGATTATCGAATCTCTTATCAAGGGTGAAATTTAAACCCGAATCCGAGTAGTCCAAAGAACCACTTTCTGCGTACAATTCAAAGTATTTATTAACATTATCATCATTAGAAAAGTCAACTTCAATAGGAGTGTCGCTGAAGGCTAAATCGGTAACTGTACAATTACTTTCAGTTAACGGATCACACTTATTAGTAGCTTGACTTAAAAATACAGCACTCTGTATGAAAATAAAAGTTCGAAGAATGTTGAACATATTAAACATATATGAAATCTATGGTGATGAACTTCGGTGAGTGGTTATATGGTCTTTTATGATACCTTGAAAATAAACTGTTATTGAAAAGCAAAAGAAAAAATATCAATTTTCAATTAAGATAGTGTATCAGAATGTGAAAATCACTAATTATATACTCTTGAGTTGGATTTGATATTGATTTTCTTTTCCATTGAAAAAAAAATTGATATATATTCAGCAACTTGCATGAAGCTATTTATACTTTAGTGCATAATTTATGTTTCATTTTGACGTGGTCGTGTCTTATATTTATGCAGTGTAACCGAATTTAACCTAATGTGCATTTGAAAAATACAATGAAAGCTTGAAAATCAAAAAAAAAAGATGAAATGTTTCTAAAAATAACGTTTCATGGCTGAAATAAGAACATCACTACATTTATTTCCTAATTGGGAAAATTAAATAAACACACACGTGAGTATGCCAGCTTTTTTTTATTTTTATTTTCATAACTCCGAAGATTTGCCAATATTTCTTTATTTTTTCTTTTCTTTTTTTTCCTACATGAAACTATCATTTTATATCCGGTCTGAACAAATATCACTTAGACTATTATAAGTATATCACAGCATTATGACATGAACCACAACATTAATGATTTACACACCTTCTAGCAATAAAATTATCAATACAAAGGCACCTCAGGTTGTTTTTGAAAATGGGTTGAGGAAAATAAAACCTCATTATGATACAAGAACCTGTGCCATCAAAGGTAGATTTTTCAACAGAACATTAGTGGACATTTTAACATCAGAATTTAGAAGTAAAACCGAGGAAGAATATATAAAAGAAATTTTAGATGGTAAGTATAGAATTTATGTTCATTACAAGAATGCTGAGATTATAGAAAAACAAAAAGAAAACTCTAATTTCACCAATGAATTATCTGATCCTCAGCAGATCTTGACTTATCGTTTCAAACAAAATGATGCTTATACAATCTCATATCACAAGCATGAACCTTTTTGCCTACAGTGGTGCGATGATGAAGTAACCGACTTTGGAAAGAACCTGATCTGTGGAATGGATATCTTGGCCAACAACGAAGACTATATTGTTATTGATAAGCCAGGCGGAATCATTGTTCATCCAAGTGCTTCATATTATGATAATTCCATAACAAACATCTTATTTCACAGTACTGGTAACAAATTCTACAGTACCTTCAGACTTGATAAAGTTACCTCGGGTGTGTTGGCCTTAGGGAAAAGCTCTGAGGGTGCTAAGAAATTCCACGAAAACATAAAAAACAAAAACTGCTTTAAATATTATTTGGCCAAAACTAAAGGCAAGTTTCCTGGAACGGCTATTGGGCTAGGCAAATTTATGGACATGTGTAACAATAAGAATGCTAAGGGTAATGAAGAAGTTGATTTTCCTATGGAGACGGCTGTTATAGAAAGGTCTCCTATATATCAGATTGATACTAAGTCTGACTTCAAGCATGGGTTCTCCGAACCAAAGGAAGCAGAGTCCCATTTCCAACTAATTGCCTTCAACGAAAGTAAAAACGAGTCTTTGGTTTTATGCAGACCAATTTCTGGAAGACAACATCAACTGAGAATACATTTAATGAGACTGAATCATGCAATTCCCGGTGACTTCATTTATGATATAGAAAAATCTTATTACCCAAAGAAAATCAGCTTCATCAAGGAAGTTTTGGATCATAGAGAACAATATCCTGATGTAACTGTCTTAAAGGATAAATTTGATGAGTTCCGTGATGAATTCATAGATCTCCTTAATGACAATTCAGATGGTGTTCCAATCCCTTGCCCTGAATGTGGCCAGGAAGAGTTCACGGAACCACCTGTTGAAGAAATGAAAATATTTTTGCATAGTTTCAGATATAGAATTGTTGAAGAGGACGCATCAACACCAGACCTATGTTTCCAAACAAAGTTGCCTCAATGGGCATTTGAATTTTCGAAATAGATTTATAAGTATAACTTGTCTTCATATATACACATGTTTTTTTTTTTTTTAAATTTTTCATTGTCATGATATGTATTTTACTTTATAAAACATTTCTTGGTACTGGTCTGAAGACTCTAACCTTTCCTTTGGTCATGTTAGAAAAGTTTCTTCCAACTATGATAACTTCACCGTTGGCATCGATGGTTATGCATTTGAATGAGTAGTTTTTGTCATCCACGTTACATATAACGAGACTTTCTAGTTTGCCATCCACATAATCACCGTCCTTAATAACTAAAATATCACCTAACTCAATTTTTGTTTCAACATTGAGTTTTCCCTTGTGGGGGTCATACTTTAAAATATTAGCACCAAAAGTTCTTTTTCCCAAAACTTCAACAAAATTGTTTCTTTGCAGCAAATCATCAACCCACCTTACAGAATCTACATATTGAGTCTTATTACCAACATTTGCCATTGCTTCCTTTTCTAGGGTTAAAGCCAATGGTGCTAATCCCTCAAGGAAACCTTGATCTTTAGTATGAGAGACGACAAACGTTTGCTTAGACCATTCTATCTCTTTCTTTTTTTTGTCAAATAGCAACTTGACATCCAGATATGAATAATCTTCAAGTAAGATACGCATTGCTACAATGCTTAAAGCTTCGCCTATTGTTTCTAATCCAATATTATGAATTTCTTTCTGCACTGCATATTTTTGAAGTTTTCCATCCACAGAAACAATAGCTGATTCTGGAACGACCCCATCTTCAAGAAGCCATTCATTCACATTTGAAACATTGAGCAAGCAGGCGTTTTTGTAATTTTTTCTCAAAGTGGCCTCAAGTTCGCTTTTACTTTTAGAATCCTCAAAAAATAGTCTACTTTGAGAATCCGGTGAATCTTTATCTTTAGTATTAGCAAAAGAGGAATTCATTATCAAGCGCTCTTTACGTAAAGATAAATCTTCTTCTTTCAAACTACCACTGCTTGTTAAGGTTTTTTCTTCAATGGCTTCACTTTGAACCTTTGGCAAACTGCTTGGTATTGGAGGAGGAGCTTTGAAAATGGTTGGAGATATAGAAACATCTTTACTCTGAGATGGCTTCACGTTTGGTGGTATTGGAGGTGGCGGAGTCATATTCTTAGGTATTTTTAAAGTAGCTGGTGACACTGTTTTTTCAGACACTATATATGTTGTAGGCTCCTCAGAAGACTTGTAGTGATCATTTACAGTTTCAACTGATGGAGTCAACACAGGTGCACTTGGGGTTGGTATTATTGGTGGAAGTTTAGTCGATGATGGCGCTGTCATAATGGGAATAGGCGGTGGTGCAGCCTTTGCCTTTCCTGGTAAAGCTGGTATTGGAGGCGGATTTGTACTCGTATGACTTGTGGCATCCATAGTACGAGGTGCATCAGGTACTGTGTAGACAGGACCTGGTTTTGGAATCGATCTAGCATCATCCAAAACATTGGTAGTTGTAACAGGAACTGGTGGTGGTTTTGAATCCTTAACTTCAGTTACAAGATGAATTTCTGGCTCTACATGAGCTGTTTCATCAACTGTTATTTCATTGAGTTCGGTGTCTTTAGCTTTAGAATCATTAGGCAAATCTTCAGCATCAGAAGAAATCTCTTCATCACCCTTAGCAACTTCTGAATTCGTTGTGTTTAGATTAGCATCGGATTGTATATCATTCATTGGGGAGACTTCATTTTCCTCTGTGGATTCACTTTTCTCAGACTTAAAGCTATGTTTAAAAG
>ERZ794949.385-NODE-385-length-14469-cov-151.116068_pt1 | contig 14469 bp, 8 predicted proteins | sample MGYA00511363_ERZ794949 | MGnify/ENA primary metagenome ERZ794949 (study PRJEB30137, sample SAMN04331402) | food metagenome | isolation source: T1 must sample point D1 replicate B | place: Australia: South Australia ...
CTGTCCTTACAGCTACCAAAACCTTGAGTCATGGGCTAACCCAAAATCCACTACACACTTATGTAAAATAATAACAATCCCTCGTAGTGTAACGGCTATCACGGCGCTCTTTCACAGCGTAGACCCGAGTTCGACTCTCGGCGGGGGAGTTTACTTTTATTTTTTGTTAACTTTTTTGAGTTTTAACCGAAACACATTAACATGTTTTTTTTATTTGCTGCTGTCAATATGAAACAGATAGCTACTATCAGTATACAACAAGCATTATTGATATATTTACATCTTCCTTTAATTAATTCTTCATTTTTTTCAAAATGCTTAAGAAGTAATTATAATCTATTTCATTATGTCCGTCATGGTTTAATGATTATTATTTTATATTTAAAAAAAAACACCCTATTTTTGTTTGTGGAAATTTCAACAACAGCTTTTTATGAGTTGTTATATTTTCTATTCAAGATTGGCCGAGAGGTTAAGGCGTTAGAATGAGGTTCTAATGTACACATCGTACTCGTGGGTTCGAACCCCACATCTTGAACTTTAAGTACACTATAATAACGCCACGTGATTTTTTTTTTGCATGAAAAAAAAAATATTGATTTTTCAAAAAAATAATCAATTGCATCGGCCGGGAATCGAACCCGGAGCTCAACGATGGCAACGTTGAATTTTACCATTAAACCACCGATGCTCGGAGATAATTTTTACAAATTTCAGTAAACAGTTCTTTATCAGCTAGAAATTATAACTTTAACTTATTTGCTAATTTAAACATTTTTTTAGTAGCTAATCCTATTTTTTAAATAAAAAAGAAACTACTCCAAATGAACTTTAACTCAAAGCTACAACATAAGACCTATCAAAATAACACATTTTTCCTTGGTAAATCCCAAAATCCATGTGTTTTTGAGACGATGAGACTGCTTTTTTTTTAAAAGGTAGTTAAAGTGCGTAGTTCATCCCTTTTTTTTCCCCCTGGTTTAATTTAACAAGAATTTTTTTTTTTTTTTTTCTTCGTTTTAATTGCATTTCTCTGAATAAAACATCAAGAAATTGTTTAAATAAGAACTTTATTGGAAGATAACGATACAGTAAGCAAAATCCCAAGTCAATTCTTTACATATATTCTACTTTTTTTTTTTGGTATATACAGCAATCTGTTTATTACAAGAAAAAAATGAACATACATTCCTATGATTCTGAAAAGGGGGCGTTGTGCACACTACCCTCTGGACAACAGTATTATACAAAACTAAGGCCTTTTCATGGCAATCATGATGATGAAAGCTATGATGCAACAAAACAAAACATAAACCCATTCAATAACAATCACAACGTAAGACTATCAAATGAGGAAATTTTTAATATACAAAAACTACAGAAATTTTTTTTAATAGAGGGAAGATTGACAAATGATCAAACGATGCTTATTTTAAATAAAGCTATGAAAGTATTCAAAAAAGAGCCGAATTTGTTGAAATTGGACAAAATGCCTATTAATGTAGTGGGTGATGTGCATGGACAATTCTATGATGTGGTAAAATTGTTTGAAGTAGGTGGTGAAGTATCCGATACGAATTACTTGTTTTTAGGAGATTATGTTGATAGAGGTGTTTATTCTGTGGAAACTCTTTTATATCTTTATGTTTTGAAAATTAATTATCCTGACAGAATATTCATGCTCAGAGGAAATCATGAGTGTAAGCATCTGACATCTTATTTCACATTCAAAAATGAAGTAATGCATAAGTATCAAAAAAATAATTACAATGCAGAACCAACCAGCAGGCTGACCAGTGTAGAAATTTACAGGGCATTTTGCTTGTCATTCAACTATCTACCTATTGCAGCAGTACTTAATGAGCAGTACTTCTGTGTCCATGGTGGTATCTCACCGGAATTAGAATACATAGAAGATGTCAATACAAAAATCCCAGACAGATTTAAAGAAGTTCCTAGTTCTGGTTTGTTTTGTGATCTATTGTGGTCAGATCCTTTGGAAAACTACGATGATTCCAATGAGACTGAACTTTTCCTTGAAAATACGCAAAGAGGATGCTCATATATGTACACTTACGAAGCAGTAACTCACTTTTTGGAGAGAAACAATCTTTTGTGTGTCATAAGAGCTCATGAAGCTCAAGATTTGGGGTACAGAATGTATAAGAACTCAAATAAGTTTAACTTTCCTACTCTGATAACTATCTTTTCTGCTCCAAACTATTTGGACTCTTACAACAATAAAGCTGCTATTTTAAAATTTGAGAATAACACAATGAATATCAGGCAGTTTAATAGTGTAAAGCACCCTTATAATCTTCCTAAGTTTATGGATGTATTTACATGGTCTCTACCTTTTGTTGGGGAAAAGGTCACTGAAATTTTATTGGGTGTTCTTAATATATGTTCTGATGAGGAATTGAGCGATGATTCAAATTCTAAGCTTGAAAATTACAATATTGATGAAATGTTAATGGAAGATGAATTGGTAAGTAAAGAAAACAGTAGCAGTGTAGATTCAACAGATAACCTAAAGAAGAAAATTTCAGAAATATCACGTTTATCTGAAATATACGCACTATTGAAGAAAGACAGCATGGATGTAAATATGTTGGATAATAAGCAAAACAAGGATGTGCTTGCCAATTTGGACGAGTTTACAACTTCTAAGTTGCTCGATGCTATTAACGAAAGACTTCCACCTGATTTGAAAAATGCAAATAAATTAGAACGCTTAAAATATCTAAATGAAAGTGGTTCTTCTTTGAGCAAAAACTCTGGCATTCACCACAGTATTATATCGTTGTTGTTAGATGAAGAAAAAGAAAGGAAGTCCAAGAAAAAGTAAATAGAAACTTTTATATATACGTTTTATCTTTCAAAATCAGGAATACTTTAAATTCATTTATATATATGATTAAATTATATACAGATATAATATAAAGTTTAATACTGTCATCTATTTACCTACGGATAACTAAGCTTCATATTGTTTCTGTTGAAACCCACTTAATTGTGTAATCTCTTTTCGTAAGAGTGTAAGTTGGTAACACCACCTTCTAATTGAGCACTAGCGGTTCTGAATTCGAATCTAACGTTACCTTTATCAGTTTCGGTTCTTAAAGCTTCTAAAGAAGTAACACCGATATCTTGACAAGAGTGTTGTAAACCATAGTGTAAGTATGGAATGAACTTGGTGATAGAACCCTTGTCAACAACGGCACCGGTAACACCTTGAGCAACTAAAACCTTGTCACCTTCAGAGAAGTATCTAGAAGTGGCAGCATTACCCTTGACGTCAGTCTTTTGCATAGCATCAATAGAACCCATACCTCTGTAGGTTTTTAATCTCTTACCATCTCTAAAGAAGTATTCACCAGGAGATTCAGTTGTACCAGCTAACATACCACCCATCATAACAACGGAGGCACCTAAAGCTAAAGCCTTGGTAATGTGACCAATGTTTTGAACACCACCATCGGCCATGGTTGGAACACCGAATTGGTTAGCAAATTCAGAAACATTGTAAACAGCAGTACCTTGAGGTCTACCACAAGCCATGACTTCTTGGGTAATACAAATAGAACCAGAACCCATACCAATTCTTAAACCATCACAACCAGCAGCAATCAAAGAAGCAGCTTGTTCTCTGGTAACGACGTTACCAGCAATAACTTGTAAGTCCTTGAAGTTTTCCTTGATCCAGCCGATCAATTCTAATTGGAAAATAGAGTTACCTTGAGAAGAATCTAAGATAACAACATCTAAACCAGCTTCAACTAGCTTGGCTAATCTTTCTTTATCAGATGGTAAAGTACCAATAGCAGCACCACATAATAATTGTTTAGTGGTGGCACTCTTGGAAGCTAATGGGTAAGATTGATTCTTCATTAAATCAGTTCTACTCAACATACAGACTAAGTTAAAGTCGTCATCAACGATTGGTAACTTACCCTTCTTGGTCTTCATTAAGATTTCGTTACCTTCGGATAAAGTAATACCCTTCTTGGCGTGAACTAATTCCTTTTCATTGGTCATGATATCTCCTAAAAGAACATCATCGTTTTCAACGAATTGAACATCTCTGGAAGTAACAATACCAACTAATTTACCTGGGAAATCACCGTTTTCTATTTATGAAAAAGTAGTATTTATGGATAATAATAATTCAGTTGTTAGTAAAAGATAAGTTTTTAGATTTTTTTATTTTTTAAATTGTTTGATGGTGACTGTTTCAAATTCAATTGAATCTTCTTTTCCATAAGAAGTATCAAAAAATAAATAATAATAATAAAAGTTATTTTTTTTTTGGCAATAAGAATGAAAATGATTCATTTTTTTAAACATAAACGTTTCTTTTTAAGTGAATATGAATAAGTTCTTTTTTAAATAATGTTTATCAGAATCGTAATATAATTTATCTACAAGATCGTTTGATCATTAAATTCAGTAGAACGAAAGTTATTATAGGTTAAACATCATGTAAAAACTTTAATTTAATCAGAACATATTCTTTATCCATTTATGTTTATGAATGCTATTTTCTTTACTATTCTTATCTTATTTTTTTTTTTTAATTTTATTTAAAAAACACTTTTTTATTATTACTATCTTTTTTCAATTCTTCTTATGTAAAATAAGAGCATCACCACTTTTATTTTTAATAATATACATACCAGTAATTGGGAAACCAGAGAAACCTAATTTTTGGGATAAAGCTTTGGCGGTAGCAACAGTGTCCTTTGGAGATAAAACAACTGGATCGTTAATGAAACCGTTTTCGAACTTCTTGACCTTCTTAACCATAGCAGCTTGGTCTTCAGCACTACAATTGTGGTGGATGAAACCAATACCACCTAACAAAGCCATGTAAATAGCCATGTTGGATTCAGTAACGGTATCCATAGGAGAAGAAACGAATGGAGTGTTCAAAGTGATCTTCTTGGTTAATTTAGTCTTCAAAGAGACAACGTGAGATGGAAATTCAATTTTACCTGGTAAAACCAAAAAATCATTGTAGGTTAAACCTCCTCTGATTTTAGAGTCCATTAATTGAGAAACACTTAAACCGTCCTTTTCAGCATAAGCAGCTAAAAATTCTTGTGCCTTGGCAAAATCCTTAATTTCTGACATTTTTTTATATTGAAGTATTTTATATGGTGTACGTTAGTAATCTAGATCTTGTTTGAATATTTAACAAAGACTATTATTTCTAATGATTGGGGTTGTTATATTCCAGGATATTTGATAGTTTATTTAGTAATAATTAAGACAAAAATAAATCTTAACATCGATGTTATATAAGAATACATGAAAAACTCGTTTTCTCCTAATAAGCTGACTAATAGCATACTCAAGTAATTTAAAAGAAGTTTTAAAAAAAAAGTAGAAAAAAAAAAAAATTTTTCCTGCAAATTCCAACATCTGCAAAAAATTGCCTATTTGGGACAAACGGTTGAAATTACTAGTTGATGAAAACGGGAAAAAAAAAAAAAAGAAACGTTTGGAAGATTGTGCAAACGTAATATATAGCATTTATGCCAGACGGTGAGGTCACGTGAAAACAGCAAAATATAGTTGCTAGGAGCGAAATGATAAGACAAAGAAGTTGTTTAGGTTATGCATTTGAGTGATCAAGTATGGTTTAACTGAAGAAAACAGCAGAAATAGCAGTTTTATTACGTATTTGATTCTAGTATTTAGCTGTTCCTTCTGACTATACTACATTTCGGATTTAATAGTATATTCTTCAAGGAGCAGGGGGAAAAAACATCACCAAAGTCTGTCTATATGAGTTTATAGACAAATAGTGTCATAAGCACACCACAGAGTACAAGAATCAGAGGAATGGTTTGAAACCCTTGACAGCATTTTATTTTAAAACAAGAATTAAACAATTTTTTCAAAAAAAAAAAAAAAAAAAATCAACTTTCAAACATGAACTATAAACATTTAGCAAGCAAACATACTCCTTGGAACCTCGGTGGGGGAGGTGGATTCGAGTTAGAGTCTCCTAATGGCTGGAAGTTCTCAGGAGGCGGTGGTGGCGGTATTGACTACGGTAATGATCATTAGATGGTATTTTTGTTTCCTCTTGTTGCAGTTTATAAAAGCAACCAGAAGTAAGTGTTCCCTTGTTAACATAGATAAGACTGTTTTATCACTAGCCATAGAATTTCTCTCGGACATTTCTGTTGCCCAAAACGGAAGTCATATGGTAAACAAATATTCATCGGATTTTTTTTATTTATTTATTTTAAAAATCGACTTTAACTATTTCTTTTTTTCCACACGATTGATAATCAAATGGATATCATCATGAATGCCTACATTGGCTTTTTGTAGAACTCTTTTTTACCAATCTGGTGCTTGCTAATTGGAGCTTCAAAACGACCAAAAAAAAAATAACATAATATTTATCCTAAAGGCACTATCTACAAAGGTAACATGTCTGAACAAGCCAATGACATAAAATTACCTGATCTTCCTCCTTTAAGTTCGATTTCGAAGAGGTCTGCTAACAGCAGACAGCAGCAATTTTTAACGACAACAATCAACGAAAAGGAAGAAACTAAAGAAACTATTCATGAACACGATATAAAAACGATCCATGACTCGGTATTAATTGACAGATTGGAGGCAATGGAAAATAGCAAATCAGATATCACAGATGCAATTGACGAAAATGAAAACTTTCACTACATGGATACTGATAATGAAGAACGTGAAAATTACGTGGAGAACCATAACACAACAATAAATGAAACATCGTTTTACCAAGCTGAAGAAAATCATATTCAAAACCAGTTTATGTTAGACGCAGACAATACTTTAAACAGACTGAATTTATATGACGATACCATGAATACCATACAATCAAAAAATACTTTTATGAGCATAGATGAGCAAGATGATAAAACTTTTTTGAAATTTAATAAACCTCCTAGTGTCAAATCTTCAGCTTCAGGCTTTAGACAATTAAAGACCAGTAATCAGTTAGGTAGACCACCACCGCCACATCTGAATATCTCTCAGAATCACAATAGATCATCAGAAGAAATCAATTCTAAAGATACCCTTCCCTCTCCACTTAATAAAAGAAGACCAAACATACAACTTACAAATAGAAAAGTTCCTGAACAAGGAATGCAAGGAGCTTCAATACTTCCACCAAGAACAGACTCATCCGTATCCTATATGGAAAACATCTCATTTAATAATAAATCCAAGTATACAAATAATAGGGTAAAAACAACGGACTTATTGGAAGACCTACAACTGTTTCATTACACAAAGCCAAACAGTTTTGTAAATGTAAATCAACAGAGAATTTCATCAAATGTTAGTAACCTTACATCATTGTCAAGTCCGCATAGTGGGGATATTGACTACTTCAACAAAAATAACTCAGTTTATATTGATTTTATACAAAATAATGGAAGTAGTGGTACAAGTCCTTTTGATTCTTTTGTGAATAATTCTAATAATACTTTGACAAAAGTTCATACCTCTAACTCAAAGAATAATACAAACAGTGGAAGTAACTCATACCAATTCCAATATAGAGTGGCATCCTCTTCTCACAGAAGCGAAAATAGAACTACCAGTGTCAGTTCATACAGTGGTAGCAAACCTTTGGTTCATGTTCCTAGTGTTTCCATGCCTACGCAGCTGTTTAAAATAGACTTGCTTGAAGAACATCACGTGAAAGAGTGCGTTGATGTTTCATCAATCGATGGAATTTATCAATGGTTATTAAAAATCTACTTTGAATATTTCTCAGATTACTTGTTTGATAAGTTGACTTTTTTCCAAATAATTCAAATTCTTATCGAGTTCCATATGTCTTCAAAATACAATGAAGTATTCATCAATAAAAATGTAGACCAAATTATTGAGTCTTTGTTGAGACAGAAGGCAATCAAGTTTGAAAAAGGATTATCCAATGAACTTTTGCTAAATAACGAAAATATGAACAGCTCGGCTTACAGTGAGTCTAATAGAAACATTAGTATTTTGACAGGGGATGATGATGAACTAACGATTATTACTCCAGGTCTTGAGGTTGCAGGAATCCTTCCAGAAATGGCAAAGTGTTTTTGTTGTCAAAGATTTGTTACCGATAGTAAATACAAATGCTACAGTTTTACATGTAGTAAATATAACATTAATGAAAACTCTTCTCAAATATCTGGTAATTTGTCTTCAAATTTGATTAACTCCCCTACCAAAAACAAATCAGGTACCATTGGTGTATGGTCTGAATATTGGAATTTAACAAATGAAGAGATCAGCAAAATATCTCCACTTGAATTAAAAAAACAAAGTTTCATCTTTGATTTAATCATATTAGAAGAAAGATGTATAAATCTTGCAAATGCAGCAACACAAATATACGGTAAAAAGTTCTATAGTTCATTATTACCACAAGATCCTAACTTTGAAGACAAGGCATTTGATATTTTTGCTAAAATGGCTACCTTACACAAAGCCTATATTCTTGATCCATTATATGAAAAACTAAATACCGAAGGAAAGTTCATAAACACTGTTGGAGAGATTTATTTGAGATGGGTATCTAATGCTACCAAATTGTATTTTGAATACACTGAATGCATGGGGTATGTAAATGAAGTATTTGAATGGGAAAAGAATCAACCTACCTCCAGTTTTAAAAACTGGATACAGGAAATTGAAGAATCTCCAGAAATCAAAATGTCTAAACTTTACCATGATGTTATTTTCTTAGGAGGATTTTTCAAATCATTGCAAAACTTACCTTTGACTCTAAGCTCTATTTTGAAATGCATCACACCAGATCATGACGACTATGAGTTTATTACAATTGCTTTAGAAGAAATCAAAGCGCTGAGTAATGCTGTAGATAAATTATTAGGTGTCACTTCTGATAGAGCTCGTGTTCTTAGAATCAATAGGCAATTAGTGATGAATAAAAACATTAAAGGAAAGTTAGACATTCTGTCAGATGTCCAAAAGAAAGACGCTTTGGTACAAGTCAATGAAGATGAAGTTACCGAAAAATTAGAATTGAGACTTAATGAAAAGCAAAGAAAATTATTAAATGAAGGAGAAGTACTAAAGAAAAAGGATTTTTACAAACCTCCTAATGTCTCATCTCACTCGAGATGCATATTGTTTTTGTTTGATAATATTTTATTAATTTGTGAAAAGACAATCAAACGTGGTCAATACTTTTATAAATTAATTGAGAGGCCAATTCCTATAGATTATTTGAATTTAGAATCCAAGTTTAATGTCAACCAATCTTTGGAATTTAAAATCAGAAATATTGCTACAAATGAGTCTTTTAGCTTTACAGTTCCTTCAACTGACATATTATTGAAGTGGACTACTTCAATTTCATCAATGCTTCAAATGTATAATCATAATAAAGAAGACCCAATCATCTTTAAACTAAAATGTGTTAATGACTTATTTTTCTACAAAGACAAGAGGTATTCACAGAATTTAACTGTTCCTACTAAAAAGTCTGCTTTGGATTTGGCATTAAGACATGTTTACAATGAAAACAATTTTTTTGAAGAAAATGATGAAGAAGGTCTGTTTTCTCCTTATAGTTATGAATCTGATAATCAAGAAATGATTTTTGATATTGAAGAAAGATTTTTAAATGCTGATGTAGTCAAATTTTTGTCTTTCAACTTTGAAGGTTCAAAATATAAACTTATTGTTACCACTTCAGGTATTTATCTAAAGCAAACTAACGATAAGGATCAATCTATTAAAAGAAAAGGAAGTAAACTGGGCAATTGGAAATTGGTTTGCAAAGTAAGTAATATTGACAAAATTGAAATTTTACCAACAATCAACTTCTTTATCATTTTAGATTCAAAAAGTTTGTTGTATTATATTACTTTTCAAAGTTTGATAATTTCATACAACAAAAGCATTAATGATCAAAACTATAAAATGATGCAACAATCCGGTATGGATGATGAATCTGTTATTGGTATCATAATCAACGATAAAGTAGATGACTTTAATATTGCTGAAGATTTGGAAAACAGTATACAAATATGCTATCAAAGAAAGGGTAAAATTGTCTGCTCTATACCAGAATATGATTTTTCTTCTAATAGTATAGGTTGCTTTAAGATACACAAATCTTACAAATTACCATCTGGTAGTATTTTGACTGTTAACAGCCCAGCTAACGGTGCCTCAAATTACGTTCCAACATTTAACAGCATTTGCAATTCAGTGACTTATTTTAAAGAATCCTTTATTGTAGCACATTCGTCAAAAGGATTTTTGTTATACAATACCATCTTTAATGTTACAGGTATAAAACTTCCGCAATTTCCAGATGTGCTGATCGAACCAAATCATGACAATGAAAAAGCAGGTGGAGTGATTACTTTGGAAAAGCTATCAAGAGAAAAGTTACTATTGAATAGAGTGCAAGAAATAATCAAAGGTAAAGTACATGCTATAAGAAGCTTCATGATACATTCTGGAAAAAACATAGTATTTGTGTATAGTAACACTGTTGTTTTGTTGAATAATTCCGGATATGTTGTCAATGGTATTAAAGATGTTTTAATGATTGATTTTAATATTAAAACTTGTGAAATGTATGGAGATTATTTAATTTTATGTGGTGATAATTTAGTGCAAATCTATGACTTAAATCAACAGCTTTTGGTTGAAGCTCCAATGTCAGACATTTCTTTATGTCAAATAATCAAAGGTAAGAAAATGAAAATAGTGTCATCTGAAACTACAAACAAACCTGTTTTATTGATGAGCCATCCACTGATAGTTGGAAAACAACTTTTGTTGGAAATTATCAAGAAGTGAGTGTTTATACATTCAATATATAATTTTTCTTCTGTTTAATTATGATTTTAAAATTGGTTCATTTCCATTCAATATCAAAATCAAGAGTTTCACCAGCTTTGAAAGGAATAACAGAAACACCATTATTGTCAGTGATTTCGTTTTCAATGGTGACTTTCTTTTCGATTAAGTAACACTTTTCTTTTGGTAATTCACTTTTATCTAAACCATAAAATTCTAAACCATTAGAAGATACAAACTTTTTAAAGTTGTTCCAATCACCGTTGTTGTCTTTCCAAAATTGAGCCAAAATTTGCAAACAATATTTAGAAACATAAACACCGGCAGCACAACCTAATAATTTGTTCTTGTTGCAAGCGATATGAGGAGCAGAATCTGTACCTAAAAAGAATCTAGAATCTCCAGATAAAACGGTTTTGATCAAAGCCCTTTTATCATCATAAGTTTTGGCAACAGGTTTACAGAAGTTCAAAGGAGATCCAACAACATCATCAATAGTCAAGAATAAATGATGAATTGTGATTGTGGCAGCGACATATGCAGAGTCTATCTTCTTAACAGCTTTGATGGCAGCTTCAGTTGTGCTGTGCTCTAAGACAATCTTTAAAGTTGGGAATTTGTTATGTAAGGTTTCTAAAACTGGTAAAAATTCAGGTTCAGCGTTCATCACAGTGGTATTAGAACCTTCTTTATGTGGATTTTCACCGTGAATGTTCAAGACTAATCCGTATTGTTGCATTTTTTCTAATACTGGATAGAATGGAGTAAAATCGGTTGGATCAACACCGTTTTTGGAGTTGGTTGTGACACCTGCAGGGTAGACTTTAATACCGTGAATATAGTCTTTAGCTTCATCTAAAAGTTCAGGAGTTATATCTTCATTTAAGTAAAAAGACATCAAAAATTTAGTGTTTGGAGATAGACTTTCTAGTTTAGATTTATAAGTTTTAACTTGTTCAATGGTAGTAACTGGTGGTTGCAAGTTTGGCATGATATAAGCAACATTGATACCACCTTCTTTGACTGTTGGAGTGACTAAATCACACATTTGGCCATCTCTTAAGTGAACATGCATGTCACAAGTGGTACCGATTTCTAGAGGAAAAGAAGACATATTTCAAACAACTATTTTTTTTATTTATCAAGATCCAATCTATAAAGCCTAAAAACTTAAGAATAGAGAGTTTTTTTTTTGGGTTCTGTTCAATTAGTTCTTTCACATTGAAAAGTTTTTTGCCTTATTAAAATCTTGTATATTGAAATAAAAATGCATTTCTTTTTCTTTTTCTTTTTTTTTCATGCAGAAGTTGAAATTTGGAGGGGGAATCGGTTTTCACCAACTGCCTTCGATTTCGGATTTAAATCTAAAAAAGATGAAATGTAGCTGCTAGGTCACGTTTTTGTACATGCATCTTCAAACTAACAATCACGTGCACAAGTTTAAAATTTTTTAATAATCACGTGTAAAATATACAATTTGTTTACTAGTTGTCACGTGTAAAAGCTATATTTTGTTTACATGTATTAAAGTATTTAAAAAAATTTTAATTGTTTAACTTATTACTTTTCAACTTTTTAAATTATAATGTTAATTTAATGTAGCAAAACGTAAACATATACATTAAGAAAGAATTTTGTCATGTGAAACCTATAGAAAAGGATCATCCAGAGCAAATTATTCCTAACTAAGAGAATATATAGCATTATTAAACAGAAAACCACCAATCAATCCAATATGAGCACCAATTTTAACGAATTTATTAGAAAGATAAAACAAAAATTTCCTCTAAGATTACTTGACAAAGACATAGTTGAAAGTAAATATGAAATAAGAAACACATATGAGGTTGACCAATTTAAGAGTGTTGTAGAAAACAAATCGAAATACAACAAGAAGTTGCTAAAGGTATTCAATGAAAATATTTTGAATTCCAATATTTTAATTAGTGATGAATCCATTTACGAAGATTTGACTGAATGGTTGATAGTTGAAGAGTCTGAATATTTCATGAATAAAGATTATCTTAATAACAATGATAATTTGGTTACGTATCAGGTGCCTATAGATGAAAAAGGTAATATTACTGAAATTTTTATAAAAGAGCAAAGAGAGCTTTTGGCAAGTCATGGCACAACTGGGTTTAGAACATGGGAAGCTGCGCTAGTGTTTTTTTACTTTGTCACCACAGTTAATCCTAAAATATTAAAAGAACTTGAAAAATCAAAAAGAGCTTTAGAACTTGGATGTGGAACTGGGTTTTTGGGAATTTTTTTGAGTAAGCTTTTAGTCAACACTGAGTTTTCCTTAACAGATGGAAGTAATATGGTTGTTGAGCTTTGTAAAGAAAATATTCAGCTTAATGAAGTACCTGGAAGCAAGCTTGTTTGTGAAGAACTGTTGTGGGGTCATCAGGATGATAACCAAATCCCAGAAAAGTACGATTTTATTTTCGGTGCGGACATAACATTCGATAGTAGGTTTATTCCATTGCTTGTAGAATCCATACAAGACCTACTTAACGATAACGGTATCTGTTTAATATCAGCAACCATAAGAAATAAAGACACAATAAATACCCTGTACGAATCAATTGAGAAACTTAATAACACAAAAAATTCTTTGTTTAAATGGAAACTAGAAAAAATATATGAAATAAGTGATAGTTTTTGTGAAACTGGCGTAGGTATCACTGACAGAGATGACTTTATAAAAAAATACTGGTTTGAACAATTATTAGCAGGTGTACATATTTACAAGATCTACAAGGAATATAGTAATTGAGCTTATTTAAAGTACAGGAGAACCTAAGAGAAATAATAATAATAATACGTATAATCATGAACAAAATTAGTGATATTACTACACAAGGAGAGAATTCCGATGTTACTTTACAATTGGAAAGTAAAGGCTTTAAGTTTCACATGAATAATATCAAAGAAGGCATTGTCCAGCAAAAATATCTTACTCTGTGTTATAAAGAGATGTTTGAAAGATATGCTGGCATTGAGGGAAAGTTTATTGAATTATCAAAAAATTTTGAAAATTTATCCTTAAAAGTCAAGATCTTTGACGAGATTAAACAAAATAATAAAGATTTGGAAGCTAGAATTGACGATCAATCTAAAAAGATGGAAACATTTACATCAGACTATTTACACACTACCAAAAAATATATTGAAAAGATAGAAAACTTAGAAAAAAAGATTGCTTCATTAAATAATAAATGCAGTGAAGAAGAAAAACAAAGAGTTGCTGCTGAACAAAGTAGAGAAGAGGATGAAAAAATGCGTTGTAATGTTGAAAGATCTCGTGCCAATGCTGAAAAAGTTAGAGTCAAAGCTGAAGAATCAAGAAGATCTAAAGAAAACCAGATAAAAGAGATGTTTACTGAGTTTGAAAAAATCAAAGTTAAAATTAAAAATGAGGATGAGGGTAGAACAAAATCAGAAGAAAAAAGACAAGCAAGTGAGGTCAAAAGAATGTCAGCTGAGAAACAAAGAAAAGAAAATGAAAATGAAAGATTGGAAAATGAGAAAGAGAGGAAAAAAAGGTCAAATAGTTCAAACAGTATACTAGAGGAAAAAATCAAGCACATTGAAAATGAGATACAGAAAATGCTTAAAGAG
>ERZ794949.386-NODE-386-length-14451-cov-3.783343_pt1 | contig 14451 bp, 8 predicted proteins | sample MGYA00511363_ERZ794949 | MGnify/ENA primary metagenome ERZ794949 (study PRJEB30137, sample SAMN04331402) | food metagenome | isolation source: T1 must sample point D1 replicate B | place: Australia: South Australia ...
TTTTTGCTTCTTTTTATAATTAGGGTGAAGTAACATCTAAACAGATTTTAAGGTTGTAATGTATGTTGAATTGCTTCATTCGAAGTTAATCATTGTATAATTTATAAATTATAAACAAATACATTACCCAAAAAAAAACAAAAGAAACCACATATATACATATTATCCTGTATAGCATTTCACCACTCTTTTTTCAAATATATAACTGAAATGACTGCGAAGGGTAGTACTGCTGAAAGTAAGGCCACTTTTGAAGCCGAAGAGTCTTTGAAAGGCTCGGCAGTAAGCAAAGACAAAGAGATTTTTGTTGCTTCTGCTGCTTTGAATAAAAAGGCAAACCAAGAAATTTTTAACGGCAAGTCTGAAAAGGTTGCCATTCCTATTGAAGATCTAAAGCCTAATCTTTTACCATCTGTATTGAAGGACAGATCCAATAACTTGGCTGACACTTCCATTCCAGCAACAAAGAAAAACGAGTTACTGGCAAATGTCGAAGAGCAAGATTTAGCCAAGATTATTGACAAAAAGGACAGCAAGTCTTTGGAAAAGGTCAAGAGCGATAAGTTCCTAGATAAATTAATCAAAGAGTTAAGTTCTAAGCCAGAATTTACATTCCAATTGGAAAACTTTAACAAGTTTGTTTCCAGTGAAGAAACAGCTGCCTATATCTCCAACAAGGGACGTGATCCTTCAAGACCGATTAAAATCAAGGAGTATGTCGAGGAGTTTTTCTATACAGATTACTATTCCAACACATCCTTGATGATTTTCACCTGTCTTTGGTCATACTTCATGGCTAAAATTGGCTTTTCTTATTTGTCCTTGATACTTATCTGGTTTTTTGTAGCCTCCACATATAAAAAGTCCATTAGAAGAGTCAACAGAAACTTGAGGGACGACATCAAAAGAATTGAAATTAACGAAACCTTGTCTGATAAAACTGAAACAATCAACTGGCTGAATCAATTCTTGGCCAAGTTCTGGGTCATCTATATGCCTGTTTTGTCCCAACAAGTCAAAGATGCTGTTAACCCAACACTAGAGGATGTCACCCCTGGTTATGGTATTGATGCATTGACCTTGGATGAATTCACCTTGGGTACGAAGGCTCCAACAATTGATGCTATCAAATCGTACACCAAGAAAGGTAAGGATATCATTGAAATGGACTGGAAAATCAGTTTCACTCCCAATGATACTTCTAACATGACCAGCAACGAAATCAAGCGTAAAGTTAACCCTAAAATTGCTCTTGGTATCACTGTTGGTAAAAGTTTTGTTTCCAAGAGTTTGCCTGTTTTGGTTGAGAACATCAACGTTTCTGCTCATGCCAAGGTTACCATCCAGTTGAATGATAACTTCCCAAATATAAAAATGGTTTCCATTTCCTTATTGGACCGTTTGTTTATTGACTTTGCCTTGAAGCCTGTTGGTGGTGACACCTTGGGTTTGGATATTATGTCTTTCTTACCAGGTTTAAAAACATTTGTTACTACAATGATTGATGCTGGAGTTGGTCCAATGTTGTACTCTCCTAACAAATTAGATATTGATGTTGAGGAAATAATTGAATCTTCTGTTAACGATGCTATTGGTTGCATTGCTGTAACAATTGTGGATTACAAGTTCGATGAAAAGCGTATCAATTCTAAGCTTGCTTCTAATCCATTAAACTTGAACGAATACTCCTACCTAACATTGGAGACATCCGGTGCAACCTTCAACAATGTTGAAAATAAACACTTTTTGAACTTGAAGAAAGACAATGAAGGTGAAAGAACTGTATTTATTCCGGTCAACACATTGGAGCAAGATCTAACTTTATTTGTTGATTCATACCATGCATCCTTGACTCCTAAACAAGTCACCAAAAGAAGAGGATTTGCCAAGAACAAAAAGTCTCATAAAATTGGTGGATTTAACATTCACATCAAAGACTTGGATGAAAAGAATGAAGGACACGCTTACACATCTGAAGCAATCACTGAAAAGCTTTACAAAACTGGGAAGAAAATTGAAGGTGAGCCTTCAGAAGGATCCATCACATATAAACTGCAATGGTTGCCAATTGATCCAAAGAAGAGCACTAGCACCTCCTCCAACAGCGTTGGTAAGGCCGAACACAAAACTTCTGAATATGTCATCAATGGATCTTCTGTTGATGATGAAGAGGAAGATGAAGATGAAGAATCTGATGATGAAAATGAAGGTGATGATTCCAAGGGTTCCTCATCAAAAACAAGCTTGGCTAAGAATGGTCCTGGTATTTTGAAGATGACTCTACAAGATGTTACCAACTTATTTGTTAAAGTGGCTCCATTTGGTCAGTTAAACCCATCAGCCACTTTTTCAGTTGATGGAAAGGTTGTTCATAACTTTAGAAAGTTGAAGAGAATCAATGAACCTTCATGGAATGAGATCATTGAAATTTTGATTCCTTCTAAGAGATCCTCCTTGCTGAAGTTACAAGTTTTCGATACCCAATTTGGTTCCAATGTCTTGATTGCTGAATATGTTGGAGTTGTTAGTGACTTAGTAGCCAAGTGGTCTGCTGATACTTATATCTTTGATGCCACTGTTCCTACATCTTTAACTACCCAGTTCCCATCTGCTGCACAAACTAGTCCTAAAATCAGAGCTAAGGGTGTTTGGAAGCCTCTTGCCATTGGTCCAGATATTGTTGACCAACTGTTTGTTTCCAAAGAAAAGGATGTCTCTTTTGGTGGAAGATTGGATACAATTGCCAAGACTGAGTTCATTGGTGGATTGAGAGTTTACATCAAGTCGTGCGACTTAAAGTCATCTGATTTATCAGGTGTTGGTGACATTGATCCTTATGTCTCTGTATCCTTGTCCAATCACATCAAATTTAAATCACACTACTTCCCAGACAACAAGTCCCCTGTGTATGATCAAGTTTGTTGGATCCCGGTTAAGAATGAAAATGAAATCTGTATTTTATCTGTCTACGACTATCAAAATGTAGGAAAGGATAGATTCTTTGGTAGTGCATCCTTCAATGTATCTAAGTTCATAAACAGAGATCCTCAAGGAAACATCTTGCCATATTTGAAAGGTGATAAGTTAGTTGATTTGAAGCTAAAGGGAATCCATAATGACACCAAAAAGTCAACAATCACTGTCAGCGTTGCCTTTGTTCCTGTTGAAAAAGTGTTCACAAACACTGAAATTCCTTTGGTTGAATTCTGGAAACAACAAATTGAAGAATCTGAGAAGGCTATAGAAAAAGAACAGAAGGAATATGCTGAGGACATGAAGAAAAATCCAGACGACTATGAAGTTGTTCCTTATGAAGATGAGGCCAACGACAACATTTTTGTCAAGAATTTGAACTCCAAAAAGTTTTTATCTTCTGCTGAAGTTTTAGCTAACAATTCAGGCGTTCTTTCGATGGAAATCAGCAACATCAAGGTTGACTCAAAGGCTCACTTACAAGTTACCTTTGATGACAGCATGTATCCTTCATTGGTTACATTTGTTGCCAAAAATGGAGTCATTCCAAAGACTTTTGGATCTGGATTCATCAGAGACCTAAAACATTCTGTAACAATATTTAAATTGACTACCAAGGCAACTGTCACGAAGGCAGAAAACGTTGTTGATGAATGGTCAGTTCCTACTTTTGAGCTTTTGAACAAAATTATTTCTGAAAATAACGGAAATGCTATTTCCATCCAATCTCCTAAGAAAACAGCTTCCTTCACATTCAAAGCATTCTTATTCCCTACAAAGAAAGCATTGGACATCTCTGAATCTGTATATGACACTGGTGAGCTTCAAATTGATATAATGAATGCTACTGACTTACCTTCTCATGACAGAAATGGTAAATCAGACCCATTCATTGATGTTTTGGTCAACAATGTTAGTGCCTTCCAAACTAAGGTTATCAAGAAGACCTTGGATCCAACCTGGAATGAAGTCACCAAGATCAATATTCCATCCATATCCAGAAGTACAGTTACATTGTTAGCATATGACTGGGACAGAGTGGGTAAAAATGATTTATTGTCAACAGTGGTATTCCCCTTGGATCAATTGACTCTTGACAAGTCTGTTCAGGAATGGCAATTGCAACTGTCTCCAAAGGGTGTATTAAACTTGAAAACTACTTTCATTCCAAAATACATACAACCTCCTCTAGACTTTAATTCTTTTGGTTTAACAGGTGTACCATTGAAGGCTTTGACTGATGTTGCCAGTGTTGGTGTTGCCGGTGTTGGTGTTGGTGTTAGTGGTTTGAGCAAGGGTTCTAAGTTCTTAAGAAAGGGGCTTGGTGGAACTAAGAAACATGCTAAAAATGATGATGTAGTCAGTATTGCTTCCAAGAGAACCTCCTCCAGTGCAAATGGATCCGGTGCCCCAGTGCATAAAAGAGTTGTTTCTTTAGCATCATCCATAAAGGAAGATGACATTGGTTCCAATAAATACGATGCATCTGTTCCTAACCAAGCCCTTGCCAATGTTGGTGCAAATTCTTTGTCCCCTGACAGAGCCTCCCATTCCATTGCCACAAGGCAATTGCTTCCAAACCATGTTTATGACGGTAAGATAACTGTTATCAGTGGACACTCTCTAGGTCCTGCTGTTCAACTAAGATTATCATTGAACTTGGGTAACGGTAACATTAAATTACTACATAAGACTGAAACTAGAAGAAGTGACAAGAACAAGGATGTGTACTTTGGAGATGTCATTCCTTTCAAATCTGCTAAAAACGGAATTATATTGGTTGAGGGGTATGGTAAGCATACTTTCGGTAAGGACACAGAGTTAGGTTTCTCACAGATCTCTTTATCAGATAGCCAAATCTTAGAATCTGGACAAACTTTGGTCAGAATCGCAAATGGAACATTAATATTAGAAATACAATATGGAACATAATTTATATATAGCCTCTTTAATTGTTGTAGCAAAATCATACGAACAATCTCGCTGGTATATTTCGTCTTACTTTCTGATTCAATTGAGCTTATTGAGTGTCGGACTTAGGGTTGTCATGTATGGTCGCGTTGCTATATTTTTCCATTAATTTTGTTTTTGAAGGCAAAATCGTCAAAGGGGCTGCAAAAAAAAAAAAAAAAGGTTGTAAGTTTTGAATTTTCCTTTAAATTTTGAAATATTATTTTGCTATCAAATTTTACTTAACATAAATATACTAGTTTTAGGGTTCACTCTGGCCAGATAGAAACCATTCAACTTTAACACACAATCTTACTGTTATACAGATATGGAGGGAGTCTTTTTTAACGTTAACAACGGGTACCTTGAAGGTATCGTTACAGGTATGAGAAATGAATTACTTACATCCAACAACTATTTAAACTTGCAACAATGTGACAACTTAGATGATTTGAAGCTTCAGTTATCAACAACTGCCTCATACGGCTCTATTATAAATACTGCTTTAGCCAACATTAACAAGTTATCTTCCAAAGATATCTCTAATGTGATTCAAGAGAAGTTCTACAAGGAATTCAAGTATTTGTTGAATAACTCAAACGAAGGGTTAACTAAGCAGTTTTTCGATTACGTTAGATATTCCTACATGATAGACAATGTTATTTTGATCATAAATGGTACTATCCACGATAGAGACACAAATGAATTGCTGCAAAAGTGTCATCCACTAGGAATATTCGACACTTTACCTACCTTATCTGTAGCTACTGATTTGGAAACATTATACAATCTAGTCATAGTCGATACTCCATTGGCCCCTTTTTTCATTAAAATATTTGGAGAAAACTCTGTTGATGCTTCCAAGTCTTTGACTGACTTGGATATGGAAATCGTTAAAAACAAAGTCTACAAAGAATACTTGGAGCAATTTAGAAGTTGGATTTCCTCTTCCTTTTCCAGTTCCGACCCTACAAAGGAGAACATGCTTGAGTTTTTAGACTTTGAAGCAGACAAAAGAACTATCAACATTTTGTTAAGCAGTATTGAATATCCAGACATTATCAACTTGGAATTAAAGAAAAGCGTCATACCAGAAATGGGAAAGCTATACCCTATCGGCTATCAACAACTGTTATCCACTGCTGAGTTAGATTACGAAGGTATAAAGCAAATTGTTGAATCAACTGTCTATGAATACAAGGGAATTTTTGAAGAAAATGATGACAAGACTCTCGAAGACTATTTCAGTCAAATTGAAATGGATTATTGCAAAGACTTTTTCACCCAACAATTCACCCTAACTACTTTTTATGCATGGATAAAGTGTAAAGAACAAGAAATCAAAAACATCATCTGGATTGCTGAATGTATTCAACAAGACCAAAGAGACAAGATCTCTAAGTACGTAAGCATATTATAATTGCTTTTTATATACATTTATCTCTGAAGTTTTATCAAGATCTATCACTAAATCCAGTTGGTATGTTCTATGTTCTTCGTTTTCTGAATACATCACGTGTGGTGTTCACTAACATGTCTTTCTTCCGAAAAAAGGCTTTTGCTTTGCTGTTTGTTTTTATTTTTTTCCTTTAATAAGTTTTTTTTGGAAATATAAATACACCATTGTATACACTTTCATAACTTAATATGACAAACACCATAGACAACTTATACATAATGGGATCTGAAGGAGATGGGGTTCTAGATAAGGGAAGCTCCACATTTAAGTATTTAAGACATTTTGATGCATTTCCAAAAGTTGCAGAGCACAACGAAAACGAACCTAAAAAGGGGTTGGGTGTAAGAACCATCTTATTTTACGCATTCACATTGTTTGTTCTTTACTGTGAATTTGGATCACTCTTTGATGGATATATTGAAGAGACGTTTGAACTGGAAGCAAAGCCACAGAGCAGTATACCAATCAATGTTGATATGTTTGTCAAAACCAAATGTGATTATCTAAGTTTCAATTGGAGAGATACCACTGGAGATCATATATTGGTAAATGAGCTAATAAAGCTAGAAAGCATGCCATTTTTTGTACCTTTTAACGTTAGATCATTGAATGATTACAATGAAATTTACACCCCTGAGATCGATGAGATTTTTGATAGAGCAATGCCTGCTGAATTCAGAGATGCTATTGATACATCATCTTTGGAAGGATCACAAGACTTTGATGGTTGCCATGTATTTGGCTCAATAGATGTTAACGCTGTTGAAGGACAATTGCAAATAACAGGAAAGGGCTATGGTTATTCGGATGCCACAATGGCCCCTATTGATAAGCTTGATTTTACTCATGTTATTAACGAAATGTCCTTTGGTCCATTTTTACCATTCTTGAATAATCCACTAGATAATATAGCTCAGATTCCTCAATATGAGGACAGAAATGCCATGTACAAGTACGATATTGATGTTATTCCAACAAGGTACAACAAGCTGGGAAGCAGCATAACCACCACACAATACGCAGTCAACTTTGATAATATTAAAAGTGACTTGAATTTTGTTGGTAAAAAAGTCCAAAACTTGCCAGGTATCTTCTTTACCATTAAACATGAGCCAATAAGTGTCATCTATACTGATAAAAGAATAGGATTCTTGCAATTCCTTGGAAGACTGCTGACTATAGGTTGTTTGTTAATGTACCTGGCAACATGGGTGTATATGTTGGTTGATAGAGTCTTTGTTTTGAGTGATAAGAAGTCTTTGTATGGTAACAAGCAAGGTGAGAAAAACGGTATTATAGCATAGTATTGGTTATTGTCTCTTCTTTTATGAAAGGCGCTTAAATGTATATTTTCTGTTTTAATCAAATGATTTTTTTTCGGTAATTTTTTATTATTTCTCACAGATTTTTGTGTATCTGAACGTTTCGTGTCTTTCTTATGCTCACTGTTGTTTGAGCTTGAAGAATATATATCTTCGGTATTATATTACTGCTTGTTGATAATACAAGTTGTTCTATTTTTCAAAGGGCTACATAGTTCAATTTTTAGCACCAAAGAGACTTGAAAAACAATGAATGCATCAAAAGCACCAAAGTATAAAGCATTGCCGCCTGTTGAAAAGTCATTAGAGATCAACAAGGACAAAGCTTTAGTCCCATCAAAACATATAGATCAAGCAAATTCAATCATTGCTGAAAAGAAGAATTCAGCAATAACAGGGGCAGAATTGTTGAACATGATGTTGCCAAACACTGATAAAAATATACCAAAAACTGTTAATGATAAATTCTTATATGCAGAGTTCACTTCTGAAGAAGATTTAAAAGCAGATGCAGAAAAAATACTTAGCTCTCAGATATTTAAAGCGTATACGGAAAATACCAAGAAACTTCAGGAGAAGAAAAACTGGACACCAATTGAAACAGCCTCTTTCTTGCAAGAAGTCAACGAAAATAACTTTGAAGTCTACAAGTTTTTTGATACTCTAAATGATGAGTTGGACAGAGACTTGATGATTTGGCAGGAGGATTTGAAGGAGATAAACTTGCAAATGGATTTGTGGAACATTTCAGGTATTTCGATGGATGTGGCAAGAACCGAGACTAAAATGAACATAGCAAGAAAATGGTTAACACTAAAAGAGCAAGATGTTTTAGAATCCATAAAAAAAATAAATTCTGTCAAGAAAAGTATCCAAGATTCTATAAGAAAATTTTGTAATGAAAAGGAAACTATATATTGAGTTGATATTTATTTTTCAATTCTTAGTTTTTGGTCTTCTTCTTTGGAGGTTCGTTTTCAGCATCTGATAATTCTGACTTATTCTCATCTTCCAAGTCTTCATCATTGGCAATATCATCATCTAAGTCAGAGTCACGAGCTACGTCACTATCAGCACCTTCGGCATTCGAATCGTACTCTTCAGATAAATCAGAATCAGCGTTTTCTTTTTCAGCAGCTGATAGATCAAAGTCAGCATCATCAGAATCATCATCCTCTTCTGAGCCCATAATATCGTCATCTTGACCGTTAAGGGTTTTCTTCAGCAAGAGCTTTTGTTCCTCATCTTCATTCTTGACCTTCAAGTTTTTGCTCTTCAAATGAGCTTGCAAGGACTGCTGATCTTCTTTAGGAATATTGCTGAAGTTGTAAACACCTGCATTATTTCTCAACACGATACTCAAATCAAAGCTCTTTGATGAAGATGAAGATTCACCAGCTCTAGAGATGGTTATCAAGTTGATGTCAGAGTATTGAATGTACAAAGGTGGCTTGTTCAAGAATAAGAATGACTTTTCCAATGGATAAATGTACCCCTGATTGGCTTTGTAAGCACAAGGTAGACAGGTTAATCCATATGTTGATTGGTAACTACCAGGAACAATAACCTTTTTATTGGCAACACCCTTCAAAACATGACTGACAACAACATGTGCCAAAGAGTCGTACTCCTTCATCAAAATGTCCTTATAGTGGTTTTCGTATTCCTCATCAGAAATGGAAAGTGTCTTTTGAATTTCCTCGTTAGCATTGAATTGAAGAACCAATGATGGGTATGTCGTTTGACCTTGTCTTAGTGGTGGATCAATCGATAAAACAATGTTATGGTTTGATTCATCACCTGCTGGAACAGAGAATATTCTTTGAATCTGTTTAGTTTGTAACTTGTATTCGTATGTCTTACCTCTCAATCTGATAGAATCCTTATAGATGTCAATATCGTAACGACCTCTCGGAGTGACAAAGAAGATTTCCTCGAATGATGCAATGATATCGCCTGAATTTTCACCAATATCAGCGTTTTCTTTCAATTCTTCAAAGAATAGTTGAGCAGCTGATTTTTCAACTTCTGGTGTTTTCTCTGCCTCTTCCTCAGCATCAGATTTGTTTTCAACATCCATTTCTTCATCGTTGGCATCACCAGCTTCTTCCTCATTTCCTTCATCATACTCCTCTTCATCATCGATTACATAATCTGGAACGTAAAATCTCATTTCAACAAGTTCGTCACCTGCCGGTTGGTATTCTTCGTCGTTGTTTTTGAATTCAACAGCAATCTCATTTTTGGAAGTCAAGTTGGTATTGTTGATTCTCTTGTATGGAATTTCAAAGGAAGGAATACCATTGACAGAGAATTTCATCTCATTTCTTTCTATGTTGAACTTACCCCAGTTCCAACCTCTTACAGAGTGAGGAATAGAATCGATTGAGGCATTGAATCTCTTGGAAAATTCACCTTTCAAATTTGGTAAATCATCAGCAGTGAAGCCATCTAATTGCACAATACCCTTGTTTTTAGTGTTTATTCTTAATTCAAAGCCTTTACAGCCTTTGCTCCATTGTACAGTTGAGATCTCTTCCGAAGGCAGTAAATATGGTTTGATCTTATCAGCTAGGCTGTTAGATGTTCCTGCAGTTTTGGCCGGTTTCCAACCTAAACCAGAGTCTGCTATTCTAAATCTACCACTTAGTCTACCTTGATTAAAGTAGATTTTTTCATAGTCTTCTGTACTCATATTTGTAAAATGTGTAAGTAATTATTGGTTTTGTTAGATGTTGTTTGTGGATTTTAAACACAGTTAACTGATGAAGAAATTAACACTTGAAAAAAAAAAAAAAAACAGTTGATGGCCAAAAAAACACCCGCTACACAGAGTTCTACTTTTAATCAACGCGTCACTGGTTTTGCTAAAAGAACACGAAAAATACAATCTAAGAAAAAGAAATAAAGCTTTATTAAAAACCACAGCATATATACTTATAATGCTTCAGAGATTCCCTTCAAAAACTCAACAACGCCTACAGCTCCAGGGTCAGCATACTTGGTAGATGACTCACCAACATAACTGGCTCTTCCAAACTTGGCTTGATATTCTGCAGTTTTGTTCATACCCTCTTCAGCAGCCTTAAAGGCGGCTGTGAAGTCTCCATTAGTATCCTTAAATTTTCTTATGAAGGGTTCCAAGGCATCTATCATGGTTGAATCACCCTCTCTTGCCTTGGTATACTTGAACAATACATCCAATCCTTTGTTCAATACAGTGGACAAAATGGTACTGTCAACTTCTGCGTCTGAGTCGGATTTTGCTTCCTCTAGTAATCCACTTAGGCAGCCACTAATGAAGATGGAATATAGTCCACCAGATGTTCCACCCATAGACTCTTCAATAACCTCGGAAAGATTGTGCAATAATTGAGAAAAACTGTAGTTGTTTTTCTCCCATTTAGGTAGGTTCTTCAATATACCATCGCACCCATTGACAAGAGTGTATCCACAATCTCCATCACCAACTTGGGAATCCAAATGGGTGATGTGTGGCTCTGCTTTTTTCAAGCTCTCACATCCTGATTTCAACATTTGACTCAAACGTTGGTAGTTAACTTTACCAATCTTGTTCAAATTTTCAGAATCGGCTTCTTCAATTTGCTCGTTTTCATTATCCCCAAGGAACCCTTCAAGCTCATCCTTAGTAAAGCATTTAAAGTCTGAGTTCCAACCAGCAGCGTCTGTCTCCAGCTTTAGCAAGTCAACAATGTTGTCAACTCCATAGCTACCTTTAGAAACATTGTTGATTTCTGATAGGTTCATTAATGTTAAACTGAATCCTGGTGAGTTAAATGCTGTGACGTAAGTACCAGCTAGCACAACTTTTGGCTTTACGTCGTATTCCTCTTTTAGCAAAGATAGAGTAGTAAAAACAATACTTGAAATTGCAAAGTTGGAGAGTCCACCAAGATTGTTAACAAGTAATAAAACTTCATCACTGGACTTGATGTCAACAAATGAGGTGTCATCACCCTCCTTTTTGAAAAGTCTCTTTAGCATTTTTTCCTTGATCAAGTCATAAACTGAAGGTATTGGTTCCAATGTTTCTACCCCCGGTTCGTTGTGAATACCTAAACCCAACTCCATTTGAGTTTCCTTTAATGAGGACTCAAATTTTCTTCCAGGAACTTTACAATGATCAAGGGCTGCACCAATAGTGATCATATTTTTGTTGATTAATTTCCCAAAGTTGACAACATCAGATAGATCATAATTTGATGCATTTGTGGTGGCAAAAGCACTAACCAATTTGTGGGCCAATACTGTACCTGCTAAGGCTCGTCTACCAACAAATTTGGAATTAACAGAAACGTCTTCACCAACGATAAGGTTCTCACAGTTAATTCCTAAGCTTCTAGCTCTTTCACTTGTTAAGCCAAAGTGCAGAACGTCGCCTGTATAGTTTTTGGCAATAAGCAAAACACCTTTACAGTTCTCATCCTTGTTAGCTAACTTTACAGCATTTAAAATTTGCTTAGTTGATGGAGATGCAAATACATCACCACAAACAGCAGCTGTCAAGAAGTTTTCACCAACAAATCCAGCATGTAATGGTTCGTGACCTGATCCACCACCAGAGATTACTGCATAGTATGGTGACTTTGGGTTTTTAGTTCTGTAAACTACCCTGTCCTTTTTCAACAATCCAAGATTGTCATGAGAACATACAAACCCTTTTAAGCTTTGTATAACTGATTCATCGACCTCTAATGATTTTACCATATTTGTTTCTATTTATGTTTGTGTCTGGTTATTTGATAAGTTTCTTGAGCAAATGTAATACTGAAGAAAAGTCACATTTATGTACAATCCGTTTAAAAAAAAATATGATTTATTTATTTTTTTCTGGGTAATCAGGGGATCAACCCTAAATACGTCAAAAAAAAACGGTAAATCGGATAAAGGAGCCAAATATATCAGCCGATGAGGTAGTTAATAGTGCTCTTCTTTTTGGTAATCCTTTGGAAGAACCTCATCGAGGCTTTGTACTCTTCCACAAGCTTCAAGTTGATAGCTTTGCTTTCATTCTCTTTATAGCTGCTGGCATATTTGCACAACTGGCTTGAGAATTTGTTGATCTCTGGGGAATTTGCTATGTTTTCGTAAAGCACATATGATAACGAAAATACTGTATAGTAATATTTTTCAAACCAGATTTTCCGGAACTGGGGGAAAAGGTGGTTTAAGAAATGAGATATGTCATTTCTGATAGTTTCAGTAGCAAGATTGTATTCCAAAGCTGCGTCATCCAATCTTCTCATGAAATATTTATAGTTTCTTTCCTGTAATAAATTAAGATCTGTTTCGAGCTCTTTTGATTCCATATGATTGAACTTGTCTTTGTATCTATTGTAATCCATAATAAGAAATTCCCTGTGTTTAATAGCAAGTTTGAACTTTTTTATAACGTTGTCATTCAATTCAACTAAAGGTGAATATACTGATGATTGAAAGTATTTAAACACCTTGTGAAACTCTTTAACTGCTGATTTGTGACTGTTTTCGATATAAAGATTTATATTAAAATCTTTTTCCAAAGACAAATTCTGGTCTGTTTCCTTTCCCAAAATTATAGACTTTCGTATGGCCAATGTTTGATCATGATGATTTCCAATTGATGAATGATTTGGGCTGTCATTACTCTGATAGAAAGTTTTTAAGCTTGCCGCATCAAAGACAATTTCATAGTCTTCTTTTGTAAGTAAATCTTTGAAAGACTGGGTGACAGCTTTATTCTTATCAACAAAATCTATATTAACATTTTCAAACTTGTTTAAATTTTCTATCAACTGTCCTATTGAAGTGCATATGCTTGTGAAGTTTGCAATCATAAAATCCACATTCTCATCTTCTATAGTGTGGTTGTAAGAGATGTTCAATTTATCTCTTATAATTGAAGACGTTCTAGTAAAAGATTTCTTAAAGTTTATGTATTTGTCCGAATTTTTTAGGTTTTGTAATTTGCAAATAAGCTCACTGTTATCATTTGTTGTGATGGTCATCTTCAGTTTGGCGTCTTTAAAACACCAAATTATACTTGCAAAATAAAACATATTCAAAGATATGAACAAATAGACTTAATCATAGTGTCCTATAATTTAGTTTTCACTATGTTTGTGATTTTTTTGTGTGTTCTTGTAATGATTAAACCCTGTTTGGCTCTAGTTCATTTATATTTTTTTTTAATGTACACTTGGAAACATGTACGGTTGGTTTATGTTTCCGCTCTCAATACTGAGTTGGTGTTGTTTCCTGGTAAATTTCATAGGGAAACCTAGATTTTTATTACAATTTTTTTCTAACGCTCATTTAATTCGATTAGTACGAGACACTTTAACGTACTTGTTACTAGAAAAAAGTTGATGAACTCTGTCACTAAATCATTGCTAAGCTGGCTAATACAATATAAATGCATAAAATTATGGTAGATTTTTGCTTTTGATTTTATCTTCGAATGCTGATTTTGTCTTATGATAAGAGAAACAGTGTAGAACTCGGTTTTTAAGGTTTGGTTTGCTTGATGACTTGTCAAAACACACGTGAGTAAAAATATTCAAATATTTTTTTTTTTGGGAAATTTTTAAATCTTTTTTATTTTTTTCTTTGTTTTTTGGCAACCTCAAAACATGATCTATATAGGGCACATTTAAAGACAGATAAAGAATTAACACACATAATACCAAAAGAAAAAAAAACAATTTATCTGTTTTATATCAAAAACCATTTATAGAATAAAAGAAT
>ERZ794949.387-NODE-387-length-14429-cov-3.545499_pt1 | contig 14429 bp, 8 predicted proteins | sample MGYA00511363_ERZ794949 | MGnify/ENA primary metagenome ERZ794949 (study PRJEB30137, sample SAMN04331402) | food metagenome | isolation source: T1 must sample point D1 replicate B | place: Australia: South Australia ...
GACTGGTGATAAGATAAATGGTGGTGCTGTTAATGATGATAGGTCCCCTTTGAAGGTTGCCATGCTTTTGAAGAACTTTGTCCAGGTGAAATTGGCAACATCTCCGTTAGATGAATCGATTGAGGTTTCTGACATTTTGATTATTATTATCTTGTATCTGGAGGATATTTAAAACTGATTTTTTTTTTTAAAGTTTTATGTAATAAATTATTAAATTGAGAGAAAATAAGGTTAACCAGTAAGTCTCCAACACCTAGCAAAAAAAAATTTTTTTCTCTCACTTTTTTGGTGACCATTTTTTTTTGGTGAGATTCTGTTTGTAAATTAAAATTCATGGGATCCATTACTACTGCTAATGGGCCTTATCTATGGAGACAGTGCACGTGCGACACTACAAATATACAGTATAATCAGTTATCTCTCAAAGTTAATCAAGATATAGTATTCTTAAGCAGTAGATTAACTGTAAAATCAAGGAGATGGTCTTAATCAGTAATACATATTTTTATATTCTCAAATGTTAATACATCATTATTATTCAAAGAAAAAATTATAATAAGCTAAAAATACCTATTCGTTTTTTGCTATATATTCAGGTTGGTTTCCTAAAGTCAATGCCCACTCAGTCCATGAACCATCATACAATTTGCTAGACTTAGCCAAGCCACTTTCTTCCAATGCTGTTTTTATAATGGCACCTGTGACACCAGTACCACACATGCACAATGTAGGCTTGCTTGAGTCAAACTGAGCACCTGTGCTTTCCAATGTTTTCAAAACTGCGTCTTTCAATTCTTCTTGAGGCAAAAATCCCTTGGTTTCTGGATTCAAAAGAGGCAAAAATGGCAAAGAGGATACTCCTGGAATATGACCTGAGCTTAGACCAGCTCTTGGTTCAGGCGCAGTACCTTTGTATCTGTCAAATGATCTAGCATCGTAAAAGTTGTAGTTCTTTATTTCCCCAGAGTCTACAAGTTTCTTTACATCATCAATGCTAACAACTTGCTCCTTGATGTGATCTTCTTTAACTTCGTAAGTTGTAGGGGAAAAGGTTGTAATTTTTTCAACCGCTCCCTTTTCTAGCGGATAAGCTTCTGAATCGGTGTCATGCAACTTCAAGTAGTCATTGTAATTGTTCAACAAGTAAACTTCACCTTCGTGTCCTAAAGTGGTGAATGTCCAGGCAGCTCTTGGGGAAGCAAAGTTTCCTATCTTGTCATAAACGACAAGAGTGTCACTAGGCAACAATCCTAGCTTAGAAAGCTTGTCGTTGAAAATGGAAACTGTAGGTAACATGTGTGGGAACTGGGATTGGTCATCCTTGACATCGTCTATGTCAAAGAAAATGGCGTTTGGCAATCTTGGTCCTTCCTGGTACTCCTTTAATCCAGATCTATTGGTGTTTGGCATGTGCCAAGAAGCATCAACAGGCACGATCCTGCTTTTGCTGGCTGACTTTGTAAGTTTAATCAAGTCTTTAGGTGTGATAATTTTGTATGCAGACATAGTGTTAGTAGTATTTTTTGGTAATGTTATATATGTGTTTGGTTCCTTTTTCTTCTTCTTCCAAGTTATTGGATTAATGTACAGGCTGCTTAAATAAAACTTCAAAATGTATATCCCAGATGTAAGTAAACGATATGAATTCACCTATTTTTGCTGTAGGCGTTAATTTTTTAGCCACCGCTCCAAGAGGGGCTCATAGAATTTGGCTCATACTTTTTTTCTTGCTATAAAATAGGTGCGGTGTTACATTTTTCATCATTATATTAACAGTCGGTCTTATATTATCACTTTAATTTTGAACAGAAGCGAAGTATCGACCAAGTTTAAACACCGCCAATTGAGCGTTAATTCAGTCATGAGTTTGCTTATACATTGAACACGAAGATATGTTATACTTCTGTAAGAAAACAACATAATAAGACATGAAAATTACTGCTAATATGTTTTAGTATAATATAATGAAACACGTTTAAACTAGCTGATTGTACAAGACTGAACAACAAACTCCTGTATTTTTTATTTTCTTCATTGATCTTATGAAGGCTTTATTAATACAATCAGTGCTTAAACAAGACTACACACACTTTGTTAGTTAAAATACAGCAAAAGAATACTAACATATCCCCATTTGATCAACATCTGTTCTGCCCATAAAACGTGGTGACACACAGAAGGTCATGTGACGTTTTTCTAGCGACTGCAGTAGCGCTACACAGATATCTTACTTTTTAAGTCCTTTTTTTTCTTTCGGGCTCAAAACATGTTTTCTAAATTTTGTTATATTAGTTAAACCATAGACAGAATTGCACACACTCATGGCTAATGGTTCTTTTCGATCATCACAGAGCATAAATGAGGAAATAGAGCAGAAAACTTTGTTGAAAATACAAATAAATGCATTTGATCATTACTTAGTCAATTCTAAATATGAAAGGTACAATCAAGTTCCTGTCATAAGAATATTTGGGAAAACACATACTGGCAGTAGTATCATAGCGCATATTCATAATGTGTATCCTTACCTTCTTATAAAGAGATTTCACAAAGCAGAATCTGATTTGAAGGTTGAGTGCCAGAAGTTTGCTAGGTTTCTTGAAGACATGTTGTGGGACTTTTATTCTAAAAAGGCAAAAAACTCTAAAAACATAGATGAGGATAAAATTGACGAGGAATTAAATAAAGAATTTGATGAAAATGATTTGGATGCGGATCAAAAAGATACCTTTTTAGCTAAGAAAGGATCTTCACCAACAGCAGTTAATCAAACTGAAAACATAGACCGCTCAAAAACTTTCAAATACATTGCCAAGGTTGATGTTGTCAAGGGCAAGGAACTTTACGGATATCATGAAAAAGAAGAGACGTTCTATAAAATTTCTTTGCTTAGACCAAAGAGTCTTAATAGGCTAGCAGAACTTCTAAACAAACTTGATGACGATCAATTACCAAACTTTGATGCAAAGCTGCAAAAGACTAGTAAAAAAATTAATGTTTTTGAAGCTCATTTGCCTTATTTTTTACAGTTTTGCATCGACTTTAATCTATATGGATGTTCGTGGCTGAATGTGGATAAGTTTGAATACAGATTACCCATGATGAACCAAAAAAGTGGTGCAATATTTGATGATCAAGATTTTGAAACAATTTGTGAAAAGATGAATTCAAACAATCAGCCTAGAATAGGGAATACATTTCTTGAGGTTGATGTAGATAAGCGAAATATTTTGAATAGCATAGAACTAACCCAAAGCGATCTTCGTGATTCTAAAACTGTTATATCCTCTACCAAACAGGTATGGGACTCTTTAAACAAAATTAGGACAGATTTGGGCTTAGAACCATATCAAGCTTCACAATTAACTAAAGGCTCTGGTTTTTTTGAAAGTTCTACAACCCAAGACAGATTCAAAAAGCATGAAATAATACAAAAATCATATGATTCACTCATTGAAAGTGATAGCCAATATTTGTATAAAGATATTGAACTTAACTTTGGCAACATTCCTACGCTTGCGGAATCAAACATAGGAAAATCAACAAAAGTTATGAATAACGAAGTCACCATAAAAAACCGAAAACTTATACCTAAGGATGGAGTCAACAATGACAGATCAAGGTTAAAAAAGAGAAAGCTGGAATCGGAATGTTCAAGTTCTTCGATAGTAGAAAACCGACTGAATAAATTTGTAATACCAACATACAGGAATGTTGAAGAGTCTCTTGAAGATCTCGGGCTGAAAAAGAATGAATACGATACACCATTTTATTCTGATGCCACTCACTATTCTGACTACCAGAAAACAAGTAAAAACAATTTGAAGTCAAAAACTAGCAATCCGGAATTGATGAAGAAGTTTAAAGTTAAAACAACGGACTTTAAGTCTAAGCAGAATCTGAGGTTCAAGGATGAAACTGTATTCAATGATGACATTGTTTACCACAAAGCAGCAGATAAACACTATATACAGTTTGCTATGTCTGCACCTACCTACAATGAGATTTATGAAGAAACCAAAAATGCAAGTTTTCTTCAACAGTCAATGTACGGAACGTTTTTTGAATCAGGATCTCAGAACTTATTGCCAAAGGAATGGAAGTTTAAGCACAAGACATCCAAAAACCAATACAACATGCACAACAAAAAAGATGTAGAAAAAGGATTACATTTGCCACTTTCCAATATGTTTATGGAACTGATTGTGAGCACTGATGAAGATGGTAAAGTGCCAAACCCTGAAAGCAATCCAGTAGTGGCAATATGTTGGTCTTTTGAAAATGGAAATCTAGGATCTTTAGAAAAGAATAAAGGATTCTTTGTGAATTTGGAGGAGGGTTCTGAAGACTCCAAGAAATTTATAAACCAGATGAGTACAAATGATTCAAACACTCATGAGGTTGTATTTTACAAAAACGAGGTTGAAATGATTGTCAAGTTTTGTGAGTTTGTTAGTATTATAGATCCTGATATTCTAACAGGATTTGAGGTTCACAATAACTCATGGGGATACTTGATTAACAGAGGTGACTTCCATGGGATGGAAACTACCAACTACTTATCGAGGGTGAACGAAAACCAACTTAACAAGATGAGAGATACGTGGGGCTACACACACGCATCGTCTATAAAAATCACTGGAAGACACATGTTGAACTTATGGAGAACGTTAAAAAATGAGTCCAGATTGGAAAGTTTTTCCTTGGAAAATTTTTCTTATCACCTGTTACACAAGAGAATACCTAAGTTTTCTAATGACTACATCTCTAAATGTTGGAAAGATCAGAAGTATAGTTTGGTTAGTAGCTACATCATACTGAAGGTTCATGTATGTATTGAAATGGTTGAATCATTGAACATCATACCTAAGATAGCTGAGCAGGCAAGAATAACTGGTGTGGATTTCTATTCAGTTATTTACAGAGGATCTCAGTTTAAAGTTGAATCCTTACTGTCAAGAATATCCAGAAAGGAAAACTACATCATGTACTCCCCTCATCGAAAGGAGGTGAGATCTCAGAAACCAATGGAATGCATTGCCTTGATTATGGAACCTGATTCCCAAATGTATGTGGATCCTCTAGTAGTGCTAGACTTTCAATCTTTGTATCCATCAATAATGATTGCATTCAATTTATGTTACTCTACTATTGTAGGTGACTGTTCTTTGTTAAATGCAAACTCTGGAAAAATGCTGGGTGCTAACAAGATTTATGATTATCAAAAGGGGTTCTTAAAACACATAGGCTTAGATAATCTGTTCCATACAATCAATGGTGACTTGTTTGTTACGGAAAACAAACGAAAGGGAATATTGGGTAAAATGCTTACAAATCTATTGGAGACTAGAGTCATGATCAAGTCCACAATGTCAGACATCAAGCGTGTGGAAAAATCAAGAAATTCTGGCAAGTTTGAGTCGTTAATGCGAGACCTCGAGGGTATGCAACTTGCCCTGAAGTTCGTTCTTAATGTCACATATGGCTACACTGCTGCCTCTCACAGTGGAAGAATGCCGTTGCAAGAGCTTGCAGACTCGGTGGTTGAAATGGGTAGGCATGTATTGACCCAGAGTATCCATTTGATCAACAATTCATCCAAATGGGGTGCCAAGGTTGTCTATACAGATACAGACTCTCTGTTTGTATTGTTTCCAGGCAAAACAAGAGAAGAAGCCTTCAAGTATGGACGAGAAATGGCAAAAGTCATCTCGGATATGAACCCAGATCCCATAAAATTAAAGTTTGAAAAATTGTACCATCCATGCATTCTTGTTACCAAGAAAAGATATGTTGGAAACATGTTTGAAACAGAGGATGATACAGTGCCTGTTTTGCAAGCTAAAGGCTTAGAAATTATAAGAAGAGACGGTACGCCTTTGTTGCAGAAATTGATGGAGACTTCAGTGAAAATATTGTTTGATACCAAAAACATATCCATTGTACAAAACTTTATAACAAAGGAGTTTGAAAAGTTATATAGAGGAAGATATCTTGTTCAAGATCTATGTTTCTCAAGAAAAGTCAAAATGGGTTACTACAAGAGAGAAAATAGCTTGCCACCAGCAGCCTATTTAGCAAAGGAGCTGATGGATGAAGATGAAAGTGCGGATGTTCAATACAAGCAAACCGTTAGATATGTTGTTGTTAGAAGTAAAAACAAAAATGCATTATTGAGAGAGAAAGCTACAACACCTATAGATTTCATGAAAAATCGAAAGTCAAATAACTTACAGTTGGATATGGAATACTATATCATGAAACATCTGATACCGCCTTTGAACAGAATATTTAACCTAATAGGTATTGACTGTGAGCCTTGGTTCAATGAGGTTAAAAAACAGTTCATAGACGAATATAACACATCTTTCACAGATTTGAAGAGCTTGTCTGCTCTCATCCCAAAGGTCACCAAGAAATATTGTGAGAATTGCTTAGAAGTGAGAATTCTTGCCACAATGAAAATATGTCACAAGTGTTTGAAAAAGTATGAAGTTTACCTGAATTACGAAAAGGACACAATCAAAAAGGGGTTGGTTAATGATGCCTTGGATAAAGTATGTGCTGGTTGTATAGGCTACAAGGAAAAGACTGCTGTTGGATCGTGTGTTTCAGAGGATTGTCCAATCTACTATCAGCGTGAATACGATTTGGATTATTAGAAAGTGAGTTGCACGTGTTTACTGGCGGATCGCACTGAGAAAAAAAAGCAATTCATGTATTTTTTGCAGTCGTTTCCCAAAAGAGTAATTTGGAAAAACACTATCATAGATGGTACTAAGCGTTCTGATTTCTTTTTTTTTTTTATCACTTACATTTTTGAAAAGTTTCCATTAGGTCGCTATACTTTTAGTTGATTATAGTTATAATATATACATTTTTTAAACTTAACAATATCAAGTTGTAACCAAAAACAGTAAAATATTAACCTTATCCCATCCTTTGAAAAATGCCTGTTGGAAAATCATTAGCTAAAGTCACTAAATCTATAGGTAGCAACAAACTTAAAGTTCATCCAAGAGGAAGAAAGTTACAACAATTGGAAAGAGCCACATTGAGAGATCAACAATTAGAAAAAAAGAAGAGATTGCATGCTGATAACAAGACTGTAGAACTTCTTCGATACAGTTATATACAAGAACTGATCTTATCCGAGGATTTAGCTGATGAAAAGGTCTTTTCTAGAGAAGATATTGCTAAATTCATTGAAATGTTTATAGGCAGAGATGATGAAGAAATCAATGAATTGAAAAAGGCTAAAAGATCTAACAGACCAACATCCAACAGACAGCTGCTTTTGGAACAAAAAAGAAAAAAAGAAAACCAAGAGTTTGTCATCGGATTTTTGGCTCCTGACTTAACTGAAGAACATACAGTTACTGCTTTAAGAGAGTGGAACGGTACCTTTGGAGCCTTGAACAATGTAAAAAAGATTAGATTGAGAAAGAATTTGACCATAGTTGGTGAAGATTCTGAAAAGAAGGATGTTGAAATGAAGTAAAAGCAATTACCATTGTGTATTGTTCAATATTTTCAATAAACTATGCTTGAAATGGCAACTGCAATAATTTCCAAAGTAAAGCGACAATGATTATAGTTTCTTTCGTTTATATACAGTTAATAGTATTATTGTTAATATCTTTTTTTAATTATTCCATTTTAAATCCTAGATCTGAAAATCAAGTGTTTATAATTACCCTTTTCAATTCCAAATAACTCCCACTTTCTCTGGCTTTCATTCTCTGTGAGATTGTGCACTTGGTTCATTAAGTCTAGTGGGTCTCTGAAATCGTATTTATCTATAATACTAAATATATTATCATCTTTCTTTATGTGAATTTTCTGGAGATCAATGATTTTCAAGCTCCATGTTGAATTGACATCAGGATCCAAAACCATGTATTCGTATTTTTCTGGTTGCAAATGGTCTATTGATAGAGTGTTGCCAGCATCTTTAGATTTCTTCTTTTTTGGTGTTTTGTCAGCAATGACACCTTTTGCAAACTTATTTGTAAACAGTCCACTCCAGTTGAAACTTTGCATATTTGATGTATTTATAGCGACTTCCTTGTTGCTCGGAAGCTTCTGACTTCCATGTAAATATTGATCTATAGTGTTTTTATCCACAACTATATCAAAGACCTTATTGAACTTGGCGTCCAGAATAGGAGCCCCGTCGTTTTTCAATATGAGTCTGTTGATTTCAGTTTTTAATAAGCTTATTTTAGCTACGTTGGTTAGTTTTCGTGCTGCTGTCATGTGATATGGTAGTGTTATGTATGGTTATTTTTCTTACTCTAAAACATTGGATTATTGTTGAGATATAAACTGACCTTGTTGGTCAATAGTTTAATATTTGAGAATTTGAAAATAAAAAATTATGTGAATTCACAATTGTGCTGGTAGGGGATTTTCAGTATTTTGGAGAAAAAATATATAAAAATTGGTAGCGCAGTGGTTGTACCTAAGTCCGGGATTCGATGCCATTATAATTACACTAATATATAAAGCAGTTGTAAGTATTTTACAACTTCTCACGTATTATGTAGCTAGTCACATAATCAGTGTCATGAGAGAGAGAAATGTGCACTTTTATGTTCTTTTCATGATCTGATGGATTTATTATTACAGGTTTGTTGTTTTCGTAAATGTTGTTGGCCTTATAAAACTGCCTGCATATCTGAAAGAATGGAGTTTTTTTCTGCTCATTATACGTTAGTGATTTGTAATAGGCTTCCTTGCAGCACCAAATGCTTGCAAAGTAGCTCACGGTAAGCTTTTTATTTTGCGAGTGTATGAGTTTTGAGAAGTTCTCGTACTCTGTTTCATGCATTATTTTTTTTGCAATTTTGTTCAACCTAGACGGGCTGTTTGAAATTTTTGTAATTCTTGGTATATATAGAATATCGCAGCCTATACCTATTATTGTCATAGTTTAGTATTGTTGATGAACACTTGGATACTCTTATTTTAATTTATCTTGGCTGTTCCAGTTAATACTTGCACATGGAATGTGAATTGCCTATTGTCGTTGACACAAAATTACTTGGTGATTAAATTTTCATCGTTCCTTTTTTTTTAATTTTTGGGAAACTACCAATGACATATGAATGTTAACTTGTATGAAAAAAAAATCCAATCAAAAGATTAGTTTAATATATAATCACAATAAAAGCCTATTTAAAATCCTTGTAAGTCCACTTGTCAGTGACTTTCCTTTTAGGCTTTCTTCCTTTTCTGAATACTCCCCTGGTTTCAATGACACCTTTACTTTGCAATTTAATCATGCTGTCATATAACAATGAACCTTCAGGTTTCAACTTTCTCAAAGAACCGTTCATTTCATCCTTGAACTTGATTTCCAGTAATGGCTCCATGATCTGTTGCTTGGTACCCAGCTTTCTCTTCTTTTGAACTCTCTTTTCAATGATTTCTAGAGAAGATGGTAATTTCTTGATATCCTGTTGTTTATTTTCATTATTTCCGTTTTCTAGTTCTTTTTCTTCAGTAATGATTACTTTTTCTAGCTCTTTCAATTGCTTTTTGACTTCCTTGATTTCACTTTCCAAGCTTAATCTTTCTTTCAGTCTCTTTTCCTTGTTTCTTTGTGTTCTATTCTTCTTTTTGTTCTGAACTGCTGGATTGATGGACAACTTGAACTTATTTTCACTGTTGTCTTCCTCATCATCAACGTCCTCTTCTTCATCCTCGTCATCACTTGAATCAGCAATTTCGTTATCATCCAAAGTATCCATCAAATGTTGGATCTTCAGCTTGTATTCCTCAATCATCTTTCTCTTATCGTCCTTTTCCTTTTCACTCAAGTATTCCTTTTGGAAAAACTCTTCCCATTTCTTCATGTCTGGGTTATAAGACTTGGCATCATTCACAACAGCATCTTCAAACTTGAAAACTTCAATTGGTGCTTTCTTCATACTCTCCGGTTGAACTGTACCTTTGGAGAAAGAGGTCAATGATTGTTTCAATAAAGTCTTTGGCAAGTTCTTGATGGAGTCAAAGTCCTTTTGCTTCAAGGTTAAAAATCCAGAAGGTGTCTTCAATTCCTTGTTGGCACCTTCATCACCCCATAAGTCCTTCTTGCTTCCTTTCACCAGTCCACCCTTTCTTTCCATATGGGCATTGGCCTTATCATCAGCCTTCAAGGATCTACCAGCTAGCTGCATTAGCTTTTTGATTTTCTTTTTTTCAACACCTTGGATCTTGTCTTTGTTTGCTGTGTTCTTGTTGTATGTTTTCAAAGCAGGAACCTTGGATTGTTGGTTGATTTTGTTCAGAATATCTTTGGACTTTGTGACCTTACCATGTTGAGACTTTTTGGTTAACTTTTCCAGTCTATCGTCACCTTCAGTGTCCAACTCGAATAAACTTTCGTCTTTCAAGTTCTCTACGTTTTTAACACCATAGTTGATTTCATTTTGAGCTTGTTCTTGTAAGTTTCTTTCGATATCTTCAACATCAATGTTTTTTCTCCAGGCTTTTTTACCCTTTCTAGAGGATTGCTTGTAGGTAGCTGGTCTAGACATTGTTGATTATTTGGTGTGTTTGGGACTGTTGTGTATTATCTTGGTTTTAGCGAAGCTTCTAATTCCTTCCAATAGCTAAAAGTTAAGATCAAAAATGAGGTAAATAGTAATAACCAGAAGTCTCCATATCTTAATGTTAAAAGTATTCAAAGTTCTTTGTATGCTTTCAAGACAGAAAAAAAATAAAAAATCAAAGAAATGAAGCTAGCCAAAATTTCCTAAAGTAGTAATTTTAAAAGTCTCTGGTAAAAATCTCCTATTTAGGAAATTTTGAGTCTTAGCAGGCTTTATTAGCCTTCCCAAGGATTTCCAAAGCAGAGAGAAAAAAAGAAATTCAAGCTTTGTGCCAAGAAAAAAAGTAATATCCGCTGTTAAGTTAACCCACATATATAAGATATATCCTTTATGGAAGAAGAGGCAATGATTCACTAAAGTTCTCATATGAAGCCTTATCTATCAGGTATCTGAAGTGAACATTTAGATCATCTTCTGAATCTTCTGTGATTTTTCCTGTATTGGCATGCTTCAGTTCAGGTTTCAGCTTTATTATTGAATCAATGCACACATATTGGAAAATGTTTAAGCATAAAGGTGCAACAAACATCACAAAGAAAATATCAGCTCTTCTGAAAAGCTTGGAGAGAAACTCAAGTATCTCATCAGTCATGTGAAACAAAACGTCACCAATAAAGTCTATTTCCAAGAGTATTGAAATGATCAACTTCATTATAACAAGGGATATCACAAATATCATCGTTTGCACTAAGAGGATTTTAAACTTCGGACCGTTCAGTTTAATGCTGTATCCTTCTTTGTATTTTTCCGGTATGGCTTCGAGCAAAGCTTTGTCCTTAACGATTTTGCCGTTTATTGATATTATGGAAGAGTAGTCTGCATTTTTGAATCTATTCAATCTCACCAGTCTCTTGTCAACCTTCAATTCCCAGTAGTTTCCACTTTCAATATTTTCAAACTTGAATTTTCTTTTGAAAATGCCGTTAACCTTGTCTATAATCAAGTATAAAAGGTAAACACCGATTGTGCAATCTGAAACAAGATTTAAGAAATACCAAGAGCATTGTGTTTTGTCATCATCGTCATCTTCTTTTATCTTGAGTTCAACATTCAGGTACATGAAGATGAATTTCTTGAACCCGTTTTTCACTAGTGACATTGTTCTTATTTTGGGGCATTTTTGAGAACTTATGTTAACCTCTGGCTCATCGGTACTTAATAGAATTGATAGCAGCAGATTGATAAAGTGCACAGCCACCGATCCTGTCAACTGCTTAGCAATGTCATACATGAATATCTGCATTTTTCTTTTAGGCTTTTCTCTCAGTCTCTTTGTTATCAATGCTAGCAATATCACTACTCCCAGAAACGATTGGATAAGTATGGATAGGTATCCCAGTAAGAGACACGAGTCACGCACCCCTGTGGGCTTGTCGCTGATTGGAACCTTAGGCTTTGTAATTACAGGCATTATGTTAAACTCTCATATATAAGATCATGGTCTTTGATTTGTCTTTATTCACCAAATTGTACGATATGAATCTCACTCCCTTAAAAATATTCAGATAGGCTGAGTTTACAATGTGTTAGTAGATTAAAAATTGTTGATTTTTTTTTTTTTCCTCTGCGGATTTTACTGATCCATCGCAATAAAACCCACATGCAAAAAAGTACCCCTGGATCGTATCCTTAACAGCGGGTGTTTACAAACATGAGAAGTAGCTACTCAACTGTTCCAAGTACTCTTGTGGAAATAATGACTTGATGCTATCATTGGAAATAACCATGCCAACACAGAACTTTAGGTTGTTTAATGTTGCTGGTGATTGGGTTTCTCTTGAAACTATAACCTCCTTGACCAGTTCTATGAACTTTTCTTTCTCACTGAAAATATAAAATGTTTCTGGCGAGATATCTTGCAAGAGTGAAAATTCTCTGATGTAAACACCAACAGACTTGAAAAGCTCTGCTAGGACACTTTTATTTTCTTGAATTTCGTTAATGGACGTATCCAAAAGTGCATTCAGTTCGTCGAACTTCTTTTCCTTGATCATTGGTCGAGACAACTTTGAAGTTAATGACATGCAGAGTACAGGATCGGCATTGTAGATTTTCTTAAAGTTTAGTATGCCACTATCAAATAAGGTTTGTCCATATTCCACAGCAAAGATTTTGTTCAGTAAGAGCTTGTAAAATCTTGATAAATCAGAAATCATGTCCAATCTGTCATGAACATGGTTTCCCAACAAGTCCCATAGTGAGTTCAATGCAGTGGCATCATTAATGTTATCAAGAAGACTTATAGATTTTCTAACAAGATCCAAGATTGGTATGTACAAATAAGGATCCATGTATTTGTATTTCTCGCATACCTTTAAAATGAAATCGCTAATGTTTACTGTTTGTTTCCAAGCCTTTAGTTCGTCTTTGCTCTCCAATTTGTTGGCTATTATGAAGGACAGGGCAGATACTTGGTAACAGTTTTTGTGTTGCTCATCGTCCAATGCCTTTAACAGCATAGCTGATATTTTGTCCACGGAATATATCCTCAAATCAAATGGCAATTTGGCTCTATAATCATTGGCTGATAAATCTAAACTCAAGTTACTTGTCATACATTGAATGATAAAGGAGTATCGTCTTAATAGAATCAGCTTGGATGGAAATTGGAACTCACAGTTTTCCAAGTGTCCTAGTCCACCAAGGATCAAGTTCAATGAGTGTAAGGAGTCATCTTCACCGGTTATTTGAATAGACTTTTTCAACAGTTTTTCCACTATTTCAGATGTCAATACCAAAATTGTAAGTGTTGCTGGTTCCTCGTAATCTTCATTTTGCTCTTCGTTATTTTCATCCTCAGTATCGAACTGATCCTTCATGTGTGTGATTAATAATGCAAATTCATTCAACACATAAAAAAATAAACTGTACGGAGGAACATTTTTGTCATAGAAATCTGGATCATTGTAAAGTTGATCGTCATCTAAAAACAAACTTATTAAATCAAAAACACACTTTGTAACATCCAGCAAATATTCATTATCCCATTTGGTTATCAATGCTTCACCATTGTTTTGAATAAACTTATAAAAAGTATTCAACATATTTTCCTTGACTAGCTGATCTTGTGGTATATCTTGAATGTACAAGTTTCTTAGCAGTATAAAGCATCTTTTCCCAATCTCAAAGTGCTCATCAGCATCTTTTTCATAATCAAACTGGTCCACAATACTCTTTAAGGTCAGTAAGAACGGCACATTGCTCTTGAGAATCTCTCTGTTTTGATCATTATCTGCTACTGCATTAGCCAAACAACGCACAATCTCACTAAACAAATCCTCTATGCTTGTCACATACTTGACTGACAAAAGCTTATTCAGCAATGATGACTGTCTTATTAAATCCCTGTTGAATTCGGATCTCAAAGAAACAGCGAGTTCGTCCAAAGAAGAAAGCAATTGATCATGCAAACTGGTATTATCCTTAATTTCCTGTCCTGACTTTTCAAACAAAGGCTCAATCTTATAGAGGAATCCACTGTAATCCATATTAATGTAAACTGTTGTGTGGTTTATTTAATTTACTAATAATTGGATAATTATAGCTTTCCACGTTAAAAAATCATCATACGATAAGTGTGGAAAAAAAAAAAGAAAAAATCCGAAAACCTAATCCTTGACAAAATTCCCTTAAAAAATAATCATAGAACCCATAAACAATACCAAACATCTACACCATAGTTTACTGCTTTAATCATATGCTTTTTGAAAAATACAACTATCCTGAGTGGGATGAAATGCCATACTTTGATCTCAACAAGGACAACAAGGTGGCCATCGTGCTGCATGGAGACAAGAAGTGCGGATACCA
>ERZ794949.388-NODE-388-length-14406-cov-3.269110_pt1 | contig 14406 bp, 9 predicted proteins | sample MGYA00511363_ERZ794949 | MGnify/ENA primary metagenome ERZ794949 (study PRJEB30137, sample SAMN04331402) | food metagenome | isolation source: T1 must sample point D1 replicate B | place: Australia: South Australia ...
TTCGCCTAGTAATGAAGTGTGCTAGTTCCCCTAAAAAAAAAAATAATCCTTATTACTCAAGGAAGATGCTTTTATTCACAATGAAGTTCGTTCCTTAACAAGAAGAATTATCCTTTGAATGTGTTAAAAAAAAAGGATAATTAGGTTTACTTTGTCTCTTCTTTGAAGGATTATATACGGAGACGGCTTTCATATGAATGTATATTTTCAATTCGTTTAGTATCTATTAAGAGTTGATTAAACGATAATTGCTTTGTTTATCCGGTTTTATTCTTTTTTTGGATTAGAAACATGGTAGCGATAGTTGTATAAAGCACGTGCTGTGAGCTACAGCTCTGCAACGCTACACAAAAAAAAAAGTGGAGTGGCAACACCACAAACACAAAAAATTCATTCAAGCCACCTTTCAAAGCGTTTGGTTGGCCTAGCTCAACACTACCAAAAACCCATCTTTTGAAAAAATTCTTAGTTTTTTTGTTGTTTTTCATCCATTACGCGTATTCCCTTTTTGTTTATAATCATCTTGAACCATATTATTTTACTTTTCAAAATAAACAAACACATATAGAATTAATAGACAGAAGAACTTAGCGAATTTGAACCATTTTGCACTTTAAATATAGAATAAAACCAATAAAGAAAAAAAAAACAGTTAATATGTCCAAAGATTATACAATTGCTAAAGAGGAAATCACTCAAAACTTTGACACCAGCTTAACTCTAGGTCCAGATGACCTTAATGTCATCTCTGAAATCAACCAAAGTGTCTTATTAACAAACTACCTCACATTAAAGGGTTCTGCATTTTCAAGTCTTGATAGAGAATGTTGGAAATACTTAGTTTCCTACAACTTCCAATTCTATACAAACTGGGATTTGGAAGAAATCAGTGAAATAAGTCTGAAAGATATAACATATGTGAATGACAACTTGATCAAGGTGAAAAACAAGAACTTTACAGGTTTTATTCCTGCCTTGGATAAATCAGATCTATCTCCGATCACTTTGCTAGCATGTTTCCTTTGGGACAGACTGAATGTTTACAATGAACACAACAGAGACTTGCCTGTGACCAAAAACACAGATCCATCAACACAAAAGGAATGGGAGTTCAGAGTGGCCACCACCCTTGATTTGAAGACTGATTCAGAGTTTTTGACTGACCTGCCCCTGTTCAGAGGTAAGGCTGTCGTGCAACCTATCTCCATGAACACCGTTACCAAGCAATATGCCAAGGCCAGTAAACTGTCCAACACCAACTACAAAAAAAACAACTTTTTCACAAAGCTTGTTGATCCCCTGTACACTGAAAAGAGACTTGTTCACAGAGACTTGGATATGTCAAAGTTGCTGGAATTCTTAAACATGAAAAAGAACATCATAAAGCCTAAATCAGGACATGTGAGAACATCAATGAACCTGTATCCCATTCCAAATGATATCTTTGATGAGAAACTGGAAAGCAAGATCATTGAATTTTATCAAAGAGAACATGATCTATACTATTCACACGTTGAAACCTCCATTGATCAAGACATTGAGAAGTTCCAAACATACAGAGTTTGTTTAGACTATTTCCAAAAAATCTTCCCACATGACAACAAGCTATGTGTTCTATTGGTCAAGCACCTTCTTATTGGAGTTCCACTGATATACACAAAGCTTCCTCATGGTTTGATCAGATCATCCTTCACCAATCTAAAGGGAAAGCCGGGCTTCAATGTTTACTGGGACAAGATGCTGTCTAGGGACCTGAAGAAAATTTTTAAACTTGAAAGTGACGATGAAGCTATGGATGATGATGTCAACATCAAGGCAGTTTCATCAGATGTCAAGGACGACATGGTGGTCATGTATCCATCCAAGAGTAAAAGCCTAAGAAAGAAACTAGGTATTGTGAATGAAAGTGACGCTGCCAGCATTGATGTCCTTAGATTGACCATATACAAAGAAATCTACGAAAACTGTAATGACTTCACAGAATTCAAAGAGTTCATTTTAAAGGAATTGTTGAAAAACAATGTTGAAATCTCCAAGAACAGAAGAAACCTTGGCAAAAAGAGAAAAATCGAAGAGGCTGTTGGTGTTCCTGTTGAAGAGTCTCCTGTTGTTGAGGCCTTTGAGGACGGCAGTGCATCAACAAGCGAACAGGTTGAGTATGAAGATAATTCTAAGCAAGACGATCGTATATACCAAGCCATAAAAAGGGCCAAGAAGGGTAAGGCTATCCCATTACCTAAGGAAACCGAGCCTGAAGAAAAGATAAACGAAAGCGTTGTGGATGACCTTCCTGTGCTGAAACATCCAAAGCCACCTGTGGTTGATGAGTCGGATAAAGAGGCATTTGATCCCGAACTGAAGAATGATGAGTCTTTAGAGACCCCGAGTTTGAAAATTCCAAAGAAACTAAACGACGTCACCACTGTGTCTCAGTTTGTTATTGATTGGTTCTCTCCTCTTGGAACACAGGTCACTAAGCTGGATAAGACCTACAAAGGCCAGTGGAGAGCTAAGGAACCGATAAAGAGCCAGTATGAGTTCCAGAAGTTGTTTGCATCAACTTATAAGAAGCTCATCAAGGACATGGCCACACAGAGAGGCGTGACAGATCTGAACGATGCCAGTGTCAAATGCGCTGAGCTTCTTGAGCTGTATGTTGAAAACAAGTACGAGGGCGACTTGAAGAAGTTCATTAAGTTTTTGGGATTCTACAAGAAGAGTACAGGAACCATGTGGTATGACCTGAAGGCTTTGTTAAATGTTTACAATGAATCAGATTGATGAGTTAACAATTATGATGTTTGTTATTATATATAGAATTTTACTGTCGATGTTGATGGAATAGGCGATATGTGCGCTAACTGTTTTTTTTTCTCCCTTCAAAAGTATTTAAAAAAAAGAAACTATGTATCGAAATCACCAATAAACTATACATACCAATCAGGAAATGTCTGTATCGAGCATAGACTATTTCTTTGGAACAAACGGCAATGCGCCTGTGGTGTACTTCCAACCGATAATCCAGACTATTCTAAAAAGGAACAAATCCTTCAAATCCAGTGACCAATACGATGGCGTTTACGTTGATGATGTTTACAACAGCATCGAGTCATGTAAGAATGACATTGCCTTCTTTAAAAAAGTCCAAGGGTCCATGAGACTGAAGGCTCAATACTTTGTGAATGTCTACTTCTGGACCTTCAAGTGGCTGGAAGAGTCTCAGGGGAAATTCATCTCAGACACAATTGAAGAGTCCTCAACATACATAGAAAAGCAAAAGAAGTTGATAAACAGATACTTTATAGTCATGGCCAGTGATGATTTGAATAGTATGAAACAACAGGAAAACAACAGCCTTGATTTTGCCCAGTATGAAAGCAAAAGACCAACTTTCTCTTCTTTCAACTGGATCACCCTCTTGGCTGTTGTCTACGGTGCGGGTGTCTCATACAAGTCGGCCATGGATGCATGGATACTGCACAGAAAGTCAATATATGACTTCTTCACCAAGAACTTGTGGAAAAGCATTATTGTTGAGCCATTAACAAAAATCATTGACACACTGAACAATACAAATGCAAAGGACATGTCCATAGTGGCTTCAGATTATACATTGGCCAATGAGAAGAACTCGCTGAAGGAACAGTATGAGCTGTTCTTGACAAATAACCACACAGAGAAAATGCACCTATCAGACAGCAACAAGGATGATGAGTTGGAAAAGAAGTTTTTGCACCTGTACAACACAATAGTCAATAAGCCGTGGTCCTCCCTGGCCAAGGGTGATTTGATCACTGTGTTGATGATCACACTACAAAGAATCAAACTCGAAGCGAACGTGTCTCTGGCCAGCATAGACAAGATCATCGAGTCCCAGAATCTGTTGATGAAGCTGATTGGGATCACACCCGCATTTGCCATCTTGATTGCGACATACAGATTTGTCATCAAGCCGATCCTGTACGATGCGCCATTATCGTTCGTTTCTAATATAATCCAGATCGTCAAGAGTCAGTTCTCAGTCATTAACGATAGGGACTTCGATGTGAAGACAGAGTACATAACACTTATAGGAAACCTGATGCAGACAACGTCTAAGGATGCCAAGAACGAGTTCTTCTACTTCTACGCAGCTGAGCTGGCTAACCTGGGCATGCACCAGATACCCAAGTCTCTGCACCTGACATTCTTGAGATACATCTCTATGATTTTGGATGCTGGTGACAGTGACAGTATTTGTGCTGCCGTGCGAAACATGGACACTGTTTATCACTCCTATTTTTATAGATCTTGAAATAATTTGTTATTTAAAAAAGGAAAATATTACTATTTTATGTTTCTAATATATATAAAGCATATCTTTAATATTCTTGATCGTTTGCTTAGAAAATAGCATTGACTAAATCACCACCTAATGTGGCACCAGCACCGAAAACAAAGGCGTTACCTAGCTTGGAACCAATCTTTCCCAGTTGGCCATGGCCTTGGGATTGTTGAGCTTGCTGAGCTGGTTGGGCTTGTTGAACCTGCTGTGGTTGTTGTTGGTAGTAGTTTGTGCTTTGAGGAGGGAATGGGGCAGGTTGCTGGTATTGCTGTTGCTGAGCAGGCATCTGCTGAGCAGGTACTTGCTGGTAGTATGAGTTGTTGGAGCCGCCTGTTTGTGTTTGGACAGCTGAGGTGGCAGAGTATGTTGGTGGTGGTGGAAGAGGTCTTGAAGACTCCTTGGACTTACTTTCTAAAACTCTGACATAGTTGGCTGGGAAGACACCTACGTTGTTGGATGCGTCTTTTCCCTTGTACCAATCGCTAGACATCTTCTCCAAAACGGTAATCTTCTCACCCCTATGTAGGGCTAAGTCACCTTCCTGCTGTGGTTGGAAGTCATAAAGAACCTCTGCTAGCTGTTCATCAGATGCCCTGTTGGATTGGTTATGATAGTCATTGATAATCTTTTCAACCAAGTGGTTTAGTTGTTTCAAGTCGGTTAAAGACTCAGATGGTAGGGAGTTGCTGTTGTTTAGATTAATTATTTCTCTTTTGATGTTCTCAAGTGATTGTTCGGCTGACATAGTTGTGTAATTTGTTCTTGGTTTTTTAAACTACTTATTGCTAATGATTATTATGTAAATGAGGTTTGTCCTGTGTATAAGTTTGAGGGTCAATATATATCTGCGTACTAAAAAAAAATAAGAGAAAATATAGCACTAGGGTGGCTGGCTCTAGAATTCACTTTTTTTTGCCCTTCCGGTGATAGCAATCGTTAATAATCTCCCGAGAACTTTCAAAATGGGCTTTGGGAATATACGCCACACATGTGCCCTTTTTCCCCTATACAAACTATCATGTCTATGGAAACCATCAGAGGTAAGATTAAACTAAATATAGCAATATATAACAATCATAAAGCAAATCCGAAAAGCTTGTATGACGACAATATGGTATAGAGCAAGGAGCAGCAACTCACACACAACGGCACCCAGGTGGACATTCCAAACAATGCTGCCCTGTAGATCACACCTAGCAAAAAGCCAATGACAGTTCCGTAGATCATCCCATAAACCAGTCCGATGGTGGGGTACAGAAGCAAGTAGATGAAGATTATGAGGTAGTAGATACTGTTGCTTGTTAGCGAGCTGTTGAGCTTGATGCTGTCGTTCATGCTTGTGATGCTCATTGAGGGCTCGATAACTGTGCCATCATTGGCAATGTTGAAGCTTAAGAACCCCTCTTGCTTCTTCACTGTTTCCTTATTGTTTTCCTTGTGTGTCTTCTGCTTAGTGAATATTCTGTTGTGCACGTGCAAAAGGTTGTACAGAGTGATTATCCCAGATATGATGTATGCAGACGGATAGAGTATCAAGCACCAATACAATGTGAACTTCCATACGTCAGACACATAGTAAATGTATGAAGTCGAGAACTTCGATGCATAGCTTCCTGATGAGCTTTTTTTTGTTTTAACTGGAAAGTATAATGATGGGAACTTTGGTGATTTGTATCTAATCTCAACTGACTCACCAGCTATATAGAATAGAGAAGATATGTTACTCATAGTACTTGTTGTGAATGGTTTTTTTTTTATGGATTTATGCTATAGTATCTTCGAGGTTAATGAAAGCGTTCTTTGTCTTATTACTTTACGTTTGTATATTCTTCAAAGGCATAAACTAGACTTTTAATAGTTTTTGAAAAGTGCAGACGTTTGTTAAACTTGGATAAGAAATATTTAAGGTGTAAACGTGCGCAAAATTTGGAAAAAAAAAAAAAAAAAAAAAAAGGAAAATGTTGAAATTTTTGTATCAACGAATTTGCTGTCACTGTCATTTCCACCCATGTGTCTTCCTTCTAGACTTGTTAGAGTTAAGAGAACTGTGCGGGCTTAGTAAATGCTTTCTACAGTCCATTACAGACATATTTATATGGTCTCTACTGACTATATAAGGTCTTGCTTTGATACTGCTGAATAAATAACGTAGATATTATAGTATTGGGTATTTCATTAGCACTCAATTTGATCTCAATTGCCAGTGCAAACTGATATTCAGCTTGATAAGAAACGGTTAAATCGATTCACATCTAAATAATAAAAATCAAAAAATCAGTAACAAATATCTTATAATAACAATATATAATTAAAGAGAAAAGCGACGACAGTTATATTTCTATTTGTTTATTCAACATCCATGTCTTCGTCATCCTCGCCATCCTTATCATTGACCTTATGTTCCTTCAACAACTTTTCAATGTCCTTATTCTTGTATATCTTCATGTTCAAATTCTTCTTTTCAACGCCATTCAATGTGGTTATGTCATGGCTGATGGTTGCAATTTCAATTCTATCACTTGTAAGCTTGGATGAGGAGTCTGTTGTTTTGGACAATGTCTTCAAACTTAGTCTTATACAGTCATCAAGGGTCATGTCTTCCTTGTAGTCCATTTGTAAAAGAGTTTGTGCTGATTGAGTGTTAGATCCAATGGATATGGCCTTCCAAGAAGAGTAGTTACCGGATGGGTTCGAGGTATATAGCTGATAACCATTCATGTCATCGTAACCTGCATATAACAAGGAAACACCAAATGGTCTTATACCACCGTATTGTGTGTATGATTGCTTGATATCACTGATGTGTCTGACCAATGATTCTAATGGAACTTGATCACCATATTGCTTCAAGTGTTCCTGAGAGTATATTCTAGCATTATCAATTAAGGATTCAGCATCAGAGGTTAACCCAGCAACCCCTACCAAAACATGGTCATCAATCTTATAGATCTTTTCCATATCATTATCATTGTCTTGTTCCAATAGCTTACTTGTGATTTTTCTTTCAGCTAGCAATACTATACCGTGTTTTGGATTCATAATAGCTATACATGTACCAGCCATAGATATACTTTCTAAAGCATACTCGACCTGGTATAATCTACCTTCAGGTGAAAAAATTGTTGTTCTGCTGTCGTATCTTCTTGAACCCATTATGTCAATATTATTTAATTTTAATTCTTGGGCTCTTTGTTAGCAAATTCTGTGTATATAAAAGTAATTACTAAAGATGCTAATAAGAAAGAAACATGATAAAACTTGTAATTTGCCACCGCGTTATGCCTTCACGCTAAGAAAAAATCCATTGTACCAAAAAAAAAAAAAAATAGAAGCCATGGTAGCGTTAAAATTTTACATATCCACAAGCTTAATCAAAGAATCCCTTGATAATAAATATCTTAAAAATTCAGATTGAAGAAAATATTACAATATTAGTATATACTTTTGAAAATAAATCCATCGCTGTATTCATTAGAGTCATTAGAAAAGCCAGTTGTCACCTTTATGGAATCACCCTCCTCAAGATCCAGTTCATGTTCTACTGAGTGTTTAAAGCTCATGCCGTTCTTGATAAAAACATTAACATTCATTCCAGGATACACAGTTGATGTTTCAAAAAATGTGTTGTACATTCTGACTAGGTCCATAGGGGTGTATGCTTTATTTTTGTAACATGGATCATTTTTGACCTTGTTAGTCAAATGCTTAGAGTATAGATACACGCCAAGTTCATAGTCTTTAAACTTATTGGACTTTTCTATTGCTGAATTGAACTCGCCAGAAAACTCAACGATTTCCTTGGATTCATCAAAGTGCAAGTATTTGTTTAACTCAAGTTGAATAAAGTAAAAGGTATTGAATTTCTGCTGTGCAAGTTTAGTGCCTTCAACATCACCCCTTTCATGCTTAATATCAATCATTCTACCCAAAATATAACTGAGATCTCTAATGATTTGTATCAGTGTCATAAAAACAGAGCTGTCCTTGAAGCTAAATGGGAAGGCTCCTGGACATGCCTTGTCAGCCACATTCAGCAAAAAGCATCTTGTTATAGGACTGCAAAACAAGAATTCGGAACTCTTTTTGTTGTCAAATCCTGATTCGGAAATAGACAAAATTCCTAAGTAAATTCCTTGCAATTGACTCAAATAAAAGTCAAGCTGGAAGTCTAAAAGCTTCAACATCTTGTCAGATGATTCCTGTTGACCTTCTTCACAAAGTCTCATGTAACTGGCAGTGTAATCCACAAGCACTTCCAAGTAGTTCAGAGCATGATCCAACTCAGGTAAAACTGTGTTTTCAAAGTAAGACTTTTTCAACAAATCGAACTTTGGATGGTCCTTGACCAAGTAACATTCATCCAAAGTGCTTTTTTCCTCAGCTGCACTTCCTATGCTTCTGCTTAACAACTTGAACATGTAAAGGAAGAAGTATCTATGTTTGTAGTAATCCTCTTCTGAGTTCAGCTTTACCAATGAAAAGCAACAGTTTATCCAACATAAGTAGAATTTGTCCATTAAAAATTCATCCAGTAATCTTTCGGCAAAGAAATAGTCCTCTTCCATCAGTTTGAATATTTGATCATCAGTTTTGAATAAAATTTGTAAAAATTCCCCTCTTAAGTTGAAGCATGCCTTTACCTCAGCGATAACACTCTTGTCAAAGGCCTTTTTATCAGAACCATTGCTCATGGAAAACATATCAGTCAGTTGTGACACGATATTGTTCATCCCTTCGTTCGCATTAATATTGAAGTTTTCAGCATCAATCTGGGAGAACACTTCCTCTTGAGAAAAGACTATACCTTTGTTGAAAACTTCATTGAAATGATAGTTAATAGAAGCCACTTCACAAAGTAAATTCATCTTGTCCAGATTCTTCAAGTGAGACAAGTTGACAAACTTTTCAATGCATGATTTCAAGTTAATCTCAACAATGGGCTTGATGGGGAAGTACGCATCAAATGTGTACTTGTTGTCTGACAAGTAAGGATAAGTAACAAAAGAGGAAAATATCTTCAGTTCCTCTAGGGGACAAAACTCCTTAGTATCTGAAACAAAAACCAACTCATCATCAGTGATATCAGTTCTTTTCTTCATATCCAACTCCTTAATTTTCTTGATGAACGTTTGAGTAACTGAACATGAACAATTTGTGTTTTGAGATGATTCAACAAACTCCTCTATAGCTGAGAATTTTGTCTTTGGGACTGTGTAATCGCCGTACTTCTTCATATGATCAACTCTGGTCTTGGTCAAGAGTCTGTAATCAAATATGTAATGTCTAACTGTGTTGTTTTGATCCACAAATCCAGTTGTGTCATTGACCCCATAAGTTTCAATTTTTTCAAAGTAATCTCTGAAGACATATAGCACATCATCATCCAAGTCGTCATCAGGGATGATTTCCAAAAATTCAAAAAAGCTAGCCTCCTTGGTGTTTTGATTGAAGAAATCATGCATATGGAATTCATGGTTGATATCGGAGTAGACTTCATATGGCTTGTTTGGATTGTTCATTGCCAGTTCATCCTTTTTGTTGAAGTCTATGAATGTGCTCTTGTAAATCAAGTTCATGTAATTCTCCAACAACTCAATGGAAACTGAGGACAGGGCACCTGAGGAGAACTTTCTGTTTGTCGGAGCCATGTATTGATCAAATGATAGATGTTCAAGCTCGTGTCTGATGGCATAATCATCCATTTTTCTATTCAGTATTGTTCCCAATAAGTATCTCCAACCAGAGGTCAACAGGATCAAGCTCTTCAAAATGTAAGGTCCTTCCTCTTCCTCTTCATCAGATTCATCATCATCGTTAAAGGACGCATTGGATGCCTCGATGATCTGGTCAATTTTTAAAAAGACACTCAAGTTTAAGTTACAACTGGCCCAACACCATGCCATCAAATCAACATATGGGTTGTATCCTGTGGGGCTGAGATGCTTTGTTAGTTTTTGAATGCAATATGTCATTAGAATGTTTGCATTGAATATGATTTCAATGTACCTGATGGTGAACTTGAAATCAAATAGGTGGTCTGTGGTTGCAATCCACTCGTCATTGTCATCAATGGCCAAAAGCTCATAGTTCAGCACATCCATGTGTAAGTCTGTTAGGGATGTCATGATTATCTGGGCAAAAAACGCAGCTAACTTTCTCTGAACCTCATTGTTCTCATACTCGTTTCTTTCATGCTCAGAAGGCATCATTTGAACTATCATGCCAATCATCAAGTCAGCGGTTCTATCCAAGGACATGATCTTTGTGTTTGTATCAGCAGGTCTTCCATATGAATCAGCAAAGGACAAAACTATTTGTAAGACTCTCTCCTTCCAAGGATCCAAGGCCATTGAGTCCAGCATGTAAAATTCTTGTATTAACAGGGAATAAATGACTTCCCTGAGGGAGTGTTCCTCAAGCACAAACCTATTGAACTTGAAAATGTTCCCCTCTTTGTTAACAGAAACAGGAGATATCAAAACATCGCGGTCCTTAAGTGTCATTTCAATCAACTCAGATGAAAACCTCATGTTGGACACAATGTCTATTTCTCTGCTGTTGGTCAGAGCTTGTTTCCATTCATCATGTATTTGTGTGGTGTATGTTTCCTTGGAGGAAAAATCTGAGTTGTAAGCATTGTCGTACATTGGTAAGTACTCCTTTGGGTTTATGGACATGTAGGCGAACATATCCATGATGTTGAAGTTCGCATCCCCAATGCTTTCCCTGAAGGATGATATCTTAGTTAAATCGAGCTTTATGTCATTGGTTTTCAATTCCATGAATACATTGTAAACTGGAACCAAACAATTGTCAAATCCATTGTGTAGATGATACAACATGGAATTACCAAACAATTTTGCAAAGTATTTCTGGAAAAACTTGGAAAAGTGTTGAACAGAGAAGACATAAACCAACACTGGGTTTTTAGCCATTAGATCATGGTTGGCAACTTTCTCTGATATTTTTCTATATTCAGTGAAACAAAATGATTTTTGTTCTAAAATTTTCAACACATCAGTCTTAGTGTTTGATATCTCGTTAGAGGATTTGAAATAAAAATAGTCTTGATCAAAGAAATTTTCCGCCAACTTGCTGTTACTCGTGTGGTCATGTAGAGATGAACCAAACACAAATCTAGATAGACTGGTGGTGAGTTTTGTAAAACTTATAACTTCTTCGAATTTTTGATTCTTCATTGATAAAGAATATCCAAAATAAGCAAGTAAGGACCCATTTTCCAAAGAGCCCTGACAAGAGCTCAACAGGGGAAGCATGTTGTCCAGGAAAAGCTTCAAGTATTCCCATAATGAAAATAACAAATCCATTATAGGATCATAGAAGGATTGCTTGTCGTTTTGTGATCTTATTATGAAGTCCAAATATTTGTTAAAGTTTTTAATTTTTTCCTGCTTTTGGGAATTGGTAATATCCAGGTTCTTCAAAGAAAGTGCATATGATTTATAAAAGGACATTATGTCCAATTCATCAAACTTGTCCACACATGAATCAAGATCCTGCATAAGAAACAGTGTCAGGAAATGAAACCCCTCCTCTGGGTTTTGGAAAGGCCACTCATAGCCATAGAGTGACTGGTCCAGAATCCTCATCTTTGTTGATGAATAGATTCTCGAAAAGTTACTTTTATGTGTGTCCTGATCATCCTTCCAAAAGCTAGGAGGTATGTTTCTGGTGACAATATCAAACATGGTGTCGTCTACATCAGATGTTTGCTTAACATTGTTGAATGCTTTTTCACTAGAGGGTTCAATCAAGATAGTGGATATGTGCTTGTAGTTGTACAGCTTTGAGTCAAGTGCCAATTGTTCATGAGAGGCCAAAGAGGATAACAACAGGGAGTAATAATGGAGATATTTTGGACTGTATGACACACAGTTTAAATAAGTGTACAACTGATCAAATTTGCAGGCTATCTTGTCAGTTAAGAATTTCAACAAGAGAGATTGTAATTCGTCCTCCTTTGTACCACTCTTTATGTTGTATTCATTATGGAAGCTTTCTCTGTGAATTTTCATGTCTGGGATGTTGTACTCAAAGTAAGACTTTCTTGAAACATCCTCCATTTTAAAAAACTTGATGTTTGAAAAGCTCACTGTATAATACTCCTCATCTGTTCTCAAAGATGTGACTTTAGAGTTCTTGGTGTGTTGGCTGAAGTCCAATTTTTTTTTGTATAAATCATTAACACTGAATTGTTGTTCACTTAGTTGAATGTCATTGCTGACGGAGAAGTCAGAGTTCTGAAATTGTTCATTAAGCTCAATAATCTTTTTGAACTTTTCACTGTTGATGTTGCAGTTTTTGTCAGTGATGGTTTTATTTTTCAAATCTGATATAAAACTCCAAACATCAATTTCGTTTATGTTCCAAACTAGGTCATTGAGCTTGTTGGTGATAGGCTCAGAATGAGTTGTCATGTAGAATGTGTCTCTATTCGTATGTTGATGTCTATCGTTTGTATTGGTTGATGTGTATGTCACTAGTGATACTCAATAAAGAAACATAATAATGGATGTTAACAATTTCATGAACAAAAAAAAAAAAGAAAGCAAGAAAAAGTGAGAAGAAAAAAACAGTACGAGGGAATGTACGTGTTTAGCGTAATGCGTGGCACGTGATGTGTTTGTGAGAGGAGAAGTGTTAAACCCTAATAAAAAAAGGCAAATAAACCATACATATCAAATATGACTAATGAAATGTTACTACAGCATCACTATATTTGAATTTGTAATTTTGTTTAAGAAATTGTTTATAGCTTTGGTTAAAAAAAGACATATCCGGTGATATCGGTAAGTAGATAACCAATATACGTTTATGTGTTGATATTGGACATCTCACTATATTTTTTTTTACCCGTTCTTATCTAAAGAAAAGCAAATTTGGGCATTTGCATTTAATCTGTGATAAACAGTGTAAGCTCTTTGTATTTTATTTCTTCAAAAAGACTTCAAATTGTATGTCCAACTCACTACATATAACAACAAACCGAAAGCTTAGAATGACAAAATCAATTAGAAAACTGTTCACCAACAGCCTGGCTATAACCGAACACTCCAACAAAAAATACAAGAACATATCGTTCCCCAAGCCAACCTTCAACAGCATCAAGAAAAGCCGGTATGAGGAGATGCTTCTGAGGGGCGGTGACATTCCTGCTTATTTGAACACCTCTTACGAAAACGAAAAGCTCGAAAGATTAAACCATTTGGTCGGAAAGACCATAGTCCGGTCATGGCAGACTGATGTTTTGTTGGGGAAAAAGACATTCTACATCAGATATCCCAACGAGGATGAGTCCAAAGGAAAAGGAAACAATGAGGTGAGAAACGTCATCAAGGATTTTGAGAATAAACAAGTTGAAGAAAAGAGAGAATACAATGACAAATTCAAACAGTACACCCTTGGGGAAAGCGGGAATGGAGGTGTCCACACCCTAGGATTGGTCCCTTGCACAGACCCACAAAGCTATAACTTCAGAACCAAGTATGGACAAAGCATTCCGCAAGAGATCTTAAAGTTCAAAGAAAGCTGTCCAAGACTTGGTATAGGTAGTATCAGTATGGGTAAAATGGGGTATGATAAGGATTGGAAAGTATTTTCAAAGGCTTTTTTGAAGGACATCAAGTTGAAGAACGATATCTTGGCTAAGCTGGACGAATTAGAGTATAAGCTTTAGTATATATGTGTGCTTTAAATAAAAAATAATGAGATTTTTGAGAGTTGATTTCATTCTTTATATTGATTAAAGGTTTTAGGGAAAAAAAATACGTACCTTTGTGGCAAATGCTTGGTAGCGGTGCAAAAATTACACCTAACACCATTACCCTTGTAAAAAAAAATTCAAAAGTGTTAAAAAAAAATTTTCCTTCATTTTTATACAAATCTATTATTTAACAACTACACTTCTAACTTTTGTAAAAGGCTATACAAACACCTCAAGTACTAAACTGTAGAAATGAACAATCCACAACAATTTCAAAAACTAGGTAGAATAGTCGGTTTTGTCGGTTTTGCCGGAATAGCAGCCAGCAACTGTATATACGACGTTCAGGGAGGATCCA
>ERZ794949.389-NODE-389-length-14360-cov-3.336386_pt1 | contig 14360 bp, 7 predicted proteins | sample MGYA00511363_ERZ794949 | MGnify/ENA primary metagenome ERZ794949 (study PRJEB30137, sample SAMN04331402) | food metagenome | isolation source: T1 must sample point D1 replicate B | place: Australia: South Australia ...
ATCAGATCCATCAATGCTTAATGTTAATTGTGTTTTACCCTCTCAATTCTGATAAACACTAAAAATAAATAAAAAGTAAGTATATCTGAATTGATAGTCCTACTATATAAAGTTATATATTCTAACACAACATGAAAATAATAAGAAAATAAATTGCTCTGAAAAGGTTAATTTTAATATATACACTTCTCAAACAATATTAATAAATACAGACATTGGTGTATTCCGATACACAAAGTATTATTCTGTTCATAGCTTGAATCCAGATATAAAGTCAAGTTGCTTGTCTAGTTCTTTATCAGCTTTATCCTTCATTTCCTTTCTTTGCTTCTTCAATTGAAGATCAATTTCACTAATTTTTTGGATGTTGTCACCAGATGGCAATGAAGTCTTGGCTATTATGTTGTCGTTGTTTATGTTGTGCTTCTTTTGATGATCATAGGTCTTCATCAAATGATGTATATCTTCAATCTTATCGTTGTTTTTTTTGAAGTCTTGATTAATTTCTTCAAGTTTAATTTTGTTTTGTTTTCTTTTAAGTTTACTGTTCAATGTGTTTGAACGCTTTAAATTGTTGATTTTATCATTTGATTTTTTAAAGCTCTTGATGTTTGTGAATGAGGATTTACCTTTTCCGGAGGTTTTAGCAGCCATTATGTTATTGATCTTCAGTGTTTTTACAATATTTGTCTTTCTTTTAATAAATAAATGAAATTATTAGTTATACATCTTTATCGTGCACATCCTTTTTATTCAAATCGTAAAAGTATTTTAAAAAATCAACTGAAATAATGAATATTTCCTTATTTTCCTTTTTTCACCGTTGGATTACTCTTTTGGGAAAGCGGACTTTCACTAATAAACTACTCACCAGCTTGTTTCTTTTCTTTTTTTCAAGATTTATTTTTTTTTTTACCTTTTTTGGATAGCCATATTCTCAAATCTAGAAAAAACTTTAAATATTTTAATACATGTCGTAATATTCATGATAATAGTAACATAATACAACCCAAAACACTATTTATTTATAGAAATGGTTTCAACTCACAATAAGGATAAACCTTGGGATACCCCAGACATTGACAAATGGAAAGTCGATGACTTCACTGAAGCCGACAATGCATCTGGATTACCATTTGCTGAAGAGTCATCATTCATGACCTTATTCCCTAAATACAGAGAACAATACTTAAGATCCATATGGAACGACGTTACCAAGGCCTTGGACAGTCATCACATTGCATGTGTTTTGGATTTAGTTGAAGGTTCCATGACTGTTAAGACCACCAGAAAGACATTTGATCCATCTATGATTTTGAAAGCTAGAGACTTGATCAAGCTATTGGCCAGATCTGTTCCATTCCCACAAGCAGTTAAGATCTTAGATGCTTACACTGCCTGTGATATCATCAAGATCAGCAGCTTCACCTCTAATAAAGATAGATTTGTCAAAAGAAGACAAAGACTTGTTGGTCCAAACGGAAACACCTTGAAGGCTTTGGAACTTCTTACCAAATGTTATATCCTAGTACAAGGTAACACTGTTGCCTGTATGGGTCCACACAAGGGTTTAAAGGAACTAAGAAGAATTGTTGAAGATTGTATGAACAACGTCCACCCTATCTACCATATCAAGGAATTAATGATCAAGAGAGAATTAGCAAAGAAACCGGAACTAGCCGAAGAAGATTGGTCAAGATTCTTACCTATGTTTAAGAAGAGAAATGTTCAAAGAAAGAAGCCAAGCAAAATTAAGGAAAAGAAACAAAGTGATGAAAAGAGAGTATACACTCCATTCCCACCTACTCAGCAACCTAGAAAGATTGATTTGGAAATTGAAAGTGGTGAGTATTTCTTAAGCAAGAGAGAAAAGGATATGAAGAAGAGCTATGAAAGAAAACAAAAGCAAGAAGAAAGAACCTTGGAAAGAGAGGAAGAAAGGGCCAAGCATTACGTTGCTCCTGAAGAAGAAGAGTATGTCAGTGCCATAGAAAAAGAGAAGAAGGAGAAGAAAGAAAAAAAGAAGCTAGAGAAGAAAGAAAAGAAGGAGAAGAAGGAAAAGAAAGAGAAAAAAAGAAAGTCCGAAGGCAGTGACGATGATGTTGCTGATGAGGATAAGACGAAAAAGAAAAAGGCTAAGAAAGATTAACTAGAGTAAACTAGATCATAGAACTTCTATATATTTTCAAAATTCGTTTTCCATTGTTAATGCTATTTGGATTTTGAATTGATTTATGAGTCGCTACCAATTTTGGTCACGTTTGCTTCTCCGAGATATCTCTCTTTTCGTGTGGGAAAACGCGTAAAAATTAAATTCTTGGAAGAAAAAAATGGAAAAAATTAACTCTATTTATTTCAATAAAAAGTTAGTTGTTGTAAACTATTACAGCTCATTTGATATGTATAAGTTCTCCAACAACCTAATAGCTATGTCATTCATATCAAACTTACTCAATTCAGAAGAGAAAAATAAAACTGCTGATGAAGCTCAATTGAAAGATGGTAGTAATGTCTTTCTTTTTGATAGTGATGACGAAAGCATAAATTCAGATTTAAAGTCAGGATCAGAACCAAAACGAAAAAGAAAAACCTCATTGTTAAAAAGAATAAGAAATGCATTTGACAAAAGTGATATTATAGAATCTGATGAGGAACTGCAGGACACTCAACCAACACAGAAAATGCCCAAAGAAGTTAATAATGAACCAGCAAACCTAACTCAACCTACTCAGCTGAACATTGTTCAAAGTACAGTAGAGCAAAGTGGTACTCAACCAACACAACTGAAGGATGTAGCAGTAGGATCTCTGACACAACCAACTCAATTAAGGGGTGTTTTCGAAGAGGCAGAAGATCTGGATGATCTTAAAGAAACACAAGAAACTCAGATGCCACAACCCAATCCATCATTCACACAGCCAACTCAATTGAAGACACAAAGAACCAAATCTCAGTCCGGACAACTAAAGGCCATTTTTGATGAAGAACTAGAAGATGAATTTTTTGAAAGAATGAACGCCCCAGTTATATCCAAGGAAAAGTCCACAAACATCAAGACCATGTTTGATGAATCGGATGACAGTTTATTTGAGGAGTTGCCAGAAGTCCCAGGGTTTGAAAAGTCTAAGCCTCTAAAGGACGAGGCTGCTACGGTAGCATCAGAAGGTGACGAGTACAACTCTGAAGTTTCTGATTTTGAAATTGAACTAGAATCGGACAGAGAAGATGAAAATAAGCTGAGTGATGATGAGAAAGTATCTGAAGAGCAAACAAAACAAAATGACGCTGTTTCATCACAGCAATATATTCTTCTTTCAGATGACGACGATGACGACGAGTTTGACAATGTAGCCAACAGACATAATGAATCCGCAGCTGCAAAGGCTACTGCATTGGAGGTTCAAGCCCACATTGCGCGTCAAAGAGCATTGAAGGACAAGGATAGTCTAAAAAAGAAAAAAAAGAGCATGGATGTCCAAGATCTTTTTGCTCAACTGAAAAAGAAGGCTGTTAAACAATCACAAAAGACAAGAGTAGATCTGGAAATAATTGAAACACGCATAACGAATAACAGCGGTGTTGATGAAGAAAATCAATCAGACGAAGAGCTTTCAGGTGACGATGATGATCATGTTAATCTTGATAGTGATTACGATGGCGATGAGCGAAGTGAGTTATCAGAAGAAGTCATTGAACAGCAAGAGGAGGAGATATTCTATGGGAAGAAAACAAGCCCCGCAGAGACATTTCCCTTGGAAACTAACAGCTCTCCTCTGGGCTCTCCAAAGATTGTTGAAGAAGTCGCAAATGGAGACGGCGATGAAAAGGAAAAGGAAAAGAGAAGACTTGAAAGGGCAAGGCTACGTCGTAAAGCTTTAGAAAGTGATTTAAAGGACAATGTTGAGAATCCGTTCTTAGCTGAAGAGGCAGAAGAGTCAGATTCGGATGAAGAAAATCAACCAGTCTTAAACGATAATAAAGCCAATGACCCTGATGATGAAAAAGTTGATGATGCTCTGCACACCTCAGACGAAGAAATGTTTGATGATGATAGTGATATAGAAGACAATGAAGAAGTACTAAGGCAGCTTGAAAGAGAACAGCAGGCCCGTGATGAAGAATTGCTAGAAAAGCAAATCCAAAAGACTTTGAAAGGTGAGCGTCGTGGTATTGATCGTGAGGAAGGATTTTTAGATGATGATAATGATTTTGAGCAAGATGACGAGTATATTGCATACAAAAGACGTCAAGAAGCTATTGAGGCTAAAATCAATAAGAGATTATCAAAGAGTAAAAAAAATAGAATAAACGTGTTGGAAGGGGTGAATACCAGAGTTTCCTTACCTGAAAAGAAAATTGGAGTTCTTGATAAATTGAATGTCACTTCCACTTTATCTTTTTTGGCCAGAGAATCAACCATTGGTGATCTTAATGTAGGTGAAGAGAATTCAAAGGAAGATGTTGACTTCAAATCAAAGTTTAAAACACAAGTGGAACTTCCCAGCACCGCAGCTACCGAGAATGAAAACTTGGATGACGATGACGATCAAGCTGATTCGTTGATGTTTATGAAGAACACTAGGAAGATAGTCAAGAAACCAGCCATAGAGAGTGAAGAAATGAAGTTCCGTTTGGGTGTGAAGACGTTTACAAAGAACCACACAAAGAACATAAACACAAAGACAGTTAGCAACAAAGAAAAGTTTGGCTACAACAAAGAAGGGAAAAGAGAAGTTCCGTTTTTGGGTAAAAAGCGAAAAATAGATTCACAATTAAGTTATCCTGCTAAAAAGTCCACAATTTAGTGTATATTATATAATGGTTATATATCTTGCAATGCATCTTTCAGCAGATCAAGTTCGATTTTTGTAGAGTAAACTTCAGTTCCGTTGTCCACTACAGCCGTACCTTGTCTGGTGATTTTCAAAGATGCTTGTCTTTTGGCAACAGCTACAAATGGGTTTTTGTAGGTTTTTTTTTCATTGATTAGATTTGAGTTGAACGAACTGTGTGTGCTATCACCCTTTTTGGGCAGGTTCCATACTATGCTACTTTTTCTTTTGATGGTCTTATTCTCTAAGTCTATGGTAGTTTCATTTATCTTGGATGTTTTGATGTTTTTTAATGGGTATTTATGATTTAATTTTTCATCGGTAAGATATTGCTTTAATGAATCCTTAGTTTTGAAGGTGATTGGGTCCCTTTTAGTTTTTGATACCAATGGAAGCATGAACGGATTGCAAAATCCATTAGAGTCATCTTTGTTGTGGGTTGTGGTGGTCACAGCCCTTCTATTACACATTGCCGTGACAGGCTGACTTGTCAAATATGATAACTGACCGTTTCTTAGGTAATCAAAAGATCTTTTGAATTTCTCTTCCTTCTTTGTGAAACTACCTAAGTAAAGGCTTTCAACATCAGGTTTCTGTTTGAAATTAAGCTTTTCTGGTTCTATAACTACAACGTTCTTTGTAGAAAGAATACTTTCATGGGAGTTGTATCTTCTCAAAGGTCTGACACTTTCATCCGCAAAAGGGTCATATATATCATCAGATTCATCTTTTTCAGATGGTTCGGCAGAAACTTCCTCAAAATCATCAAGATTTTCGTCCATTCCTATCACTGTTTCATCATCTTTTATACTTACACAGTCCAAGTCACTGAATATCGCTATGGATAACCTATTTCTTCCGTTGAAGATAGAGTATGAATCGCTATGAACAGATGTTCTTATAATGCTATTGTATGATGCTCTATTTTTCTTGGGCCTGCTTGCCAGATCCAAGCTTGCAACATTGGAGCTGATAGGTTGATTTTCATTTTGAGTTAATTGTGCATATGCATCATCGTAAACATCATCGGTTTCATTTCCAAATGTTGTTGTACTTGAGTTGGTTATGTCCCTTGTTTTTTTATTGAGGATCTTTAAGGTTTTGAACTCTTTGAAAGACTTTATGGATTCGTTATTTGGTGATTGACTGGTAAAGCTTTGGTTCGAGCAGTTGGGTTGGTTTTCATTATCCATGATATGATGTTAAATGATTAGCAGTGGGAATAAGAAAACAATGATATTTTTATCTATCCTGATGTGTATATTTAAAAAAAATTAGTAAAAGTTACAAAGAGTTGATAAGTTCTTATTCTGAAAATAGTTTTATTATATGTTATGTTGTTATTGGTTATATTCTTTTATAATCTTCAACTTAGTGTTTATTCTTGAAAATTATGATTCATTGAATGGAGTTGTAAAAAAAATCAAAACATAAACAAAAATGGATCTTCTTTTGGCGTAGATTTCACATTTTGAAAAAAAAAGAAAAAAAAGCAGCAGCCTCTATGGTAGCGTTGCATCTGATCCATCTGATAAAATTTCTAACGTCGGATTTAAGAAAGTGTTCCCAATCTCTTTTTTTGTCAAATTTTCCTAATTTTTCTTTTCAGAACATTTTGAAAATACATCTCTTGAAGAAGTCCCAGTAAAAAAATATAACTACAAACCCTACGTAAAATATTCATTTACACCAATGGCTAAGGAATACACAATTGCCTGTGTGGGGAAACCTAGTGTGGGTAAGTCATCAACCATCAACTCACTTACAAAGAATGAATCTTTATTCAAAATAGGTAACTATCCATTCACAACATTAACTGCGCAGGAAGGAGTTTCATACATCCCTTTCAAATGTAAATGTAACAAGAATCCAAACTGTAAGCCAACATATGGAAAGTGTGACTCTGGAAAGAGATACATTCCTATCAAGGTACTGGACATTCCAGGGTTGATTCCTGAAGCTCACTTGAACTTAGGATTGGGGAACAAGTTCTTGGATTCCTTGAGAACTGCTGACTTGTTGATTCACTGTATAGACATATCTGGTACCACCAATGCCAAAGGTGAAAGCACCAGAGGCTATGATCCTATCAACGATGTAGAGTTTTTGATCAATGAAATCAAGCTTTGGATCTACAACAACTTGGAAAAGAAATGGGGTTCCATAGTTAGAAGACATATAAACACAAACTCATCCATAGTTGAGACTTTAACAAATCAGTTGGCAGGTTACTCAGCCAACATGAGCATGGTTCAAAAGACAATTGATTTGCTGATGCAAAGACAGGACAGTGAGGCCGAGTCGAAGTATCTTCCCCCATTGGACAAGTGGGATGAGGAACTTATTTTGAAATGTATCGAATGTTTTATGGAAATCAAGTTTCCTATGGTTCTGGCATTGAACAAAATAGACCATCCAGATGCAAACAAGAACATATCCAAGTTGGTGTTGAAGTATCAAGGTAAGTACGAAATTGTTTTAACCACAGCCATAACTGAGATTTTTCTTCAAAAATTACACACCCAAGGTTTTATTAACTATGAATCAGGTACGGAGTTCTTGGACACTTCTGAAGATGACCCAGAAAACTTGAAGGAACTTCCACCTGCCATCATGGAGAAGATTGAGAAAATAAGAGACTTGATTCTGTTCAGATACGGATCAACAGGTATTCAAGACTTATTGACAAAATCAGCCAAGGTTCTTGACTTGATTCCTGTGTACACTGTTAAGAATATGAACAATCTTGACGATCCAAGCAGCAATCCTTACAAGGATGCATTCCTGATCAAAAACGGAAGCACTGTTGGTGAAGTGAAGAGACACTTGTTTGGAATTGAGGTTACTATAGGTTCCATTTTGACAACTGGTAACATTAGAGTGTCAGAAGAAGACGTGATAACCAAAGGTAAAAACGATGTGCTTTGTTTCAAGTTGGCTCCTAAATGAGGATAGTGTTGTTACTTTAGACTGTGAAGATATGTTATACTGATATGTGGTACTGACTACTAGCCGATGAAAATGAATTACAACTGTATGACATTATAGAACAGTGGTTCGGGATTTTTTTTTATAGAAATTTCAAAATCCCTTATAGTTGAATCATCAGCACAAGCTGAAGAAATTTTGAAGTTTGATACATTATTGGGTACTGATCGTAGATACATTCCCTATCTATCATTTGTTATTAACAACTTTATTGATATACACCCCTTTTACTGTATATTTTGTTTTCCAATGAAATAAACTCACTCCACAAACACATTTGACTCTTGAGCAATATTGACGCATCATAACATTTTGTATATATTTCAACAAAGAGAAACTTAGCCGTTAAAAGCATGAAGCGATAAACCCGAACATGTTTAGGGAATCAAAACCGGTAATCACCATAGTTATTTAAACTCAAACAAAAAAAGTGACTGTGAAATGCCTCTTTTTTGTTAATTAAAAATACACCACCTTTTTCCATTATATCCATTCTTTAGACTTGCGAATTAGTAATAAACTGGACTAAACGAATCAAATCACTGCTATATCCATTCAGCCTAAAAACGATGACAATTACTCAACTTTTTGAGTAAAAAAACTAGGTGCAAATTGAATTAAACCTGATTCCCATTGATATGTTTTTTTTTTTTTTTTAATTTCCGGAAGTGACAACTTTAATCATTGCAGATTGTCATTTTTTTGACAGCTAATGAAAAATCAAAAATTCTTGAATTTTAATTATATTATGTAATAAAATTCACTATATAAATAACGATATACTAACCATGCTGGATTTTGCTCTCTAAATAAAATAAATGTTCTTTTTTCTTGCTTTCTATGTGTACTTTACGTTTTTTATCTTATTCTTTAAGTATACAAAAAGTATAAGCCAAATCCAGTATTTCATATAATACATAATATTAATTAAGTCTATTAATAAATATGCTGTTTTTTATCAGATTTGCATTTTTCTTTGTAGTTGCTGCTGCCAAAGTTGATTTTTCCAAATGGGAAAAGGCCAGTGAAATATCACCATTCTATGGTTGTAAAGTTGCAAACACTGAGACTGCTAGATACTGTGAGCTTGATGCTCAGTACTACTATGAATGCCAATGTGATGATGTCGTTGCATTTGGTGCCATGGCTTACTGTGCGGTTGAAAACTCAGTTAATTTGGATCACTTTGTCAAGTACTTCAACACTGAGTGTAATGCCTTGTTAACTAAAAAGTATGACATTACAACACAAGACATTACAGAAGCTTACCAAAACGCTTCTAAGTACATCAAATCATTGTCTGACTTTCCCAACTTTAACTACACTGCTGACGTCATGAGAACACCAATAAAAGTTTCTCAATCTTCATATGACCTGGCACACAGAACCTACTATGACTTCTATCAAAACACTTCATGGGGTATAATCTTTGGCTTAATATTTTTAGGCTTCTGGTTGCTTTACTTCCTACTATTTGGAATGTATCAGATACTCTTCAAGTATATGAGATATGATGCATTGATCAATGCAGAATTCAAATTTAAGAAGTATAACTACATTTTATTTTCTAAAATTTACAATTGGTTAGATTTTTTTAAAGTACCAATTGACCCTAACGAATTCAACTTATCAAAGTGTATTGGTATTGGTTTAAGCTTGATTATCTTTCTTGTTGGTGTTTGCTGGAATTATCACAGCTTTGAAGGTAACTACTTCTGGACAAAGAGATCAGCTCAGATATCAAGATACATTGGTGATAGAGCAGGATACTTGTGTATGTTTCCTTTGAGTTTATCCATTTTTTTGGCATCCAGAAATAACTTTTTGTTGTGGTGCACAGGTTGGAATCTAGCTGATATGATCTTCTTTCACAAGTTCTTTGGTTTATCTGCAATGGTTTTGGCTGCTGTTCACTCTATTGCTTACTGGATCAATGCTGTGAAATTAGACTATTACACAGAGTCATACTCTGATAATTACTGGATTTCAGGTGTTTATGCTATGGTTGTTGGAGCTGCCATAATCTTTTTAAGTAATCACAGACTGGTAAGAAAGCACTACTATGAGATATTTTTTGTTCTCCATATTGTTTTGGCTATAGTGTTTGTTATTGGTATGTGGCGTCATTTAAACCCATTAGAACTTGCTCAGTACATTCTCCCATTTATTGTTATATGGGCAGTAGAAAGACTACTGAGAGTGTTTAGAATGTTTGTTGTGTTTGGGGGCTTTAGAAAAAACAAAGCCACTCTTTATGTGGATGAAGAAAACTCAGATCCAAATGACATTTTCATCAAATTGGACATTGACAATTACAACAAATCCTTGTTTAAAGTTAAAGAAGGCGACTTTGGGTTTGTTTATTTAGGGTTACCATTGTTCTTTTGGCAATCTCACCCGTTCACAATTGTCAAGATCAAGGATTCCGAAAATTTTGCCGTTTTATTAAAAGTAAAAAAGGGTATTACAATGAACCTTTACAAGAAATTTTTGAAGCAAGGTGTTAAGCACATGGATTTGAGAGTGTGCATTGAGGGTCCGTACGGTTATTCTGAAAGACATTTTGCTAACAAGCATGATCAATTATGTGTTATTACAACAGGTACTGCCATTGCTGGTCCGCTAGGTTACTTGAGCCATCACAGAGCTTCTAATTCACATGATGATGAATTAAAACCAAACGTTTTGCACTGGGGTGTCAAGTCATTGAATGTTATAAGAGCCTTGGAAAAAGAGTTAAAATCTGTATTATTGGACAAAAAAATGAACATTGAGGTTCATGTTTATTGCAAAAACTTGGTTATTGAAAATAAAATAAAACCTAAGGACAGTGAAACAGATTCTTGCAAAAGTTCGAATTCAGATTTCATTTCCACATTTGATGGCAAATTAAACATGGTGCAAGGATATATGAGTTCTAAAGACTGTGTTGACTTGGTCTTTTCAGAAAACAACTCTTCTTTGATAATGACATGTGGGCTTATGTCTGTTTCTTATCAAGTCAAGAAGCAATACATGGAGAATGTCATTAAAAACAAAACAAATAACCACGTTGGTTTCATTGATGAATCCCAATCATGGTAAAACTGCTGCTATAATTTTATATATTTAATTGTATTTATCTTCTTTTTTTCGATATATCCACTACAGAATTACAACTATTTGCTTATCTGTTGGCTATATAATTGTTATTTTTTTTTTTTTGAATATTACCTTATACCAAGCAAAATTAATCTAGACTATTTAAGGATTCATACAGGTTATTTCAGGAATGTTGTTTATTGGTAATCTGAGTAATACGGTGCAGTGATTTACACCCCGATTTCATATCTTTTTCTATTTTTTGAGATAATTTCATCCAAAGGATTTTTTGCCGTTTTTTATTTTTTTCACCCACCAATTTTCAAAAAAAAATAAGAAGGATATGCCCAGGTGATAATTTTCAAAAGATGATTAGACAAAACGAGGTGCAAATACCAAATTAAATTAATGTAATTCACACACATTTCGAGGTGTGTTTATTGCTTTTCAAATGCCTTAGAAGCTATCAATAATCACAAACTGAACATTCTATTCCCTTTTTTTAAGTTTCTTTTTTTTTTTTGCAGGTCTTGACTTGTAGTTTAAAAATGTATATAAAGAGATGTTATGGTAGTAAATTAAACACTTAGGTTATTTTGGTTAGGTCTGTTATTCTGAAAATCAAAAAATATAATTAGAAAATATGAATATACAACCACACATCAAAAATGTTAGTATTTAAAAGGTTTTTCTCTCTACTGTTTGTTGCTGCTCAACTGCAAGTCGTTCTAGGGAAGATTGAATTTGATAAATGGGACCAAGCTAAGGAAATTACTCCCTTCTATGCCTGTAAGGTTGCCACTTCAAAGTCAGCCATGTACTGTAAAAAGGATACTATCAAAAAATATAACTGTCAATGTACAGATGTTGTTGCCTTTGGTGCCATGTCATATTGTGCAGTTGAAAACAATGTAAATCTTCATCACTTTGTCACTTATTTCAATCAAAGATGTAACAAACTGGATATTGGTAATTTCCACTTTACTGTAGATGATATCAAAGAATCATACAGTAATGTAACCAAATACATTAAGAATGTAACTGATGTTCCTAAGTTTAATGTTTCAAAAACTGTAATGAGAACTCCTATTGCTTTTAAGCAAAAAAACTATGACTTAGCTTACAAGGCTTACTACACAAACCGTCAAAACCACTCATGGGGTATTATTTTTGGTTTGATATTCCTTGGTTATTGGTTGCTCCATTTTGTGGTTTTGGGTCTGTACCAAATAATCTTTAAGCTTTTAAGACCTAAACCTTTGATTAAAGCTGAATTTAAGCTAAAGAAAATTGTCTTTATTGTTTTCTCAAAAGTTTACGATGTATTGGAACGTTTCCACATTCCTATAGATCCTAATGAATTTAACTTCACTAAGAGTTTTGCTATTGGTTCCACTATGGTTATTTTACTAGTTGGTTCTTTGTGGAACTACCATTCCATGAACAACAATTACCTTTGGCCAAAGAAAACAACTCAAATTGCTAGATACATTGCAGACAGAACCGGTTATTTGTCTGTTTTCCCATTAAATCTTTCTATTTTGTTGGCCTCTAGAAACAACTTCCTACTGTGGTGTACTGGATGGAACTTAGCTGATATGATTTTTTTCCATAAGTTCCTTGGTTTGTTGGCTGTGATCCTGGCTTCTGCACATGGTATTGCTTATTGGATTTTCTCTGTACAAAATCACTCTTACACCTCAAATTACAAAAAGGACTACTGGAGAGCTGGTATTTTCACCATAATTGCAGGTGCTGCTATTGTCATTTTGAGTAACCACAGATTTGTCAGAAAGCACTTTTATGAAATCTTTTACGTTATTCACGTTGTTTTAGCCATTGTGTTTGTTGCTGGTTTATGGTACCATTTGAATCCTTTGGATCTAGCACAATATGTGATTCCTTACATTGGTGTTTGGTCTCTAGAAAAGCTGTGTAGATTTTTCAACATGTTCGTCTTATTCGGTGGATACAGAAAGAACACAGCTGTATTATACGAAGATGTTTTAGGCGATGATAAAACTGACATTTTCATTAAAATCAATATCAACAACTATAACAAATCATTGTTCAAACTGAAAGAAGGTAACTTTGGATTCTTGTATCTAGGTCTACCTTTCTGTTTCTGGCAATCTCATCCATTTACATTTGTTAAGCTTCAAAACTCTGATGACTTTGCCATTGTTATGAAAGTCAAAAAAGGTATCAGTATGAAACTTTATAAGAAATTCAAAAAGCTTGGAATAACCAAAATGGATTTGAGGGTTTGTATTGAAGGACCATACGGTCACACTGAAAGAGGCTTTACCAACAAGCATGATCAATTGACCATAGTGACTACAGGTACTGGTGTTGCTGGCCCTATAGGTTATTTGAGTAGTCACAGAGCTTCAAACACTTTTGATGGTAGTTTGAAAACTAATGTATTAAACTGGGGTGTTAGATCTCCACTTATTATCAAGGCCTTTGAAGATGAAATCAAAACTATCGTAGAAAAGGAAGATCTAAATGTAAAAATTAATATTTATTGCAGAAAGTTTGATTTGACAGAAACCATAAAGCCAAAAGAATCATCTTCTAGCTCTAGTGAGAGTTCCTTGGATAACATTTTGTTCAAGTTTAATCCAAAAGTACAGTTCCATGCATGCTATATGAATTCTAAAGATTGTGTTGATGAAACCTTTGAAAATCACGAATCCTCTGTAATTATGACTTGTGGTTTAATGGCTGTTTCTTATCAAGTTAAGAAACAATATATGGCAAACATCATTAAGGATAAGAGTGGAAAGAACTTTGGCTTCATTGATGAATCCCAATCTTGGTAATTATATATTTTATTTATAAATTGCGAAAAAAAAAACAAAAAATATTTACATTTATACTTATATATACAAAATTTAATCATTTGCTATAAAAAAATTCTGCGTTGTGAAACTTTCAAAGGTTGGTGTGAATTATTTTGTGCTGTTTGAAGAATGATTTACTATGAACTATAATTTAGACATCTATGTTATATAGTGTTATGTTTCAAAAATACATATACTTTAATGATACAAAAGATGTGATCATTTACTGTTTTTGAAAATTGTTTAATTCTTTTTTTTTTGATCCAAAAAATTATGTATTTTCTATGCAATTCATAATATTTAAAAAAATTAAAAGAAAAAAATCTTATCAATATCAAATTTAACAAACTTGTTTTGGAACATCTTATAATTAATCATCTCCACTTATATACTCTTAGCTCACTTTATTTTTGCAAAATATTTAAAATAAGCTCTTAACATAAAATTTGGAAAAAAAGAAAAGTAAATACAGATTGAATTGGATGATGTGGTCTTCTTAATTAATTAAACGCATATCCTTATACAACATAAAAACCACTTTACTAATTTAATAGACAAAATAGTATCCTGTGTGTGTGAACCCTTAAATTCTAAGATGATCTAGTCTTTGGTC
>ERZ794949.390-NODE-390-length-14347-cov-2.498321_pt1 | contig 14347 bp, 7 predicted proteins | sample MGYA00511363_ERZ794949 | MGnify/ENA primary metagenome ERZ794949 (study PRJEB30137, sample SAMN04331402) | food metagenome | isolation source: T1 must sample point D1 replicate B | place: Australia: South Australia ...
GAACCTGCCTCGCGCTCGCGCCGCGGCAGCAGAGAGTGAAAGAGACGCACGCGAGGAGGTGCATGTCGGAGCCGCAGACGGTCGTACCGGTGACCTTGAGGACGATGTCCTTGTCGTCGACCACCTTGGGCTTCCTCGCGTTCTCAACGGCGACCTTCATCTTGCCGTTCCAGACGAGCGACTGCGGGATGGCACGGGGTCAGTGGTCGTCCTTGGGGCTATGAGCAGCCAGCACGACGAGAGGAGGAGGAGGAGGAGCGGACGCACGATCATCTCCTCGCCGCTCGGGTCAGCGCCCTCGGTCTGGATGCTCGGGTTGGTGATCTCGCCGTGGATGGCGATCTTGGGGTCCTCCATGGTGCGCTCGAGCGCGTTGGCGGCAGCGTTCATCGTGGCGAGTGGTGGTGGTTGAGGTGGGTGGAGGTGAGGTGCGGGGGCGGTGCTGCGGGCGGGCGAGGCGGCGGCGGGGGCCGTCAGCGAGTGCGCGCATGAGGGCTTGCTGAGCGACAGACGCTGGCGAGACTCGCCTGTGTAGAGCAGCGCTGGGTGAAGAGGAGGGGAGGAAGGCGAAGCGACGAGCTCCTCCTCCTCGCGTCTCGCTTCCGCTCGGACTTGAGCCGGTCGACGTCAGGGACGAAGACCATCGGCACGATCGCGCTTTTAGGCTCGAGCCGCTCGACGATGTGGGGGCCGGCCGCTTTCCCGTCCGAGGCCGAACCAGCGAGCCGGCGAGCGAGCGAGTCTTCGAATTTCGCAACGGCGCAGCTCGCAACAGACTGCTGACCTCGCTCTCTGTACTTTCTTTGGCCCGGACAGCGAGATGACGAACCAGAAGCGAGCCGCCGACGACCGAGAGCGCTCGCGCGAGACATGAGAAGGTGGTGCTCGGGCGAGTCAGGGCGAGGTTTGCTCAAGGTGTTGCTACAGACGAGGGTGACCGAACGACGAAGAAGATAGAGCACATGCGGGGAGAGCGAGAGGACGAAGGTGACACTGCTGAGGGAGGGCGAGAGGGCGAGGGAAGCTAGAGGTCGTCGAAGCCGCCCATGGTGACCTTCTGGCCGGGCTCGAACGCCGGCATGCCTGCGCGCACACGTCGAACGTCAGCTCTGCATGCTCCTCGAGTCGAGCGAGAGGGAACAAAGGGACGCACCGAGGTAGGGGCAGCTGCCGCAGCGGAAAGCGTCGCCGAGGTAGCAGTTGCCGCACGAGCTCGTGACGCCGCTCTTGATCTTGCGCGTCTTGGTCTTGGTCGCCGTGCTCGCGCCCTCGACCGTCGCGTTGGGCTGAGCCGCGAAGCCCGCCTGGACGAGGTCGTCGTCCTCCTTCTCGTCGAGGAGGATCTCGCGCAGGCCGCACGTGCAGTTCTTGCACGCCTTGCGCGTGCGCTTGACGTCGCAGTCCTCGCGCTTGACGAGCGTCGGTCGCTCGAGGTCGGCGTCGGTGAGGAGGGTCGACTCGTCGATGGTCGGCGTCGCAGCGCCGGACGAGGCGGCGGCGGTCGTGAACGCCCACAGGGACGCCTTGGCGGCGCGCGACTTGCGAGTCGGGAGCGCCATCGCAGCGGCGCCCTCGCCAGCGGTTGTAGATCCGATAGGGTCGGCGACGGCAGGCTCGAGGGCCGAGACGGGACGCTTGAGGGAGAGCGGGGCGGAGCTAGCGGTCGGCTTGACGGCGAGGATCTGCTCGAGGGGCGCAGCAAGACGGAGCCGGGGGTCAGCTGGCTGCGACAAGGACATCTGCACGGTCGGAAGCAGAGGAGAGGAGACGTACAGCGCCGTCCGTCTTGTTGGCGCCCGAGAGCCCGATCAAGGTCAACTCGCCGAGGAGGTCGTCGCTCGAGGCCGCCTCTCCGCGCACCTCGAGCGCGCCGGCGGGTGCGAGTGCCGACTCGATGAGGGCGAGGAGCGAGGCGGTGACGAGGTTGGCGGGGAGCAGGATGACGGCGTGCTTGAAGGTGGAGGGAGGGAGGGTCGTTGCTGATCAAGCCAGGCGCAAGAGTCAGCACTCGCTCGCAGAGCCTGGCAAGCTGCTGTGGTCCCAGTCTGCCGTAGTCCTGGACCTGCTGCACCAACCCGCTCCGTTATCGCGGCGCCGAGGCGCCGCGCATCGCCCAAGTCCGGTCGCGGAGAGTAGGGAGGAGAGGAGGGAAGGGAGAGGACTCACCGCCCTCGATGATGCGGTCGACCATCTGCATCTCGACCTTGGCACCTTTGCCTGCGAGCTCCTGCACGAGCGCCTGGTACGAGCCGTCCTGGGCGGCGGCCTGCGAGGCGACGACGAGAGTGTCGTTCTGTGGCGCGGCGGCGGGGGCAGGGGCGGGCGCGGCCTGGCCGGTAAAGTCGAGGTCGTCGTCGAACAGGGTCATCGAGGCCATCGTGGCGGTCGAAAAGGCGAGCAGGGAGGTGGGAGACGAGGGCGACGCTGCCGACCTCGGCTCCATCTCATCAGCTCGCGCTCGCCAAGTCGCGGCAGCTGATTGGGCTCTCGCCTCGCGCTCTCAAGGCAAAGGCGCTGGTCCAGACACACACACGCACTGATGACATCGCAGAGGCGAACGAGAGAGATGCTAGAAGGCAGAGGAGCAACAACGAATGAAGAGGGGGAGGAAGGGAAGCGAGCGAGCGAGAAGCGCTCGCACGAGACAAGGAGACGGTCTAGTCGGTACAGAGAGAGGCACACGAGGAGGATGTAGAGAGCGAGTGCGGCGAGGCGTCCGTGCGCGCGCGCATCGAGAGACTCGAGAGGGAGCGAGGGAGCGCACGCTACGCCGACTCGCGGCGCGCCTCGGAGGCTTGTGCAGGCGCAGGCGACGCCGGCCGGCCGTTGTCGCCAGAGCCACGTCGGCTCTCGGGCGCCTTGACCTCGAGGCGGAAGCCGAGGTGCGACAGGACGCCGAGGAGGTCGGCCTTCATCTGCAAGAGCAAGACGTCCTCGAGGGTCAGTGCGTGCTCCTCGACCTGGTCGGGCGAGAGGGAGAGGGGACGACGCACAATGGGCTTGGACAGCGTCGCAGTGAAGAGGGTGCCCGTCGCGTCGTCAATGGCCGACGACTGCGAGCACACGGCGACGATGGGCGCGTTCGACGAAGGGTTGACGGTGCTCTTGATCATGCGCGCCGCCTTTTCGCCGTCGACGACGGGCATGGCCAGGTCTGCGAGGGAAGGGCGTACGAGTCAGCCTCTGCGACAGGTTCCAGAGCCGGAAGAGAGAGAGAAAGAGGACGAGACGCACCGAGAAAGAGGACGTCGAAGGGGATGCCGCCCGCGGCGAGGATGGCCTCGGCGCCGTTGGGGACGACGACGACACGACAGCCGAGGCGCTGCAGCATCGTCTCGAGGACCTTGGTGACGATCGGGTTGCGGCCGGCGACGAGGCAGTCGATCGTCGAGAGGCGGTTCGACGAGGCGGGACCGGCCGAGGCGGGCGACGCCGACGAGCGCACGTTCGTGTCGAGCGGCGCCATGCTCGTCGGCACCGACTGGGGCTTGTAGTCGTCGTCGGCCACGGGCGCGCCCGGGATCTGCAACGGCGGGAGGTCGGCCATGGCCGACATGGGCGACGACAAGGTCGAGTCCGGCGGCGCGTTCTGGACCGACCCTCGCCGCGACCCGCTCCCAGACGGCGACTCGGGCGCCTCCCAGCTGTCGGGCAAGGGCGGGCGACCGTCCGAGACCGACACCTTGCGCAACCTCGACGGGAGCGAGTTGCGGCGGCGGTGCAGCGCCGTCTGGACCGGCGACGACATGCTCGGCTGGCGGTACCGAGCGCGCTCGCCCGGGACGTGCTGCTCGGACGCCTGGCGCGAGTGCCCGCCGCCGCTGAAGAGCGACGAGGGCGCCGTCGTGCGCTGCGCGACCGAGCTGCTCGAGCTGTTCGAGACGGACGACGGCGACGAGGGCCCGCCCATGCGCGCGTCGTTGGTCCCGCCGCGGCTCCTGCGGGCGCCTCGGTGCGTCGGGAGGGGCACGCCGCCCGACGGCGGCAGGAGCTGCTCGTCCTTGAGCTTGCGGATGACGTCGTCGTTGGCCTGCTTGAGGACGGTCAGGTTGCGGAAGTTGAACGTGCCGAAGTCGTCGTGCTGGCTCGACGTCGTCTCGGACCGCTCGCGCGGCGCGCGAGAGGTGGCCGTCGTCTCGGTCGACGTCTCCTTGCCCGGCGTCGGCAGGCCCTGCATCTGCGCGATGGCGGGATCGCTCGAGACGGCCGGGTCGCTCGACACGGCGGCGTGCTCGCCCGTGTCGTCCTCCTTGAACTCGCCCTCGGTCGCGCCGCGCGGGTCGAAGTAGTCGGTCGACTCGGGGTCGGCGACGGTCGGGACAAAGTCGACCGGCTGCTTGAGAAGGTTGGCCCAGTCGACGTCGGCGAGGAACGAGTGCGCCTTGACCTCGGCGGCGCCTTTGCTGCCGAGACGGCGGTGCGTGTCGGTGCACATGAGGCGGTCGATGAAGTCGTGCGCCTCGGGCGAGATGTCGATCACGTCCTCGTGCCACTCGAACCGGCGCGAGAGGATGTTCTCGAAGACCTTTTCGGGCGTCTCGTCGTGGAAAGGCGGGATGCCGAAGAGGAACCTGCAGATGAGGGTGACCGAAACCGATTCAGCATGTGCAGGAGGGCGAGGGGAGGGTCGAGTACAGGTGCGGGAGGAAGAGAGAGAGAGAGAGGGACGCACTCGTAGCAGATGACGCCGAGGGCCCACCAGTCGACGCAGGCGTCCATACCGACACCGAGGATGCTCTCGGGCGCGAGGTAGTCGGGCGTGCCGACAAAGTGCTTGTTGGGCGTCTCGGGCGCGGCGCCGGGCGGCCCAGCGACGCCGAGCGGGCGCGTCGCCATCGAGGTCGGGCTGAGCGGCGACGGCGAGGCAAACTTGGCGTGCGCCGAGGGGGGAGCGCTCGACGACCCGCTCGACTCGCTCGGCGTGTCGAGCGAGAAGGCGTCGGTGATGTGCACGTTGCCGAAGTAGCCGGTCTGCGACGACGACGACTGGGGCGCGAGCGCCGGCGTCGACATGGGCGACGAGCGGTTCGAGAGGCCGCCCGAGCCGGTGCGACCGAAGACGGACGGGCGGCGCTGGTCGCGCAGGCTCGGGAGCTGCGTCTGGCGCCCGAGAAGGCCGATCCGGCTCAGGCCAAAGTCGGTGAGCTTGAGGTGGCCCTTCGAGTCGATGAGGAGGTTGTCGGGCTTGAGGTCGCGGTGGACGATGCCGTGCTGGTGCAGGTGCTCGAGCCCGACGACGACCTCGGCGATGTACCGGCGCGCCCAATCCTCGGGGAGGCCGCCGAGGTTCTTGACGAGCGCCGCGCAGTCGCCGCCGTTGAGGTACTCCATGACGAGGTACAAATAGTCCTTGCTCTGGAAGGTGTAGTACAGCTTGACGACGAAGTCCGACTCGGTCTGGGTCATGAGGATCATGCGCTCGGCCTTGACGTTCGTGACCTGGTTCTTGGCGACCATGTCCGACTTCTTGAGCACCTTGATCGCGTAGTAGTCGCCCGTCGTGATCTTCTTGGCGAGGTAGACCGAGCCGAATGCGCCCTTCGAGATGGGCTTGATCACCTTGAAGTCCTTGATCGACGACACCTTGGTGCGCGACGACGGCACGGCGGCCGGGATGCGCGGCGACAGGGCGAGGTTGGCGCTCGGACTCGCCGACAGGCCCGACGCGGCGTCGTCCTGCGGCGCCATGTTGGGCGAGAGGAGGCTCATGGGCTGCGAGATCTGGCGCCGCAGGGTCTGGGTCGGCCGAGGAAGGTCGAGCGCCTCGAGGCCGCGCGGCGACTCGTCCGAGGGGAGCGGCTGGAGCTGCGGCGAGTCGAAGGGGAAGGGCGAAGGAGCGCGACCGTGTGCCGGCGACTGCTGCTGCTGCTGCTGCTGCTCGGCGTCCTGCATCGCCGCGATGGCGTCCTGCGCCTTGGCCTCCCACTCTTGGCGCACCTTCTCGGCGTACAGGATCGTGTTGCGCAAGCGGTTGACGCTGTTGAGCTTGAAGCGGATGTGGTCCTCGGTGTCGTTGACGAGGCGCGAGAGGGCGGGCTCCTCGGCGTTCGGGCGCTGCCAGCGCATGACGGCGGCGAGGTTGTTCTCCGACTGCGAGCGAGAGCAAGGATGTGCAGAGTCAGCACGTGCGCTCTGTAGGAGGGACGAAGCAGGAGGAGGGAGAGAGGGAGAGAGGAGCGGACGCACATTCGGGCTGAGGAGGCGCTGCTCCTGGATCGGGATCTCGCCCGTCTCGTCGGTGACGGATGGCGTCGAGATGGCCATGGCGATCTGGACGATCTCGCGGACGTGCTCGAAGACGCGCTGCTGCGTGCGGCGGACCTGGTGGCCCTGACCCGAGCTCGACTTGGGCGCGAGAGGCGGGCGCAGGCCCTCGAGGTACGACGGCGGCGTCGAGACGGGCGACAGGTTGAGCGGGATGCCCTCGTACTGGACGGTCGAGTCGTCGCCCTCGGCGTGGTCGAGACCCTCGACGAGCTCGTCGACCGTGCGCAGGAGCTCCTTGAGGCGGTCGTTGCACTCGGAGATGTCGCTCTCGAGGTGGTGGACCTCGTTGCACGTCTCGTTGTGCTTCTCGAAGAACCAGGCCGGCGTCGGGCGCTCGCAGATGCGGCACAGGATGGGCTCGAGGGCGATGCGCTCGGGCGAGAGGAACGAGGTCGGGTCGCTCGACGAGCGCCACCGGAGCGTGTCGAGCCCGTACCGCGACAGGGCCTGGTTGGCCTCGAGCGCCGCCTCGGTGTAGGGCGTCGGCCGGACGACCCACATCGTGTGCGACGCGCTGCCCGTGAGGCCGTCGAGCATGAGCATGCCCTTGCCCTCCATGGCCTCGTACAGGTCCTCGGGGTCCTGGTCGTCCTGCGACGTCTCGGACGCCGACGCGACGCGCAGGCGGAAGTTGACCTCGACCGTGTGCGAGTCGTCCGACTCGAGCTGGCGGGTCGCCTCGGCGAAGACGGACGCGTCGCCCGGGTACAAGAAGTCGGAGATGGGCATGTCGAGGCACTCGTCCGGGTCCATGCTGCGCGCAGTGAGCGAAGGGTCAGTCACGGGCGTCGCACTCGTGCTCGACCGCGAACGAGAAGGAAGAGGAGGAGACGCACCCGACGAGGTCCCGCCACGCCGAGCTGAGGTACTGGAAGAGCTGGCCGTCGAGGCTCAACTCGATGAGGAGCGTCTGCGAGCGGATCGTCTCGACGGCTTGGCGCAGGTCGTCGGCACGTTGGTGCGTCTCGTCCTCCTCTTGCTGCGCCGTCTGCGTCGGCTCGCGAGTGCGCGGCTCGCGCTCGTCGACGAGGACCGCGCTGCGGTCGCCGCCGAGGTCGATGCCGAGCGGCGACCATTTCGGCGCCGACGCGCCGCCCATTGCCGCTGTCGACGGCACCGACGACACGCTCTCGCCTCGCGCGCGCACCTCGGGCGAGTCGTCGGCGGTGGGCTTGGCGACAAAGAGGATGGGCTCGCCGTCGCCGTCGGCCGCCGCCTCGAACGACCAGAAGCCCTTCTCGGCCTCCCACCACTCGACGACGCGGCTCAGGCCCGCGACGGCGAGCAGGAGCTGGACGTACCACCCTCGGCAGGGCAGCTCGGCGTTCTCGCTCCACGCCTCGCCGATCTGCTGCACGCGCTGGATGTACTCGCCGCACAGGCCCGAGCGGCTCGTGAGCTTCGAGATCGGCGTGTCGAGCACCTCGGTCGCGACCGTGATGATGTCCTGGAGGAGGACGATGAGGGCCGACTGGGCGAGGTCGGTCGCGCTGCTCTGCGGGAGGGCGCCGAGCCCAGAGAGGGCCGGCGAGCGCGAGCCCGAGACGTGCCGCCGGCCGTGCGGCAGCGCCGAGCGCGAGCGCGACGTCGAGCGCGAGCTCGCGTTGGACGCGCCGTTGCCGGCCGAGCGAGGTCGCCGCTCGCCGGGCTGGCTCGAGTCGCGCGGGACGCTCGTCAGGCGGCGCTGCCGCACCTGGAGCGACGCCGACAGGGGCGACTCGGCGCGCATCGACGGGCGGCGACGGCCTGAGTCGTGCGGCGACGCGCTCGTCCTGGTCTTGAGCCGCGAAGGCGGGATGCTCGTGCTCGCGCCGTCCGAGTCGGAGAAGACGAGCTCCTCGACGGCGTCGTCCTCGGCGCCCGACTCGTCGTACTCGGCGTTGGACGAGTAGCCGCGGTTCGAGCCCTCGTCGAACGTGAGCTCGCCGAACCGGCTCGCGCCGCTGCTGCCGCCACCGCCGCTGCCGCCGAGCCCGCCAAGCGGCATGGGCGTCGAGATGTCGCGGTGCAGCTCGGTCTCGACGTACGCCGTGATGCCGGCGACGATGCGGCGCAGCTCCTTGTCGCAGTTCTCCTTGGCGCTCGCGAGGCGCTGCCGGATCTGCTGCCGCACCGTCTGCATCGAGAAGGACGAGCTCTTGCTGCCCTCCTTGGTCGGCTTAGGGCGCGTCTGGCTCAGCGTCGACGTCTGCCGCTCGCGCACGGGGAAGTGCATCGACGGTGAGGGAACGAGGCCCGGCGTGCGGTCCCACATGGGCGAGTGGTCGGGCGTGAGGCGGGACTCGTCGGGCGACACTGAGGGGACGGGGACGGGTGCGGGGAGGGACGTCTGCGCCGCCGTCCTGGGGCTCGCTCGCGGCGGCGAGGTGGCGAGCTGGACCTCGGCGGGCGACGAAGAGCGGGCGGGCGAGCGACTGGACGAGGGCGACCGCTGCGACGTCATGTTGTTCATCGTCGGGTCGAGGTTGAGCGACAGGTGCGGGTTGCGCCGAGCCCTCGAGGTTGCGGCCGTCGCGGCGCCGTCGCTCTCCTCGCCCGACGAGACGGCCTTGGGCACGACGAGCTCGGCCGTCCTCGGCCGATGCTGCGAGTCGACACGCGCGGCGGGCGCGAGCGCGCCGCCGGGCACGCCGCCCTTGTACGCCGGGATGGGCGGTGCGACAGGCGGGCGCAGGAGGTTGGACGTCGAGGCGATGTTGCGGAGGGTCGGCGTGCCGGGCGACGTCGGGCGGGCGAACTGGCCCGAGGTGCGGCTCGGCAACGGCTCGATGGAGGGCATTTGCGACAGCATCGGATGCTCGTGCGACGACGACGACGGCTTGCGCCGCTGCGTCTTGCCCTCCTCGGCGCCGGCGAAGCTCGTGCGGACGGCGGACCACCACGCGTCGATCTTGGTGCCGAGCTTGGCAAAGTTGCGGCGGCGCTTGCCCGGCGAGCCGACGTAGCTGCTCATGCTGCCGGCGTTGGACGGCGTCGGGCGCAGCGGCGCAAAGTCGAACGGGTCCGAGATCGTGAGGGGCGAGGCCGTCGCCAAGGGCTGGAACGAGCCCGAGCGCGACGAGGCCGTGAGGGGGAAGTAGTCGTGGTGCTGCGGCAGGCTCGGGGTGAGGAAGCCGGCGCCGACGACGGCCGTCGTCCCGGGAGCGCTCGTGGCCTCGAACGGGTTGTAGCGAGTCGCTGTGTGAGGCAAGAAGGCCGAGTCAGGTCCGAGCGTCGGCGGCAGGAAGGGACGATCAGAGAGAGGGGACGCACTCGTTGCTGGGGCCTTGCCCTTCTGCATCGTCGTAAGCGCGGGCTCTGCAAGCTCTGCGCGTCGAGGAGGACTGGGCGTCGACGGCCTGCCCTCCTGCGGCGGCGCCTTGTCGCCCTGCCCGGCCTTCTTCTCCTTCGACTCCGCCGCCGGCGCCACGTGCTGCCCTGGCTCGACCGCCTCGACCTCGTCCTCGTCCTTCTCCTCGACAACGACGCCGCCGGGGCCGTGTTGCTCGTCGAGCTTGAGCTTGGCCTCCTTCATCTTGCGGTACTCGTCGAGCCAGTCGACCCACTCAATCTCGCGCGTCCCGGGCTGCACCTCGTACCCGGCGACGCCCTCGCGCGCGCCGTCGGCCTCGCCCGAGGCGTCCCCGGTCGCCTCGGCGAGGTTGGCCCACGTCTTGCCCGTACCGGCCGTGCCCGCCTCGAGCGTCGACACGCTCGGGCCGCCGCCGCCGCCGCCGCCGCTCGCCTTCCACTTGCGCACCTTGGCGTTGCGCGTCGAGAGGATGATCTGGGCGTACTCGTCGGTCGAGTCGGCGGCACCGAACCCTGCGACGCCGCTGCTCGGTGCGATGCTCATGCGGTGCGACGAGAGCCGGCCGCCGAGCATGGGCGTCGACGGCGCGAACGCTGCGGCGCTGCTGCTGCTGCCGAGCGAGCCGAAGACGGGCGGCGGCCCGTTAGGATCCCTCGACGACGAGGGCCCGACGCTCGCGAACGAGGCGGTGGCGCGGTGCGTCGGCGGCGAGACCGAGGCCGAGACGGCGCGCTGCGGCCCGGCCGAGAACGACGAGAGGTTGAAGACGGGCGGCGAGTTGCGCGAGGGACGTGACGAGGACGAAGAAGGCGAGGAGGGCCCGGCAGCCGAGATGGGGAAGGGGTCGGTCGAGTGGGCGCTGAGAGAGGGAGGGTACGACGGCGGCGGGTGGCTGCTGATGCTGCGCGAGCGGTCGCGGGTGCGGGTGGCAGGAGGTGCGGCGGGAACGTTGAAGAGCGGGGCGAACGCCGAGTGCGCCGACGAGGCGCCCGAGCGCTCGGTCGGCTGCGTCGAGCTGCTCGTCGCCGAGAGCTTTTCTCGACTGCCCTGGCGCGAGGGCAAGCGCGAGTTGGGGCGCGACGTCGTCGGCGACACGTACTGCGACGAGCGCGAGGAAGTGGGCGAGGCGGGCGAGGGTGCGCGCGTCGCGACCGGCGTCGCAGGGAGGCGGAACTCGACCGGGGACGACGACGGCTTGAAGCCGTGCCCGCCGCTCGGCGCGCTCATCGCCTCGCCCGAGTACGCCGCGGCGAGAGCGTTGGGCTGACGGAAGTCGATGGCCGTGCGCACCGACTCGGGCACCCTCTGCAGCTTGATCGACTCGGACGGCGGCGGCGCGGCCGGGAAGGGCAGAGGGAGGCCCGACGAGACGCCGCTGATCGAGCCGCGCGAAAGGCGGTGCGACGTCGGCGAGCCCGAGACGAGGTGCCGAGGCGGAGAGGCGACGCTGATCGACGAGCGGCGCGAGATGGACGAGCCCGACATGCTGATCGACGGCGAGGGCGGCGAGCCGACCGTCGCCGCGAAGCCCGACGGCAGGGCCGGGCTGCGCGACGTCGGAGTGGTCGGCGAGCCGCGGATGTCGACGCCCAAGCCCGAGAGCCCGCTCGACTCGCGCGAGCGCCGCCTCGAGACGGGGCTCTCCTCGCCCGACGCGTGCAGGACCGCCGAGAGGCCGCTCGCCCGCCCGACCGACGTTCGCACTCGAGCTGCGCGCGCCGTGCGCGCCGGGTCGTGCTCGGGCGAGCTGTCGCGCGCGTCCGGTGTGTGCCGCGTGCGAGGCCGAGCGGCGGCGCGAGGCGTGAGCGTCGGCTCTGCGCCTGCGGGCGAGCCCGTGTCGGGCAGCTCGGCGATGCCGGTCGGCGGCGAGAACTCGAGGTCTGCGCAGCAACGAGATCGAGATGAGCTGCTGCGCGAGCGGAAGAGGACGGAGAAAGAGAGAGAGAGAGAGCACGCACCTCCGAAGGGAGCAGCCCCGCGCAGCGACGAGTGCCGCCGCTCCTTGGCCTTGTCGGCCCACGCATCGTCGTCCACCTCGTCGTCCTCGTCGCCCTCGCTGTCGCCGTCGTCGCCGCGGCTCGGGTCCTCCTCCGGGCCGGACGCCTGGGCGAGCGGGGACGGGAAGAGCGGCGTCGTCGAGAGGCGCACCGACGACGACGGGATCGAGGTCGCGATGGGGATCGGGAACGACGAAGGCGGCGGGATGGCGACCGAGAGGGCATGCGGCGAGCCGAACCCGGACGCGGACGACGACGACGAGGACGAGGGGGGCGAGGGCAGGAGGTCCTGGGTGCTGAGCGTGCTCGGGCCGGCGAGTCGACGTCCTGGCGTGACGCTGCCGAGCGTGAGGGTCGAGCCGACGTAGGTCGCGTCCTTGCTGCCGCTGCTCGACGACGACCCGGACGAGGCGGACGGCTCTGGCTTGTCGGCCGCGTCGGGCGCCATGCACTCTTCGCCCGACTCGTCGAGCGAGGTGGCCTCGGTCGTGTTGGAGACGCTCGACGAGATCGAGTCGTGACGACGCCGGCGCGAGGCTGCGCTGGCCGAACTCAAGGGCGACGACGAGAGCGGGAGGGCGCTCGCGAGGCGGCGGTTGGGCGAGACGGGGAGGGCTTGGGCGGGTGCGGTCGGGCGAGCTGGTGCGGCCCCTGGCGAGCCCGTCGCTGAGCGGCGTCCTTGCGAGGGCGGAGACGAGGTCGAGGTCGAGGAGGAGGAGGTCCGTCTCGAGAGCGGCGGGTCCTGCGGTCAGGGCGGGTGTGGGAGGAGTCAGCTCGGAGCCCGGTGAGGCTAGATCGGAGTGGACGCACACTACTGGCCATGAGGGCGCCGCAGGGGGCGCGCGACAAGTCGCAGGTGGGGAGCGCGAGACCGGGACGAACGGCGACAGGCTCGGGGCGGGCCTCGCCTTGGGGCGGTCGGGCGGTGCTGGTCGTGGGTGAGTGGTGGTGCTGGGAGCTGCTCGAGTGGCGCTCCTGCTCAGCCGAGCTCGAGGAGGATCGTGTGCGGTGAGAGGGTTCGCTCGCTCGCCGAGCGTGCGCGACGGTCCCGCTCTCAGCTCGGCTCTCTCTCTCCCTCTCGCTCCTGTGTGCGTGTTTGACCGCTCCCTGCTACCTGGGCTGTATTCGGCCAGCCGTACCGCGCTCCTCTTCCACAGCCGTCGATGCCGCCCCTCCTCACGCTCCCCTCGCTCCGGCTCCGAGTCGGCTCGCCAGCTCTGCTCCGCCGGCAAGCTGCGGGCTGCGACGGCCGCGCGCCAGCTCTGCTCAATGCACGCCCCGGCGAGCCTGTCGCACGCTTGCAACTCGGCGCGCTGGCGCCAGCTCCTCGGGCGAGGCTGCCCCGGTGACGCACGTTCCGACAGCTCCGCTCGACGCTCTGCTCCTCTGCCTGTGCGGCAGCTTGCTCGAAAGCGGGACACGCCCGAGGTCGAGCCGCACCGTCGGGCGCAGACCGCCAGCTCTCGACGGCGCTCGTCGCCGCAGCTCTCCTCGAGCTAGCGCCGAACCCTCTCGATCGTCCTCGCTAGCGTCGTCTCCAGGTGGGCGACAAGGGCCGCACGTGCAGTCACGGAGCGGAGCGTCGTCTGCTGCGATGCGGCCTTTCGGCGCACGAGCGACTGCGCAGCGGCTGGGCGAGGCGCGCCTCGCGAGAAGGGGCTCTGGGACCTCCTCGAGATCCGTCCCTGCGACGGCGCGACGACCCGGCCGCAGCGCGACGGCGCATCGATGCCGCTTCGCGGCCGAGTCGTCGTTGATGTCTTCGAGCCCTTGCAGGCGCCGGCCCCACTTGAGCCCTCGCCGCCCACCCTCGCCCTCTCGCGAGCTCCACTTGCGAACTTTCGTCGGCTCGGTCTGCTCAGCTGAGCGGCTCTCCCCTTACGCCAAGACGATCACGCTCTCTTCCACGACGCTCTGCTGCCTCGCACCGGGTCAGACAGCGCTCGCTCGACGCTGTGCGGTCGCTCGAGAGCACGGCACGGCTGCTCAGGGAGCGACACGTTCCGAGCCGCCGCGCGACGCTACTTGCAGATGAAACTAGTACGCCGCCGGGATAAACGAGTATGTACTTGTTGGCGTAGCGCTGCAGTCGATCAGCGAGACTAAGCTCGACAGGGCTCACGAGCGAGGCGTGGGCGCCGCTCAGACCCCGCCCGGGTCGACGGAGAATTCGCACCGCTCACGAGCGCTCATCCTCGCTACACGGTACGCCGCACCGCGGGTCGAGCGTGGGCCGACGTGGGCGACGCTCGGAAGCTATGTGCGCTCCGAGCGTCCACGCTCGTGAGCCGCGAGGCGACGTTCGAGCACGACGTGCCGGCCGAGGGCCGTGCCGCTCCTTCGGCTCGTATTTCTGGCTCGCCCGGCCGCCGTGAAGGGCACCCTCGCGGCGAGCACTTCTCTAGGCTCTAGCGCTGGACCGTGAGTCGCAGCGAGAGCGAGTACTCGGAAAGCGAGAGCGGAAAGGAGCTGAAGGCCGTCGCAGCTTCCGTCTCGCAGGAGCAGACGCCTCGACGGCCAGGACAACACGCTCGCGCTGATCAATACAGTCCCTGCTCCTACACATGTCAACGCTCGACGACGACGGCGGTACAGAGATAACTTAGGGCTCGAATGCAGCCGGCGAAGATGGTTCGCGCTTTTCCTCCTCCACGCCCGGCGGCGCTAGCTAAGACTGCGCCCACCGGCTCGCCGCCGCGCCTCCCTCGGCCGGTCCACGCGCACGCCACGACCCGCCCTCGGGCGCCGGCGCGAAGCGCGCCGGCGCAGGCGACGAGGGAGGAGCCGCCCC
>ERZ794949.393-NODE-393-length-14281-cov-3.001476_pt1 | contig 14281 bp, 10 predicted proteins | sample MGYA00511363_ERZ794949 | MGnify/ENA primary metagenome ERZ794949 (study PRJEB30137, sample SAMN04331402) | food metagenome | isolation source: T1 must sample point D1 replicate B | place: Australia: South Australia ...
GGCGAGGCAGAGAGGAGCATCTCGGTCGAGCGGAGACGACGACGGCTCGCCTCGCACCCCTTCACCGCCTCGTCGAGCACTGCTGCTGTCGATGGCTGTCAAGGAAGAAGACGACCTGTCGAGCACCAACGGCGCTGCCGAGCCCGTCGCGTCGACCTCCAAGCTCCACCCCGGCCTCACCATCAAGGAGGACGATGTCAAGGTGCGTCTCCTCCTCGCCAGCGGCACGAGCAGCGGGCGGTGCACCCTAGCTGACTCTTACTACACCGTCGCAGCCCACCCTGACCCGCTCGAGCAGCCCCGACATCAAGGGCAAGGCGCGAGCTCCCGAGGGCGGCGGTGCTGTCGAGCCCGGCAGCGACGACGACGACTCGGACAAGCCTACTGCGGGCGACGAGGATCCCGAGGAGACGGCTCTGCTCGCGTCCATCCCCAAGGCCAACATCGTCGGGCTCAAGTACGCGCGAGGCATCGCAACTCGTCCGTCTCGCTCTCCCTCGCCTCGCTCCGCCCGGCAACGGTAGCTGACCTGCTCTCTCTTGCACCGTTCGCAGTCAAGGAGGGCATGGAGGTCGAGCTGCGTCGAGTGCGTCCCTCTCTCCCTTTTCTCGCCCACAGCCCGCAGTCCCCGAGCCGCATCTGACGGCCGACGAGCTGCTCGCAGGACCCGTACAACGTCACTGACAAGAACGCCATCGAGGTGCGCCACGTGCGCGGTCAGCGCGTCGGGTTCGTCGCCAAGCAGCTGTCGGCGCGACTGGCGCCGCTCGTCAAGGAGCGCAAGGTCGACCTCAAAGGCCGAGCGGGCGAGGGTGCGTCCCTTCTCCCTGCCTGCCTGCCACCCGCCGGCCGTCCGGCTCTGGCTCACGCTCCTCTATTTGCGCGCAGTCCCGAGCAGCACCGTCGGCGTCACGAGCGTGCCCATGCGCATCGACATCTGGGGCAAGCGCAAGGTCGCCCTCGACTCGCGGCTCGACTGGCTCTTCCCCGAGCGGCAGAAGCGCAAGACGGACGACAAGATGAAGAAGGACGCGCTCGAGCAGGCCAAGAAGGAGCTCGAGGACGAGTCGGACGAGGGGGGAGGGACGGGCGAGGCGGGCGGGAGCGAGAAGAAGGTCAAGGCCGGCGGGGCGAGGACCAGTGCAGGGTCGAAGACGGGCGGCGGGTCTGGCTCGAAGGATTCCTCGGTGCGTCCTCTTCTCCTTTCCCTCAACCGGCGGCTGCCACGTCCGCTGACTCTCCTCGTCCTCCCAGAACCCTGCGCGAGACGCGGCCATGCGGGCGTCGATCCTCCTCGACAAGAAGAACAAGGTCGACATGCTCGGCAGCATGTTCCAGGAGGGCGCGATGGACCCGGCTCATCTCGTCGAGCATCCGTGCCCGCCGGGCAAGGACGACGGGTCCATGAAGACCGACCTCATGCCGTTCCAGGTGCGCTCGCTCCCCTCCCCTCCTTCTCGCCGCCCTTGCTCGGTCGACTGACTCGGCGCCCCTCGCCCGCAGCGTCAAGGACTCGCTTGGATGATCCGCATGGAGCACCCTGAGCTCCCCAAGACCGTCGACGACCCGCCCGTTCAGCTTTGGAGGATGCGCAGGGACGACGATGTGCGCTCACTTCTCTCTCTCTCTCCCTCTCTCTCTCTCTCTCTCCCTCTCTCTCTCTCTCCCTCTCTCTCTCGCTCCCCGCCTTCCCTGCTCACGCTCTCCCTCTGCTCGCAGGGCAACACCTTCTACCAGAACGTCGTCACCGACTCGACTCAGCGCGACCCGCCCAAGCTCAAGCGCGGCGGCATCCTCGCCGACGAGATGGGCAAGTCGACTTCCGGCCCGGCCTCCTCACCGTCGAGCAGGACTGACCCTCGCACCCTCCCTGCAGGTCTCGGCAAGACGATGCAGACGGTCGCCCTCATCTGCACGGACGACACGGGCGAGGGCGTGCTCGCTGAGCCCGAGGAGGCCGACTATCGCTACGACGACATGACCCTCATCGGTGCGTCCCGCTCGACATGCTCCTCCTCCGCCTTTCGAGGGCGACCGACTGACGCCTCTTCTCCTGCGCGCAGTGTGCCCGCTCTCGGTCGCGTCGAACTGGACCGAGCAGCTCAAGCAGCACGTCGGCAAGAAGCGCCTGAGCTGGCACTTCTACCACGGCGAGGGCCGCGAGCTCACCAAGAAGCAGTTGCGCCAGCACGACGTCATCATCGCGACCTAGTGCGCTCTCTCTCCCTCACTCGCTGTCCAATTCTCTCGCTCGCTGCATCGACGCTGACTCGGCTCGAGCGCCTGCAGCCAGACCGTCGCGACCGAGCTCGAGGCCGGCAGCAACTCGCGGAAGGGCTCTCGCGCGCCCGAGGACAAGCTCGGCAAGATGAACGAGGGCGACGACGACGACGACGACGACGAGCAGCGGCCGGTCAAGAAGCAGAAGAAGCAGGTCGAGTCGGCGCTGCACTCGATCAAGTGGCGCCGGGTCGTCCTCGACGAGGGTCACCTCATCAAGAACCCCAAGGCCAAGATGACCCGCGCGTGCACGCAGCTCAAAGCCGAGTGCGTCCCTCGTTCCTCCTGCCCCTCTCGTCGGACTGTCCTGACTTTTCGACCTCGCAGGCGCCGCTGGATCCTGTCGGGCACGCCCATCGTCAACGCCGCCGCCGACCGTGCGTCTCTCTTTCTCTCTCCCTTCTTCCAACCTGCCTCCTCGTGACTGACGTCGACTCTCTGTACGCAGTCGGCACCATGCTGCAATTCCTCCACGTCTGCAGGCCGCTCGACGACGCCGACGTGTGGAAGCAGCGCGTGACGAGGGTCGACGAGGAGGCTCGAGGACGAGCTCTACGGGTGCGTCCACTCTCTCCTGGCCCTCCTCTGCACGCACAGCTGACGCAGCCGTCCTGCTCGCAGGCCGTCGTGCTCTCGACAACCCTGCGTCGGTGAGCTCATCCGCGCTCGGACCCCCTCCCCTCCTCCTCTCGCTCACTCGCCCTTCTCTCGCGCGCAGCACCAAGGACATGGTCGGCGTCGACGGCAAGCCGCTCGTTCAGCTTCCCGAGGTCCTCCGCTACCAGCACCAGGTCGAGCTCGGCAAGGACGTGCGCGCCCTGTACGACGAGGTCGCCGGCGAGATCGGCAAGAGCGTCAAGGCATCCATCGAGGACGGCTCGGCCAGGCCGAGCTATACCCACATCCGTGCGTCCCTGCTCCCTGCGCTTGTCGTCGAGCTGTTCGTCGCTGACTCGCCTCGGCCCGCCAGTTTGCCTCCTCCTCCGCCTGCGACAGCTCGCCTGCGACCCGACCCTCGTCCCGGCCGACTTTATCGAGGAGTGCGTCCTTTCGTCCTTCGTCCCGAGCCCTGAGAGACCTGCAGCTGATGTCGAGCCACCCTCTGCAGCATCCGCGACCGCAAGCTCGCCGCCCGGATCCAGCACGACCACGAGAAGGCGACGGGCATCCCGTCCGGCTCGGGCCCAGTGTCGGCCGAGCAGCTCTCGTACCTGCGCGAGCTCCTCAGCGACGCCATCGAGGCGGGCGCAGAGTGCCTCGCGTGCGGCGGCTGGCCCATGGACGGGCGCATCACGATCTGCCAGCACTTCTTCTGCCAGAACTGGTGCGTCCCTCTCTCTCTTCCTCGCCTTGCGCCCCTCTCCTTCTCACGACGACGACGACGAAGCTGACTCGCCTGCGCACCTGCAGTATCGAGGTCGCCGTCGACGCTCGCAGCGCGTGCCCGGCGTGCAACCACGTCCTCTCGCGCGAGCACATCATCGCGCCGCCGGCCGAGCGCAGCGTGTCGCCCTTCGGCGGATCGCGCGCGAGCAGCGTCGGCGGGACGAGCTCGAGCCGTCACGGCAGCGCGGCGCCCGTGGAGAGGACGGCCAAGGCGGCGGCGCTCGTCACGCTCCTCAAGAGCTCGCCGCCGGGGGTCAAGAGCCTGGTCTTCTCGCAGGTGCGCTCGACTCTCTTTCCCACGCGCCCGTCCTCGCAAAGGCGCGCAGTCGCTCACGCCGTGACGTCGCTCGCAGTGGACCTCGCACCTCGACCGCATCGAGGCGGTCCTGCACGCCGAAGGCATCTCGACCTGCCGGTCCGTCCCTCTCCCTTCCTCCTCTCTCTCTCCCTCTCGTGCTCCGTCCCTGATGTACTCTCGCCTCCGCGCAGCTTCGACGGCTCGATGAGACAGGACAAGCGCGCCGACGTCATCCGCTCGTTCACGACGCCGAACAAGACGGCGACGGCCGGCAGCGGCAACGACAACCAGAACCCGATGGTGATGCTCCTCTCGCTCAAGGTGCGCCCCCTCTCTCTCTCTCGAGCATGCGCTGCGAGAGTTGACGGGCTCGTTGCGCGCGCAGGCCGGCGCTCTTGGGCTCAACTTGACCGTCGCGAGCCAGGTCTTCCTCATGGATCCGTGCGTCGCTCCTTCCTCTACCTTCCTCGGCGTCGCTCGTGACGGTCGTGGTGGATGAGTGTGAAGGTCGTCTCGCTGACGCTGTCTTTCTGCAGGTGGTGGCAGCCGGCCATCGAGCTGCAAGCCATCGACCGGGTCAACCGCATCGGGCAGACTCAGACGTGCGTCCTCGCCCTCGCTCTTCCTCCCTCTTCACAAAGAGACTGCTGACGACCTGCACTCGCTGCTCGACAGGGTCCGGGTGTTCCAGCTCGTCGCCAAAGGGACGGTCGAGGAGCGGGTCCTCGCGATCCAGGACAAGAAGGACGCGCTCATCAGCCAGGTGCGTCCTCCTCCTTCCCTCTACTGCTCTCTCGCACCTCACTGACGCTCGCTCTCGATCCTCGGCGTGCGCAGGCCTTCTCGGGCAACAAGAACGCGCCCAAGAGCAAGTCCAAGATCGGTGCGTCGCTCGCCTCCCGGCTCTCCTCGATTCGGCCCTCGAGCTGTGCGTGGCTGACGCTGTGCTCGTCCTCGGCTCTCCCTGCATGCAGAGGTGTCGGATTTGGCGAGCATCTTTGGCGTCTGAGCGGGATCGAGGAGGACGAGCGCACGTTCCTCGGCCGCGTCGCCCGCCCGCACGTTGACTCACGCCGGAGAAGCCGACTCTGTTCCTCTCTCTGTCCGTCTCCGTCGAGCTTGTGTGCAATGCGAGTGCTTGTGCAGCAGACCTGGTCCCGCAGCGCGAGAGCTACAAGCGAGCGCGGCCCGGGCAGAGCAGCGAGGCTCGCCGATGCTCACGACGAGAGGAGCTGACGCTCCAGGGCCGTGAAGTCACGCGGAGAGCGAGGCAAAGGTAAGGCAGGGCTAAGGCAAAAGGTAAGGCGGATTAGGAAAAAAGGAGCGGCGGCCGACCCTCGCCCTCGGCGAGCCGGTCGCACCTCGGTTGGCTCTCGTCGTCGAGGTCCTTTGCAGTTCCTCCTCCTCCCCGGCACTCCAAGTCCCACCCGTACGCCCTAGGCGCTACCTGCTCCGCCGCACGCGCGCTCCCAGGCCCTCGTTCGCCCGCCTTCGAGCCCCCTCCGGTCTCTCGCCCTCGCCGCCTCCGCCTCGCCCTTCGTCAGGCGTCGCAGCAGCCGCAGCCAGCAGCCAGCAGCCAGAGCAGTGCCCGCAGCAGCCGCACAAGGTAGCAGCGTCACGGTCACTCGGTCGATTGTACCTCCAGAGGTGCGTCGAGCCACTCTCTCGCTCTCTCGCTCGGCCCGACCTCGCCCTTGACAAAGCTGACGCCTCGCTCCCTCCCTCCCTCGCTCGCCCTGGCTCGATGTGCCGCACAGCTTGCTGCAAGTCGTCTGGATCCAGGTCTCTCGCACACGACGGGAAGGAAGTCCAAAGAGCCTGTCAAGGGTGCGTCACGACTCCGCTCTCTCTGACCTTGCCCAAGCGGCGAGAGCATGCACTGACTCCCCCGCTCGTCCCTCTTCCCCCCCTCTTCCTCGCTCGCAGACCTCTTCGGCTACAAGCACACCCCATCCACACCCTCCTCCTCCTCCTCCACGTCTGCTCAGTAGACAGGGCTTAGCTGTCCTCCGCCTGCTCGTCGCACTGTGCGTTTCCGCCTTCCTCGCTCGCGCCCGTCTCTCTTGTCGCCCCAAGTCACTGACTCGTCCTTCCTCCTGCAGCGTCACCCTCCCCCTCTTCATCTCGGACCACCCACCTCGGTCCTCCTCCTCCGCCAAAAGTGCTCCGTCCGACCTCGTCGACAAGCACAAGCCCGGGTCCTCGAGAAGCCGCCGCCTCTCGACTGCTCGTCCTCCTCCAGCGCATGAACGCCCACACGGTGTACCCGTCGTTCGACGGCTCCACCCACCCGCAGTGGCAGATGGTGGCCCCGCAGCAGCAGCAGCAGCAGCTCTACTACGGCGCGGCGCACTACGACCCTCTCCACGCCCAGCACCAGGCGCCGCTCCACCAGCACGCCGCCCAGGTCCACCCCTACTCGGCCTACAACGCGCACGCCTACGCCCTCGGCCAGCAGCAGGCGCAGCAGTTCTACCCGCCGAGCCAGCCGCACCAGCAGCTCGACCCGTACTACGCGCAGCAGCCCGCCGCCGCGTTCGCCGCAGCGCCGCACATGCCCGTCGCCGCCGTCGAGCAGGCGCGCAGCCGCTTCGCCTTTGCGACGCCGACGCACGCCCCGGCCGCCGCCGCCGCCCACTTCACCCTGCCGCCGCCCGCCCAGTACGCCGCCCACTACGGCGTCCAGCAGCAGCAGCAGCAGCAGCACCCGGTCCAGCACCACCACCAGGACGAGGCGATCCGCGCCACCTGGGAGAGCCGCCGGGCCGAGTCGGCGTCGCGCGCGACGCTCGACAGTGAGCACCTCGCCCACCTGCTCGACCGGCTCGCACAGAGCGCTGACTCGCGCGGTATTCCGCACGCAGACGAGTACGACCACCCCTCGCACAGCCGTCCGCCCCACCGCGCCGACGTCCCGCACGACGAGCCCGTCACGGCGTTCCAGCAGCAGCACCACACGACCTACGACCTCATCCCCAACGTCTCGTCGGTCCCGCCGCCGCCGCCGGTCGAGCTCTCGGCCGTCCCTCTCGCCGACCTCGCGACCGAGATGGTCTGGGAGGCCGTCCGCCGCGGCTACCTCCATGGCATCGAGTCGGCCGTCTCGTCGGCCTCGGCGCCCATCGGCGTCATCGGTCAGCCGGCGCGCAACGGGCCTCGTCGCAGCCACGGCGCCGCCGAGCAGTTCGGCATCATTGGCGATCGCCGCGGCGCCATGGCGCACGAGGCGTTCGAGGACGCCGCGGCTCGTCGGCAGCGCCTCGCCGACCTCGGGTTCCCGGGTCAGGCTCGCGCTGCCGCCGCCGCGTTCCCGGCCGAGCCGTCGAGCGCGTTCCGCGCGTTCGTCAAGCAGATCCTTACGGCGACGCTCGTCGCGCCCGAGGACATCGTGCTCGCGCTGTACTACGTCTCGCGCATGCCGCTCGACCAGATCATCCCGTCGACGCCGGCCGAGCGCGGTCAGGACGCCCAGACGACGTCGTTCAAGGCGGCGCCGTTCAAGATCGTCCTCGGCGCCCTCATGCTCGCCAACAAGCAGCTCCAGGACAACTCGTACCGCAACGAGACGTTCGCGACCGTGTCGGGCATCCCGCTCGTCGACGTCAACGCGCTCGAGGCGCACGTCTTCAAGGCCCTCTCGTTCGACGTCGCCCTGCGCGAGGACAAGTGGCTCGCCTGGCTCGGCGCCGTCGTCGAGTACTACCGCTCGAGCCGCGGCGTCCTCGGCCACCGCCTCGCCGTCCAGGAGGCGCTCGCCCGCCTCATTGTCGCCGCGCAGCGCAGCGTCGAGGCGCCGTCGGTCCAGGTCGTCACGGGCGAGTCGCCCGTCGTCGCCGCCGCCGCCGCGCCGCTCTCGTCGAGCGCGTCGTCGTCGTCGCTCGAGTCGGTCGCGACCGCCGCGTCGTCGATCGAGGAGTGCCCCTCGACTCCTCAGCACTCGGCGCAGCAGTCGTCGTACCTCGAGCACGTCAACCTCGACGCGAGCGGGCCCCTCGAGTCGCCCCTCCACTTCGACGCCCGCCGCCGCCAGCTCCTCACGCGCGCGGCGTCGAGCCTTGCCTCGTCGGTCGCCGCGTCGCAGCTCGACTCGCCCCTCGTCGCACGCCGCCACCACAAGGTCGGCGCCGGCTCGTCGTCGGCCGCCGCTGCCGCTGCCGCAGGCGCGAGCGTCACCGAGCTGAGCGGGTACAGCCTGTTCCCGCCGGTCGACCTCGCCAACGCGAGGAGCCGCTCGTTCGGGCACGAGACCTGGTCGCGCGCGATCTGCTAGTCTCGGCACCTCCACCAACCCCTTCCGCCAGGGTCCTGAGCACAGATCAGCAGTCGTCGCCCCCTTTTTTCGTGCGCGGCTGCGGCGCGGCGCCCGTCGCTCGGCGCAGGCGGCCGAGGACTGGGTCGTGCGAGGGAGCGAGGTCGGTGCGGGAACGAGGAGGTGCGGCATCCTCTGCGGCGGGCAGCGATTCAGTTCGTGCTCGGTCGTCGTCGAGGTCGTCGCCGCCCTCTCCTCTCGCCCCTCCCCCTTCGCCCCTTCGCCCTCTCGCCCTCCTCCTCTTCGCCCTCGTCGTCGTCGTCGGTCCCGCCGTCGTCGCCCTACCGCCGTTCGCGATGCCCTCGTTCGACTCAGCATCGACTAGCTCGCCTGGCCTCCTTCTACCCCGCCAACCCCTCACCCTTCCACCCCTTTTCGCCAACAGGACTCGATACCCTCCCAGGTCTCTTCTTCTCTCCCCTCTCGACCCGTGTATGTGCGTGTGCGTGTGCCTCGTCGCGCCCCTCCCCCATGTCGCCCGGCGTTTTTTTTTGCCTTCCCCCTTCCCTCTCCTCGTCAACCTCTACACCCCAAAAAAACAGGCTCCTCCTCTCTCTCTCCTCTCTCTAGACTTGTCCCTCCAGCACAACCCGAAAACAGATAGGCTCGCACGTCGTCGTTCGCTTGCTCTTTCTCCCCCTCCCCTACTCGCTCCTCTCCTTGTTCCGCACCTCCCTCCCCTCCCTTTTTTTCCCGCCCTTGCAATCTGCGCGTGGAGCGCTTTTGCGAGAAACCTTGCGCGCCCCTCGAGAGAGCGAGAGTGCTTGTGCGCCGCTCGAGCGCTCGACCTCGGCTTGCCTCGGCGGAGATGAGCGTGCTCGCGCCCTCTCCTTCCCCTCGTCCAGCACCACCCCTACGAGCAGCCATGGTGCGTGTCACAGTACTCGCACAGCCCTGCACAGCTGACTCGTGCCTCCCACGCAGGCTGCAGCCGACTCGGCGTCGCTCCTTGGCCTGCGTGCCATCGCCTGCGGGCTCGGCGGCATCACGGCTGGACTGCTGCTAGCGGTGGTGCGTTCACGCTCTCTGCACTCCCGCAGAGTGTGGCTGACCCTTGCACGCGCGCGCACGCAGCCCGCCCTCGCCGTCCCGGCTCTGTTCGCCAGCCCCCACCTCCCGCCCAAGACTCGCCTGGTCCGTCCTCCCCCTCGGCTCTACCTCGCGCAAGCGGTGCACAAGCTGACTCGGACACGCCGTACGCAGCACGCCTGGTCCCGCCTGCAAGCCGACTCGGCCGCCATGACCTCACTCCTCTTTCCCCTCCTCGCCGCCCTCCTCGCCTCGTGCGCCCTCCTCGTCGAGTCGTCGCCGTCAGTACCCAGAGTCGCCGCGCACGGTGGAGCCGGCCTCATCGCAGCTCTAGTGCGGCTCGTGACCGAGAACAGAAAGGTGCGTCCCTGCTCCAGCTCGCGCTCGTTCAACCTCGCTGACTCGTCCCTCTCGCCGCCTTCCTCTTGCGCCCGCAGACGCTCTACGCCCTTTCGGCCTCGCTCATCATCGCCTCGCGCCCCTTCTCGTTCGGCCTCCTCACGCCGCGCATCGAGGTCCTCAAGACAGAAGAGCGCCGGCTCGCTCTCGACCGCACGCGCGCCGCACGCTCTCGGTCAACCCTCGGGCTCAGCGCGATGGACCCGGGGGCGTGGAAGGGCGCGAGCCCGACGAGGGAGTACGCCGGGTGGGTTGCGCAGCGCCAGAAGGAGGAGGAGGGGGAAGAGAGCGACGTCGAGGACAACGACCTCGACGAGCCGGCGGCGAACGGCGCGGTGGACGGTGCTGCGGCACCTCTCGACAGTGAGTCCCTAGCCTCTCTCCCGTCAGCTTGAGGGCGCACGGACTTCATGCAGGCGTAGCTAGCGGAACCTCGCGAGCTCACCGTCTTCTTCCTCGTCCGCAGCCGACTCGCTCATCCTCGAGCTCACACGCCTGCAGTTCGGCACGGCCTTCCTCGTCGGCACCTCGTTCATCCTGACGGTCGTCGAGCTGCTGTGTGCGTGAGCGAGCCGCTGCGCGCCTTTGTACCACTCGTCGGACCCGCTCGACCCTCTGTCCTTTCCCTCCTCGTCGCTCTGCAGTTCCACTTTGTGCCTTACTTCCTCACTTCTACTAGTCAAGAGAGAGGTTGTCGTCGAAAGGAAGAGTCAAAGAGCGCGAGGAAGAAGAGCGAGCACCGCTTTGGCACCGCCGCTCCTCTCGAGCCGGCCGACAGTCTCGCGGCGCCCGCTTCTTGCTCTCGTCGACCAGCTCTCGCTTGCTCGCCATGTCCGGCTCCGACTCTGCAGCACTCGTGCTCGCTCGCTCGACGGCCTGCGTCGGTCTCGGGCTGTGCGCCGGCCTCACCTGGAGCGTGGTGAGCTGTCATCTCCTCCTCCCGATCCACCGCCTCTCGCAGCAGCTGACGACGACGTGTGCGCGCAGCCCGCATGGACCTGGCCGGCACTTTACCGCCCCGACTCGACCCTCGCACCGGCACAGCGACTCGTGCGTCCTCTCCCTCGCTCCTCTCCTCTTGCACCCCCACATCCAGTCGTGCTGACCGCCTCCTCGGCCGCACTCGCTGCCCGCAGGCTCTCTGGTCCACGCTCTATAGCCAGGGCAAGCAGACCATGGTCGCCCTCATCCCGACGACGAGCGCGCTCCTCACCTACGCGGCATGGGCGGCGCACCCGCCTCAAGCTTACCTCCCCGCAGGCTGGGTCGCGCGGCACCGCAAGGTGCGTCTCGCCTCTTCCCCACGTCCCTCTCACGTGCTCGAGCGAGGTCGGCGAGGAGGACGAGCTGCTGACTCGGCGTCTGGACCGCGCAGGGCATCCTCGGCACCGCGGCCGCAACGACCATGGCCATCTTTGCGTGGACGGTGCTCGCCATGGAGGGCCTCAACGGGTCGCTCAAGACGCTCGAGAAGGACAGCAACGCTGGACGTGCGTCCTTCTTCCTCTCCATCTCGTCTCGTGCGCGCGACGAACCCTCGAAGCTAACTCGTCCTCTCCTCCGCGCCCCTCTTCGACCTTTCTCGCCCTCGCCCGCCCTCGCCCCACCCTCCTACAACCAATGACACACTCCCATCTACTCGTCGCTCCCCTCCACCCACACAGGCACGCCCGTCCTCCCCGCGCACGACACGGTCATCCGCACCCGCTGGGCGAAGCTCCACCTCGTACGCTGCGTCCTCGCGACGACGGCGTTCGTCACGAGCGTCGCCGAGCTCGCACTTGCGTGAGCTGAGACGAGGGGAGAGGGGAGAGGGGCGGCGGTGGAGGGAGGAGACCGCGAGGAGGTGGTTTTCGAAAGAGGGAGGCGGAGGAGGAGGGTGTGCTCTCGGTAGTCTCGGTCCTGGCTCTCGAGCCTGTGCTTGTAAGCGTACCTTTGTTCCACTTCTTCGAGTCGATGAGCGCAGAGCGAGAGGAGAGCGAGCGTACCCGAGGCAGCCGCTCTCGCGGCGGACGGACCTCTTCCTCGCTCGCGACTCTCGCTCTGCAAGCTGCTCCGCTCGCGAGACTTCGCAAACTGCATCGTGACGTGATACTGACTGCACTGCACGACCTGGACCTCGTACCTCGCCCCGCTCGCCAAACGCTTGCTCACCAATCCTTTGCGAGCTTGAACACCCACTCAAAGTCGCAGTGGACGTGCTTGTCGTCGTCGATGACGCGGCTGCGGACCGTGTACGAGCCGCTGCGGGCGATCATGCCCGAGGGGCTGTGGGCGGGGTGAAGACGAGGCGAGAAGAGAAGAGGAGGAAGGTAGGAGCGACGAGGCGAGGAGGGAGGTGCGAGAGAAGGAGGGAGAGTCAGTGCGGCTGCCCGAGAAGAGGAAGAGACGGCGAGAGGGCGGCGCGAGGCGACGCTGCCGAGGCTAGAGCGGGCTGAGAGGAGAGGAGGGTGGACGCACGATTCCTCGGCGACGAGCTTCTTGACGACCGGCTCGGGCGACGGCCCGTAGCTCCCGATCATTTCCTCGAGCTTGTCCACTGCGTCCGCGTCGCCGAAGAACCATCAGTCTCGCTCGCTCGGACGCTGAGCGCAGGGACCGAAAGAGGGCGACGGGCGACGCACGGTTCGCGCCCATGCGCCGGACGACCTGCAGGTACTTGAGGCCCGACACGAGGCCGTGGTTGACCTTGAACTTGAGCTCGACGCTGTAGTCGACGCCCTCCTGCGGGCGGGCGAGAGAGGGTGGAGAGGGTCAGCGAGGAGGTCCGAGGTGGAGCGGGCGCGAGAGGCACAGGGCGCACCTTGATGACGACAGCTGCGTCGCACACCAGAGCGACGGGGAAAGAGTCAGAGCAGGGTCCAAGTAGCAGCCCTCGACACGAGCGGGATGCGACGCACGACTGCTCTTGAGGTTCTTGACCTTTGCCGGGTCGGTCAGGTCGAACACGATGGGCTGTGGCCTCGACGGCGCCGTGAGCGACAGGGAGAGGATCTCGACGTTCGGGCCCGAGCCTGTTTCGGGCAAGAAAGGAAGCGTCAGCTGTGTAAGAGAGGGACGAGGGGAAGGAAGGGAGGAGCCTGAGGACGCACCCGAGGTCGAAGGCGCAGCGGCCGAGTTGATGCCGAGCGAGGCCTTCCACCGTGCGAGCGACTCGTCCTCGGCGTCGAGCTGCGAGCGAGGGACGAGGGAGAGGGTCAGCTCGCTGAATGGGCGACTGCACCGCCTCGTCGGCACTAGCGCGAGGAGGAGGAGGGGAGGGACGGACGCGGGCGAGCTCCTCGAGGGTCTTCTGCTGGCCGACCTTGTAGCCGGCGGTCTCGGTCGGTGCGAGGTCGCTGCGAGGGAAGCGAGGAGGGTGAGCACGTCGCGAGGTGGGGGAGGGAGGGACGACGACGAGGGGACGCACTCCTCGGGGACAGAGCTGGGTTCTTGTGCGTGGCCACTGCGGGAACAGAGAGGTGTCAGTGTGAGCTCTAGCGAGGTGGAAGGGACTGGACGGACGACATTGTGCGTGTGAGGAGCGAGAGGAGCTGGATGGAGGAGGACGACGCGGCGCAACCGCCCTCGGCGCAACCTCGCTCAAGTGCAGACCAGGTAGAGTGAGGCAGTCAATGACAGTATGAAGAGCAGCTCTACAGCCACACACGAGCATCTCGAGGTGAGAGTGTCGCGCTGCCTCATCAGCTCGTCGCCTCGCTCCCCGTCTCCCTCCACCACACTCTCTCACCTCGCTCAATCATGGAAGGCGAGCTCACACTCTAGTCTACTGCTCGACAGGACCCTGCTCACCCAGCGCCACGCCCCCGCAGTCGCGTTTGGCATCACCGGCAAGGACTACGTCCTCCTCGCATCCGACACCTCGGCCGCCCGCTCCATCGTCAAGATGAAGAGCAACGAGGACAAGCAGCGCGTCGTCGGCAAGCACCTCGTCATGGCCTGTCAGTCCCCCCACTCCTCCTCTTGTCTCCTCGAACCCTCCCACCCTCCTCCTCCACCCCCCGCTGCCGCGTCATCTCTCCCTCGCCAACTCGCTCGCTGACCTTGCCACGCACCGCCTGCAGATTCGGGCGAGCCGGGCGACACGCTTCAATTCTCCGAGTACGTCGAGCGCAACCTGCGCCTGTACCAGATCCGGTCCGTCTCGCTCCCTCCCTCCCTCCACCTCCTTCTCCAGCCTCGAGCAGCTCGTCGCTCATACACCTCTCGCCGTGTGCCCGCAGCAACCACATTCCTCTGCGTCCGACCTCTGCCGCCGCATGGATCCGCACCCAGCTCGCCACCTCGCTCCGCTCGCGCAAGCCCTACTCGGTCAACCTCCTCCTCGCCGGCTTCGACCCGACCACGTCCACCCCCTCGCTGTACTGGGTCGACTACCTCGGCACGCTCGGGCACGTCCCCTACGCGGCGCACGGCTACGGCGCCTACTTTGCGACGAGCACGATGGACCGGTGGCACGACCCCGAGGCCGACCTCGAGCAGGGGCTCGACCTCCTGCGCAAGTGCATCGCAGAGCTCGAGACGCGCTTCATCATGAACCTCGGAGGGTGGACCATCCGCGGTGCGTCTCTCCTCCTCCT
>ERZ794949.394-NODE-394-length-14270-cov-3.703482_pt1 | contig 14270 bp, 9 predicted proteins | sample MGYA00511363_ERZ794949 | MGnify/ENA primary metagenome ERZ794949 (study PRJEB30137, sample SAMN04331402) | food metagenome | isolation source: T1 must sample point D1 replicate B | place: Australia: South Australia ...
TTTTAAAACGACCATTTATTTGATTTATTTATTTGATATTTTAAAGCTAATTTATTGTTAAGCCTATAGAGTAAGTAACCAATAATAAGTTGGTGCTATTACACTTCTCTTTTATCTAAATCTTCTATTCTAGAGTTAATATTTTTTGTTTAATGCCACGTCTAAATGCTACCACTCAACAATATATATATTAAATAAAAAGAAAAAAAAAAGTGCATGTGCTTTTTAAAAAAAAAATGGTAGCAAAAAATATAGTTTGTTTAGAGTAAGTCACGTTTTTTAATTTCTATACATTTTATCATTTCAACAAATAAATGTTTTAATTTAGTTAATGTTTACAATTTAAGCGTAGTTAAGGTTTTTTAAATCAATAAGAAAATTAATTTTAGGTATAAAAAATATAAAGATACATAAATGTAAACTAGATTTGTAAATTAAATGCATTTTATTTTTGTATTTGTATAATAATCAAGATGTTTCAATCTAATAGTGTGTTCAGATATATACCCTTTTCTTGCACATTGTGTTCACGGTTCTTGGAGAAATAGTAGTTTCTCAGGAATATGTTCAACCCACTTAACAAGCCAAATGGCGGGAACAACCACTCAACTAAATGCAACCCATCACTCATGGACAAAAGCTCCTTTTCCATCAAGTAATCCACTTGCTTGTACAAAACTGAAATATCGTCGTTGTCATTGTTGATCAAGTAATCACTCATCACCTCTCTTTGCTCATTAGTGAGTTTTTGTGCCTTTATTCTATTTGATAACTGCTCCTTAGGAATATCTGGATTTCTCTTCACTAACCTTTCCAACTGTTTATCTTTATCACTCATGATGGTTGAACATATTTTGTAGCAAAGATTCTTCAATAAATCGTTTTCCAACAATAAAGGAACATCAAGAATACAAACCTTATATCCCTTTATATGCGCATGCACTATTTGCTTTATAATCTCCTTTATCACTCTTGGATGAGTGAAGGAGTTAAGCTTTTGAAGATGTTCCTTGTTTTCAGGAGCAAATACAAATTTACCTAGTTTTGTTCTATCTATACTCTTGTCGCCATTCTGATTAACAATTTCCAAATTTTTACCCTCAACCTTATCATTAAAGTATTTAATTATATCCTTGTATGCGGGTTTCCCATATTCAACAATTTCTTTACTGATAACATCAGCGTCTATGATGAATACATTGTTTCCATATTTTGTTTGATTCTTTTCCTTGATGTATGCGGAGACAGTTGATTTTCCTGTACAGATACCGCCGGTTAGTCCTACTATAATCATCTTGATGTTGATATTGTAAATAAGTTTTCTAATCAAAAACCACAGTAGCTTGTGTTTATGTAAGTTCCTACTAAAATTTTATATACTGAAGATATATGATATCTGGTTGCTTTAGTTTTTACACACAAGATGATTACAAATTCAATCAATTCAAGATCACTCTTTATTCAATCTATGCTATCTTTCTCTTGAGTGTATTTTTTGTGTGCATTCTTTTGAACTTTTTTCTCTGGTCGGTTATTGGTCGGATTTAAGGATAAAAAAATTGAAAAAAAAAAAAAATCCAATGGTCGTTGATGGTTCTTCAAATTTTTTTCTTTTTTCAAATACATAAGCAATTTATCCTACTGAACAATAAACTAGCTTTCTTATAAAGTAAAGCAAACACCCCATAAAGACATCCAAGGAAAGCATCCCATAATTTTAAAGTTAAATATTGTATATACTGAACTACATAAAATGAAAAACGTTGTGTTCAGAGGTATGGGGAAGTCCAGCTTTTTCTTGGCGAACATAATATCCACTTCCACTGTTTATAGTTCACTTCCCAAAATATCATTATCACTCTCTAATCAAGCCCTTTTGAAGAAATTTGAACTAAACAGTAATACAATCACAATTGACAGCGGTATAACCAAGAAATCACTGAGCAGTGAGTATATAGCGCCAAAGATTGAATCTGCATACGATGCTAACTTCAGTAGAACATTAAGTGGTATATTCGAGGCATTTGACAGCAATACCGAGAAGCCTGAAACTTTGGTTCTCTCATCTTCTAATTCCATTCAACTCACATCCGATTGCTGTGATATTTTGAATACAAACTATAGAACTTTGTTCAATATAACAGACCATGAGCTTTTCCCTCAACTATTGAACATAAAAAATTTGGTAATAATCAATCCTGATTTCCATATTCTGCTGTGTGTCAAAAATTATTACGAAAGCATTGCCAAGAATAATATTGAAAATGAATCCATACAACCACTTAATATTGTTGCAATAACAGAAGTATCATCTGATAGATTTATTCAAAGAAAGGCACCATTTGTATTGAAATACCATGACATGTCCAATGATATTATTTTATTTGATGCCGTAGATTTAAATCCTTATAAAAAAGAGGACACGAACAATGAAGTATTGGATTTCTTCTCAAATGTAAATAATGATGTTAGAAAACTTGTTAACATAAGGATAAGAGATTTAAAAACCTTTAAGGTAAAAATGCTAATGTCAACATTCACAAACGCCTACATAGAAGCCTTTAGTATTTTATATGAAGTGGATCCCTTAGTGATGAAAGATGCCCTAACTGATCAGGTTTATCTTGATAGCTTTAATAAATATATTAGCGAATTTCAATGGTATGTGAGCGTTAATGAACCTCAACTAATAGAAGATTTTGGGGGTTCAATAGAGAAGAGTCCATTCAACACTAGCTCCATGAAACAATATATCTCTGATGTAACATCTAAGAAGGGAGATCCTCAGGCCCTATACACAAATGACCAGTATACAAATAGATTAGCACTTGTTAAAATGGATCCTTTGTACAGAATAAACCATATAAAAGAAGCACCGCCTGCGAAGGTTGAAAGCTCACTAGTGACAAAAATAGGCCTAAATCAATTCTTCAAAACCTTTACATTCAAAGTCAATGATAGCAAGTTCCACATGCCTGAAACATACTCTTTATTCCAGTTGTGCATTCATAAAATGAAACTCAATGGTTATAAGAAGCAAAAAGTCCGTATGGATTATAAGAGTGATGTTGAGTTCATAAAAAACCTGTTGCCTCAGAAGGAGTAAATAAAACACTTGTATATATAGATTATAGTTAGCTTTTAGTTAGTTGCCATTGTTTTGCCTATTTATTAAGTTTTTTATTGATTAATTCTAGTACATTGCCCATCTTATATTCGTTTGCCTGGAAAAATTTATATCTCAACTTTAAGTCTTGTTTGTATTCTTCAAGTATTTGGAATATTTCATTTTGATAGTGAATACTATTGGTTCTGCTTGATTTCATAAATTGATCCAACTTCAACTGTTTTGGTTTTGAGAAGGTTTTCAGATTTTTAAGGTTTGGCAACTCTTTATTCAAGGAAATCATATAAATCGCTATCGCTGTGTTATGATAAACCATGCTTTTCTCTGATGATATCAAAAAGCGATCATTTTCTTTATAGAGATTTGCTTCCAGCAAATAATCCAACTCGCATTGTTTCAATTTCTTCATTATAATATCAGTCACATCAAAGCAATTGTTTTCATTAGGCTCATTCAGAATAAATCCGTAATCATTCAACAATAAGTCATCTGAATGATGTCCGTATTTGAACAGTATTTCTTTTCCGGAAGTTTCTTGGTAAAATATTTTGTAATCTTGTTTATCCAGTTGAAGAAAGTTTTTAGTTGTTTCCGCAATTGCGTTCACTTCTTCCTGTTTGTTACTGTGATTTATGAAATCCACAAAAGGCACCAATGTAAGATTATCTTCCTTGTTTGAGCTTGTTCTTGATATTTCATAGTACAAGCATCGACTGTTAATGCACATGTATAAATATCTGATTCTATCTTTGATGGTTTGTGCACAATCCGTTTCCCCAAATCCACTTAACAACAGAGATGTCAAATGACTTTCGGATGCTTTTATGTTGTTGTAAAGTTTGTCAAACTCTGTTCTAAACTCTATAGATAGCATGTCGATCATTGTAGTGGTGTCTATGGATTTGTCTTCAAGTCGTAAAATCTGCAAAACCGGTATGTTTTCCTCAAAAAATGAATATGATGGAAATGATTGAAAGAAAGGTAAGTGGAAGCTTTTTGTTGGTAGGCAAAACCATTCCACATACACATACAGTATTATTGTGTCGAATGAATTCCAATCATCCTTTATACTTTTTAGTAACGCCTTGTAGTCTGTACCAAAAATCTTTAGCCACGTTTCATTGCCTTCTTTCAGTTTTTTTTCAATATGCTTAAGACAGGTAAGTTTGTTAATAAAAAAATGAGAGGGTATGTGGATAATCTCATTAGTTATGGGTAGCTTTTCATTATGTTCATAATACAATCCTATCCCTCCATAAGCATCTGTCATGATTTTAACATTAGGCGATATTTTCATTTTATATGGGTGTTCTAAAGTTAACCAATTGACAAGATTAGTAACCACCTCTTCATTACTCAATCTGTCCTCATTTTCAACCATCATAATATGCTATGGATTTTCAGTGATGGCTTTCTCTAACTATAAATGAGGGTTCAATTTACTTTTTTTAAGATTTTTTTAATTTTTTTCGAAAAAAGTGAACAAAAAAAAAAGAAAATCATCGTAACCGTTTACATTTTTTCATAAAATTAATAAATCTGAATATGTAGTTGTCACTAGGAACCAGGTGATACTCACTGCAACAATGTTATTTAAGAGGTTGACTTTGAAATGTTCAAAAATTAACAACTCAAGGCTTTATTCCACAGACATATTTCCTTGCAAAATCGCTAACCAGAATCTTATTCATTACCATATCAACAATAAATATTCCAATTATACAAAAGTTTCCAACTTTCAAACATCTCTACTAAAACAATACTTGGATTGGTACAAAAAATATCCAATTTTCAAACTTAATCAGCTAAAAGAAGAAAACATAGAACAATACAATGCGGTCATGAGAACCAAGCCAAAGCCTTCCATTATATCGGTTGAGTTCAATCCGGTCTACACAGCCGGTAAAAAATTCATGAAGACAATTAAAAGCCCTGATGAGTTCAGCAAAACATACAGACACTTTGTCCCAAATTCAAAAACCATGCTTGATGAATCATTGGAAAATAAGGTTGAATGCAAGCTGCCTGAATTTGAGTTTATTAATAGAGGAGGAAAAATCACATACCATGGGCCTGGCCAATTAGTTATATACCTCATACTGGACCTGAAGGACTTTTCCAATTTGGATATCCGTAAGTATATACAGATTCTTGAGGGAAACCTCAAGGAATTTGTTAGAGGCGAGGGGCTTGATGTTGTCAACTACAAAGACGAGGTTGGTGTCTTTGTCAAGAGCAAAGTGAATAACTCCACTTACAAAATGTCATCAATTGGGATAAACCTGCAGAAGCTCATAACGACACATGGTATCTCCATCAATATACAGAACAATCTGGAGTACCTGAACACATTTGAGATGTGTGGATTGGAAAATCTCCAACAAACCTCATTGCTGAGGGAAAAGAAGGAGTTAAGCGAGGACATCAGTTCAATAGCTCAAAAAATCGTGAAGAAGATCAACCACGACTTGGGCAACATGAACATTATTTATAAGAGCATAGATGAGGATGAGATAAACATATAGATCTATTATATAACGGCTTTACACATATTTATAAACATTACTTTTGGGAATAAGCCATCAATGCCGATATCAGTCCCACAACACATATAGAAGAAATGTATGCAATTTTGTATGATGCGTTGCTGTGCTCTTTGTTTCTGTTTTCTATCAGTGTTTTATCCATAACCTGTTTCAATTCGTCGTCTTCATATTTTGTTCCATCGCTTTTAACTGGAGCCTTATTGTCTGGTAAATCTTTCGGATTTTTAACATTTGCTACTTGTAACTTGGTTTCTAAATCATCAACAACACTTTTGATTTTGTTTATTTCTTGTTCGTATTTTAATACAACGTCTTCATTCTCCTTCTTAGTGTTCAGCAACTTCTTTTCTAGTTGTAAATTCTTGTCCTTCAAGATTTTAAAGTTTTTCTCCTGAACCAGTTCAAACTTTTTAGTCAAGCTCGAATTTAATGTTTCATAGTAGTTGGTTTTCAAACTTTCAAACTGTCTAGTTTTATTTTTTTCTAGAGTGTCTATCTGCTTTGTGAAGTTTTGCATGAAATTGTTTATATTCTCAAGTTTTTTATTTCGCTGGTCTGCCATGTAGATCTGTTTCTTCAAGAATTTGTAGATTCTAGACATGCTTAGTTCGTTTTCATCAAAATTTTCATTTCTCTTCATGTTCTCCAAGTAAAGTTCATCATCTGTCTGTTCAGTGTCATCATTGTCTATCAAGTGGCAGTTTTCGCTGGTCAAAAGCTTGTGCTTGTTGGCGTCATCTATAAGATCACCAAATAAGGACGATAGAATCATTGTATTGTTCAGACTCTTATTCTCAGCAGGCAAAAAGTCAACGACTGGTAGAATGTCATCAACCAAAGCCAATATCCTTCGATGGATTCCATGGGTGTTGAACACATTATTGCCGTTGTATCCATTGGGTTTATTCGGCACTATATCTGTACCCAATGTTATGATATCTCCTTTTTTGATAACGTAATCTTTCAGCGGTTTTAGCTTCACATCATTTAAAAAAGTCCCGTTTGATGAGTTCAAATCGGTTATTAATACATTACTGTTTTCATCCAATGATAGCTTTGCATGTGTTCTTGATAATATTCTTGACTCAAAATATCCATTTGTTTCAGAAGGTCCTTCATGTTGAGATTTATCAGAGTTGTTGTTGGCTGACAGCAATCTACCAAGTTTCAGGTTGTCAGGTGGAGGTGGAACTGTCAATGATTTCTTACGGAATGTATTGTTCAATGATGTCAACTTCACAACAAAGTTTATTTTAGGCTTCACTGAAAAGTTACTGTGTGTATTCATTTGTGATTCCTGATCAACAGGAAGCACTGCGTTATTTATGTCATTATTTTTTAGTGGTCTTTGCTCCTGGAAAAATCCTTCTGATGATTTATTCACTTGATTGTTATGTACAGAGTTACTATTAGATCTTGCTCTACTCATTGGTTAACGTGAGCCAATTTAGGTTTTATATAAAGGACTTTTGTATTACTGTGATTTTTTTTGGTCAAAACAGTCTTCAGTATGATGATTCAATTCAATGGTTCAAATATGGTAATTTGTTCAAACATTTTCAAGTTTATGAATGTAGTTCAACAAAGAATTTGTGTCCCAACTACCGTAATGATTTGATCATTTTATTAACTTTGAGGAGAAAAAAAAAACAACAGAAAAATAGGAACAAAAAAACCCCCCTTCTAATTTGTTGCGGATACGATTTTCTTCATTTTAAACGCCATCTAACACGTGCCATCAACAGGCCTACTAACTAATTTCATTAAGGTTATATATAATCTTATCTAGAGAGTCATGTATGTGCATCAACTTAGAGTACATGTTTATCAAGAATGGATCATTGATATACCCAATGGTTGTTACACTGTTCTTGAGTTTGAACCGCACAACCATGGAGTCTCTCTTGAGATAAATTTCTATGCTTAGATTCTTATCAAGGGTTAATGATATTCCGTGGTTGTCTTCATTTGTGAAGATTCTTACAATGTTATTCATAGTTTCACTCATTTTGTACAGTTTGTCCTTTATTTGTGTGTAGCTCTGTTCATTCACACATTCAAAGGATTTAACATCACTTATTAAGACTTCGATGAGATCGTATATCTCTGATAACTGAACTATTTCCAATGGCTGACTCTTTGAAAAGATTCGGTCGTATTTGTATTCCTTTATAAGTTTCTTGCCGTCTCTTTGATACTGCCTTAGCACGAACGAAGTGTAAAAAGATGATTTACCACTTTGCTTTTTGAATATTCCCTTAAATACTTGGTTTGATAAGATAGGAATACTGATAGACTCCGATGGATTTCCATCTGCTTTGATATCCTCCAATGTGGTCAAAAAATTGAATATATTAGAAAACTTTGATTTATCATTTAATACACATGATTGAATGTACCACTTTTCAATTGAATCGTTTAAATCGTTTAAATGGTTTTCCTTAATCAGAGATTTATATATCTCGTGAACTTTGCTAGACATGATACTAAAGCTTAGTTTATCTTGGGTATAAGTGTGATATAATTAGTGCTAATTTTACTAGTATGGTTGGTTCTGTTCTAGGCTCTTAACAAATCTCCCTGTTATCGTATTTGTAAATCCTGAACTAAAGTGTCTTTTTTCCGTATACAAATTCAATCTTCGCTACACGGTATTTTTGTTTATATTTTTTCTGACTTATTTTTTTTTGGTTCATTACGTGCTATACGATGATCAGCTTCACTATTACAACAGATTTACAATCTGGTTCTACAAACATATACAGAAGACCTGTACAACACCAATAATAACAAAATGTTAGTTAGTGAAACTAGATGTATTAGATTATACACTCAGCAAAGATCCTTCATTGGCTTGCTCAAACCATTGGCCACCACTGCTCTTTCACATACCCTTTTCAACAAGGAAATTGTATCTGCCAACAACGTAGAGTACAGCTCAGATGAGACCAAAGCATCTTTAAATACAGCAAAAAAGGAAGAGGATAGCAGCAAACTGTATCCTGATCATATTCCGCTGAACTGCTTTGCTAAAAACATGGTTTTTGTGAAGTCTGCCTTAGGATCCTTTTTCAAGCCAAACAATAATATCCATATCAATCAACTGGGAGAAACTATTCCAATATGGACCAACGCTTGGCTAGAGAGCTCATACAAGTTGCTACTGAAAGACAAGGAGTTTGATGGAAGAGACATAATCATGAATGAGCCTGACTATAGACACATACTGAAGGAGAAATATCTGTATGTTTTGGATGATCCTGAGAAATACGGCAACACTTTAGCATACCAAATGCTTCTGTATTTACAAAAAAACAAAATTACACTGGAAAGCAGAGAGAATGTGCATTATATAGATAATGTCGATTATGCTAAAGTGTACAACAAATACCGTCAATCACATGATTTCCATCATTTGGTGATTGGTGACTTGCCTACATCCATCGAAGGGGAAATCATTATCAAAATGTTTGAAGGGATAAACATGGGGTTGCCATTAGGCTTGATTGGAGGCTTGGCATCACCACTACATTTGAAAGATACTTACATTATCAGACAGCTGTACAGTCACTACTTACCAACTATTATGGACTTGAATGAAAATTTGAATTGCAACTTCTTGTTAATAGATTGGTCCAAATACTTGTTAATGGATTTGAATGATATCAGATATAAACTTGGTGGAGAGCAACTAGTTGAATTCTCAGAGTGGATTGGAAATGATGTTAGACAATTGAAAAAAATGAGAAAGAGCGTCAAGAAAATGAAAGAACAAGAATATCAAAATGATGTTTAATACTATGTATGTTTTACTTTTTAAGGAAAAAATTGATAAAAAGAACTCAAGATCATTTAATCAAAGACTTAGACTATCATGTTTTATTGTTGTTATATAAGATGGTATGTGTTCAACTTCAATATTGAATTCATAGGTATTCTGTAGATGATAAGATAACCGCTTTGTCATCGGATATAGACAATGAAGAATTTCTTCAACTGTAACTAGTTTTCCATAGCAAAAAAAAAATACTAAAAAAAACACGTCTCATGGAACAATAAAGATCATTTAACCCTTCAAAAGTTAAATATATTTGTTATATATAACAAAAAGTCAGAAAAGAAATAAGAAAACCAACAATAACCAAAACTATCTATCTATAAAGCATTATCCACCTTTTTATCTAAGAAATACCACAATTAAACGGAAAATACTTTGAATATGATGGAGTTTAAACGTCGTGAAAGTACCAGCAACAAGAATGAAGCTGCCTACATTGACATGGTCAATCAAGGATCCTTCTTGGACAGTTTTATATCCAAGCATACACAGGTGATTAACAACAATTCAATCACCAATTCGGCTCTGCTGAATGTACTAATACTCTCTTTGACTTTATTGGCAAAAATTAACATAACCACATTTCTTTTGACAGTGGCTTTCATATTACATACCGCAACCAAAGAAAAAACAGGTTTATTTGGGGATAGAAACCCTGGTTATTACTTTCTGATTCTTTCTTTGATCAGCATTGTTTTTTTCCAGTTTGATTATAGCCTAATAAGCACATTAATAACCAGATACATAATGAACACCTATCCAATAGATAACCAAGAACTGATTTTAACAGAGGTAGCTTTTTTTTTTTTCTCAAGCATTGTGGATAGATCAATTAGTAACTTTGGACATTTGAAAAATAATGCATTGTTGTGTATTGGTCTGTTTGTCTATAAGTACTTATTACTGGATAATAATTCTAGTAGTGAAAATATAAAGATACTAGTGGCCAATAACATCAAAAAGATAATATACATTCTGCTGATTGTACCAGTGTTTACATTCATATTAATTGATTTCCAGGAATTTCAAAATATAGGCAACTTATTGAGAGTATTGGGGCTGTCAGCTTTCGCATATCTCTCTTACAGAATACTAAAGGTACAGATAAAATCCAATGTTTTACAGCTGTCATCATTGACATCCTTAATTTTAACCACAGCCTTACCACATCCAGGAATTGTCTCCATACCTATGCATATTAAAATTCTGACCTTTCCTCAAATAGCCAACTATTCTCCTATTTTGAAGTTCCTTCTATTGAATGCTACATATATGTTGATCCAGTTCACCTATTCCTTCAAGACAAACTCATTGGGGTTGCTATCGGACTCTCTACACATGCTGCTAGATTGCATATCGTTGCTTTTGGGATACATAGCTGAATCCAGAAGTAAGAAAAAGCAATATTTGTCGAGCATAAAATCCGAGGAGGACATACAACTAAATGGCGAGGAATTCAAAATTTCAGCAGATGGCCTGGTTGTAGGTGGATTCACAAACGGTGTTTTGCTTTTGGCTATTGCGGGATCAGTTTTCTTAGAAGGGATCACAAGAATTTTCAACATGGTTTCCTCGTCAAGCTATAAGACTGGTGAACAAACGTCTTTGAGATTCAAGCACAATATAGAGTTACTGGTAGTTAGTTTCATGGGATTGGTCGTGAATATAGTAGGGTTATACTTTTTTGAGGACCATAGTCATGAAGATGATCATAACCATGGCAAATCCAATGACAACATGCGTGGAGTCTGGCTTCATCTTCTAGCTGACACAATGGGCTCTGTGTTTGTTGTTTTATCAACCATTTTACACATCTGGTTGGACAACTTATTGTTTGATCCTTTGTTCTCGATAGCTTTGAGTTTCTTGATATTATCAACTGCATTACCCTTGATTAAATCTTGCTTTGCTAAATTGATGCTGTTTAATCAGATTGTGCCTCATGGCGAGGCTTCTGCTGCCAGCGAGTGTAAAGAACACGATCATAACCATTCTCATAGTCACGCACATAATCATGACCATAGCCACGAACATTCTCACAGTGAAAAAACTAAAAGTAGTGAACATCATAAATCAGAAGACTTCAAAAAAATGCTTGAACAGATTGAAAGAGTTCAAGGAATCAAAGGTTATAGACAATTCAGATTTTGGTCACAATCTAACAGTGAAGAGCCGAACTCACACGGACACTCCCATGGTCCTAGCAACGATAATTTAACAACACAGGGCTTTATACATATACTAGTTGATAAAAAAGAAGACTATGGTGGAAGAACGTACATGAAGAAGAAGATCAATGATATAACAGCCAAATTTGACATAGAGCTGTGGGTACAAATTGAAGATGTTTCTGAAACTTGCTGGTGTAGATTATAGGCTACGTCTAAGTAGTTGACAACTTCCGGTAATGTAATATTAATAAAATTTCAATGAAAAATATAGATGAATGTAAAAAAAAATTCTTTATATATAACAAGAGTCTCAATTTGATACCGATTACGTTATTTGATCGTGAATTAAACTAAAAAATAATAATTAAAAACATTTTTTTAGTTCACTTTCGCCTCACTCATTAAAATATGACCCTTTTGAATGGTAGTCTTAAGTACCTTTCCATAGCTACGCATACACTGGTTCAAAACATCCCTTCCTTGAAGCTCACCACATATAATCTTATGCAGTGATTGTTCCATTTCACTTCTGAAAAATGGTTTAGTGATGATGGGTCCGAGTCCCATCTTTTGGAATCCATGTATCAAGCTTATTCCCAATGCCGTGGGCTTCAAATATTTAGTCTTGTCTTCGCATTTAATATAGTTTCTCGTCTTTAGAGTCTCTATATGCTCACCAATAGTTGCGTCTGTGCCTATACCATTTATGTCCATTAGTGTGATCAAACCAGCTTCCTTGAGCCACGGTGGGGGAGTTGTTTTTCCGATACCAACTCCTGTTTCCAACAGTTTGATTTTGTCACCTGTTTTGAGCTCGGCTAATTTTGAATTCATGACTTCCGTGGTCTTACCTTTCTTTTGATTCTTGCTGAACATCAAGCTCATCACTTCTTTATAATTTGCCTCCTGTAAAACTTCCGCTTTTTGTACAAAGTCAACGCCTTCCTGAGTCGATGTCTTTCCCCAGTTTAATGTCACTGTACATGTGTTATATACAGCATCTTTGCAACAACTGGCTAAGAATTTCACACAGATAAAGTTATAAACATGTTTCTTTTGAGTAGTCCACGTGTTTTTGACATTTTGTGATACCGACAATAAAGGATATATTGGCAAGTGAGCAAAGTCATTCTTTGAACCATTTCTAGGCTTTTTAAAAAGAGCACCCTCGTTAACAATCCGTTCGCAATACGGTTTATACTCCGGCATATTGTTAAGTTGGTTTATAACATTATCAAAGTCAAAATCCGGTGGGTAGCAATTAGTTTCTGTTCTTGGATAGGATATGAAACCTGACTGATATAGATTCTCAGCATGCTTCAATGTTTCCTTAGCAGAAAAATTAAACAATCTTGAACATTCCTTTTGAAGCTCAACAGTAGTAAGTGGTTGTGGCGAATAGTCAAGTCGATGTTTCTTCACAACAGAGCTAACACTCACATAATCACTTTCCATGTTTATCAAATTTTCATATATCAACGAAGTGGCAAATCTGTCAAACAAGTTTGGTCTGGCCCATCCGACTTTATTTTTCGCTAACTCAGTTCTTATGTATATGTAATAAAACTCTTCTGGTGTGAAATTAGTTATTCTGTCATATCTATCAACCACAAATCCTAATGCTGGAAATTGACAAGATCCATAAGAAACCAGTAAGTTTTTAGCTTGTTCGGCATATGATGTTTTTCTGTAATGATTGGTTAGATATCTTGTCAAAATGGACCCCGTTCTCAGATCAAATTCTATTCTAGTTCTTACAGCTTCTACTTTTCTAGGATCCAATTTCTTTGGATTCATAACAGCCTTTTTCAAGTGATTCTTTTCCACATTCGAAAACTCCATTCTCCACACATTCCCACTGTTGAACCTAACCTTGTTTGATAAAGCTTCTTTAAGGATGGAACAATCTCGCTCCTTTTCAAAATGTAAACCATAATTGGCGGCCATCAAAACTTCCCATCCTATATACTCACCTTCGGTATCACAATCGGTACAGATTATCAAATGATCAGCCTTTTCACATAAACTGTGTATATTCGAGGCAAGCTGTGGATTATTCTCTCCTTGAACATAGGTTCTTATAGGAACTGAGCTTAGTAAATGTTGAAGCTCTTGGTCATCACTACACCATTTAGCAATGGAATTAGTATTTTCAAAGTCTGTTGAGGTCAAATGTCCCATTACAGCAGTGACTGTACAGTTGACATCCAAGGTACTTCTGGGGCTTAAGGAGAAGTATTTGTTGAACATTGAGGTCTGTCTTAGCATAAATTTGTAATTTTTTACATATGTATTACTTGTCGAGTGAGTCTGAACACTGTCTCCTAAAAAATTAGCAATTGACTTGGCAATACTGTTTTTTTCAGCAACAAAGACTATGTTGTAGACCATTGCAACTAATTAGTTTGGTTAGTGCTACACGTCAACGATATTGCAAATACAAATTTTTAGTACTCATAAGCAAAAAAAAATGAAGATCTGATATCTCATCACCTTTAAAGTTTGCTTAACGCGTTTGACGCCATTTATTATTTTTTTAGAAAGCAAAAAAAAAACAAAAAAAAATATGCTCAATACCAGGATCGAAC
>ERZ794949.395-NODE-395-length-14255-cov-2.879577_pt1 | contig 14255 bp, 20 predicted proteins | sample MGYA00511363_ERZ794949 | MGnify/ENA primary metagenome ERZ794949 (study PRJEB30137, sample SAMN04331402) | food metagenome | isolation source: T1 must sample point D1 replicate B | place: Australia: South Australia ...
TATGATCTTTGGAAGAACCTCAAGCTTGTCTGCTACAGCGGAGATAACATGCGGGACGCCATACAAGACTACGAGAGTAAAATGACGAAGAGAGCCGTTGACGCAATCCTGCTCAGTAGACAAGCATGTGAAGATGCTCACCATTATCCTGTCGATAAGAGCAGCCCCCTAGTGACAGCAAGAAGATTGCCGCCGCAATGCGCGTGATCATTCTATGTTGTGGCTCGCACAGAAACGTGGGTGGAACTTATGTAAGCAATCTAGAGGTCCTCGTCCGAAGATGAAGCCTGTCTAGATAATCTTTTGTATACCGAATTATCAATCAGCGGCTCGTGAGTTGTAATGCATGACGCTAGACCAATATTATAATTCGATTGGACGTTGCAATGAGCTTTCTTGTTTACCACACACAAGCGCGAACGAAAGGTTTTGAAACGGCGAATCTTACCGGGTGCTACATAGCGTACTCAAAGCGGGAAACTGTCGATCCGATTTTGATCACCGACCCCAAGCTGCATCTCAAAGAGGAAGATATCCCATGTAAAAATTACGGTTCAGATCGTACTGTATTGGATGGACTTGGTAGGTAATATTATGAAGGCCGTGCCGCTGCATTTTCGCCCTGCGTATTGCTACAAGAAATGGTACCTGACCAGCGGAGAGTATCAGAGGATATGTTGAGATCCTGTGACAACATATCCGCGCAAGTGAAAACACAATATATGAGTGCCAGGGTATAAGATCATAGCATCGGGTCCAGCTCGGAAAAGATATCTCTTCCCCGTCCAAGTCCTGTCAGGAGACGTGTCATAATCTGCCGGGACTGTGATTTGCCTAGTTACGGCAAGAGCATGGGCAAGGCAGTCCGAACTAATTGACACCACAGAATCGTGTTTCGCAATACATTCGTCATGCTCCGCTCATCGAAGTGGTCATCTCTTCTGCTGCGGAATATCCATCGCGATAATATACAGTAAATCTCTTCAGGGATGTGTCGAGATGAAAATGTCACGCAAGCTGTAGAGAATCTGCACGAGCATCACGGCGCGCTTGCATGCGAGACCTGCAACGTCCTCGATCACATACTATCTACGCTGCACAGCGCAAGGATCGTCACTCTCATTCCCGTAAGTTTGGTAAGTTTGTTCGTGTAGTTTGACCACACTCAACAGTTTTCTTGTCAAGGCTAGTCACGCTGTCGGATGAATACACCCGTCTCTGCAAAAAGATGCCACAATTTGCTCGATGCAGCAAGCCACTCGCAGGCTAGACCAACTCCCAGAAAGCGATCTGATGACAGCACTTTTAATGCTTGAGAGTATGCCCTCCTTCCTTACAACAACAAAGCATGTTCCCACTTTGTGTTTTCCTCATCGACCAGAGCGACCTTTCTTCTAGTCCCAAGATCTCCCAGTATGTGGGTGGAGAATGCTTCCGCAGAGATTGAGCATGATAGCAGATATCCGATGTTCATCTGTGTTTGCGCAGTCATGGTCTTCCTTATGACAGTTGCCGTTGCTCTGAGAGCTTACAATTGCGCATGGGGATCACGACGTGTTGGTGTGGATGACTGGGCCACTTTCGTATCAGCCGTTTGTCTGTCCCTTCTGTATGACCTATGCGATAAGCTAACATTCGCAGGCTCTTACTTTGGTCTATACGATAGTCGCTATACGCCAGACACGCCTTGGGCTGGGATTAGCAGTCGCGTTACGACCTATCGAGAATACTGATGAGTTCACTCGGGTGATTGTTCCCATTCGTTTCTCAGAGGATCTACTAATTTTTGTTAGCTCAACTACGCAGGACGACCCGTATACATTGCTGCCTTGGCGACCTTCAAGATTGCTCTCTGCTGTGGAGCTCTAAGAATCATCCAGAACACAAGCAGAACGACTTTACGATTTGTGATCAAAGGGTTTGTGGTTGTCATCAGCCTAGGCCATGTGGCGATCGCCCTGGCCCTGATGTTATACTGTCGGCCTGTGAGAAAAGCCTGGAATCCTCGCATCGAAGGAAAATGTCTATCTGCAGGCCCTCTCTTTTACGGCACTGCCGCTGTAAGCATAATATGCGACTTGTTCGCATTTTCTCTGCCATTCGCAATTCTTTACCCTCTGCGGAATCTCAATCGCGACATAGCACGTCTGATTATCCTGCTGTTCTTTGGCTTCCTCACAACAATTTGCTCTGTCGTGCGCATGATCCAAACCAGAACAGTTGTGCAGAATGGAGACTCTACGCTTTTGATTCTCTGGGGAGTGATCGAAGCCTGCATAGGAGTATGGCTATGTGTATTTCTAAGCGCAGAAATTTGCCACTGACACAACTTCACAGGTCATAACATCATCTATCCCTACATTCAATGGGATGATCTCGGCTCTTAGGAAATCGCGTAATTCTCCTTCTGACGCATGTCACGATACTGACGAATATCGTAAGCTTCCAGGTACTGGCAGCGAAGCTGAAGATTCGATCAAGCTCAACAATATCACGCGTACCACAGATATCCAGGTCACGAATGAGCAGATAAAGAACGGACAGCAAGTCACTACGATGAAACCCGTATGGGAGGAAGGCAAACTCGGAATAGCCATATAGTTATGATTAACTTGATCACTTGGCGATGTGATGACGGTTGGGGAAGAGCTCTTTTGCATTCTTCTCTGCATTCTGCATCTGTATTCTGCATTCTGTACTCGGTACTCTGTACTCTGTACTCTGTATTTTGTATCCTGCGCTTTAACTTCTCTCTTGTACATTGCGTACTTCGCCATCGAACAGTGAACCATATCTTTCACAATGTCTCATCGTCTCTTAAGTCAGTGAATGCGTCATTATACAGTTCGTCGACTTCCCGCGTACTATGAGCGCGGACATGCTCCTCCCCGATATCCTTAGCTACCTCTGCGCGCGAGGCTCTTCTTGTTGCTGCAGCGGGGCCGAAAGGATCGTCCCGGTCGATGTACTTTATCTAAGCACCATCTCGAAGCACACCAGGTTTGAGCAACTCTTCTTATATGTCCACATGGCGTTCGCCTGCGGTTTGGCTTCCCAAATCAGCTTCGATTTAAGTGTTAACTACAACTCCGACAATGCTTGGTCCACTGGCCGCAACGGTGGTTTCGCTCTGCTGTCGTGGCTCTAAATGTGTCACAATGCATCTGAAAATAGCGCCATTCAGACTTTCGACCAGTGCCACATCAAATGTGAATGTGGGTTCATACGAGCTATTCCCAAGATAACTTTTTCTAACGAGCGGTTCTAGCAGTCTCCCGGCCTGACCCTCCTGGGCTTCGTGACTTGGTCTCGCGCCGGTGACGGACAGATCTCCAAGCTAATCGACGAGAGGTTTTGGGTGTCTTGCATGTTTGCAACTGATCGCTGATCTTCTGTTGTAGAGCCTTTCACTTGAGCAGGCGTATCTTTCGCCTCCTTCAGAGTGGTATCGACTGGTCAACAGGGAGTCTAGAGGGGATTTGGGGTCGATGCATGGGAACATAAACTTACTCTAGTACGAAGTTTTGTCCTGGTCTTAACCCCTATAAACGTCAAGCTTGTTCAATAATGTCAAGATTCTGATGATAGAGTAGCCAGTCTTGGCCACAGAGAAGTCCACAGGCTTGGGATGATTCTGCGAGCATATGGGCATTAGGCTTGGAGGAAATTCGAGTACTCAGACCAAAGTATCTGGCTGTTAGTGTTGACTGACCAGTACAACTTATTCTATTGCCCATGTCCTCCGCTTAGCATGATTTAATGTCAGCAGTGCAGTTATCCAAGACTAGAACGCGAACACTAGCCACGGTCATACCACTCTACCAACGAAGAGATAACCTCCCAACTCCAGCAGACGCAATGGAGAGAGAAGATATATATTGGCCAATAAACGGCATACTCAAAGAAATGTACTATCAGTGACGAAGCTTTACTAGCTATCATGTTTTTCCTAGTAAGAACTGCAAGGCAATAAACGCGAACATTTACACTCTAAGAAAGTACTGGAGGCTTTAGATAACATTGTTAGGATATGCGCGTATCGATATCATGCCCGATGAACGATGACAACTCCGGCAGCATCGGCTCGAGCTAGAAGCTCTACACTATAAGCATCACGATGATGTTAAGCTCTAGGGCGCCGAAGGTGCGACCTAAACAACTGATGATAGCTTGAAATGCCCTACGGGCAATCTTTTGTCTTGTAGTGTCTGCCTACCAAAATAGCCTCTAGGTCCTGCGCCGAAAGGGTGAGGCGGCCCTGCGAGGGGGATCGAACCGCGACTCGCCTCTATCTTTCTCGACCAGTAAGCGCTCCGATATAACGTCATCGATGTTGAACGTACTTATGCTTGTTCTCGACGCTGGTCGGGCTTCGCTTACTTTCGTCAACGTCGAGAGCAGGCGCGACATAATCCGGACCTTAGCTCGATTACAAAAACCAATTAGACTCGGAGGATGTCTCAGAAGCACTTGTTTGTTATATCATGAATTCGTCGTTTCCTTCTAGAATGATGTAACCGAAAATGTTGGTGTCGCAGAGTGCGACTCTAGCGTTAGCGGACACCGTACCACTTAGCCGATGTATTTTCTTCGATAGCCACATCCAGACGAGGAACATTTGTGAAAACGATCTCTTCGACCAAAAGAAGCTTATGTGCATTCTTGGCTCTATGGCAAATTGTTCTCAGAAGCGCGCGAAGCTTTTTTTTGCACCTGCTGGTGGGCGCCACACGAGTATTCTAGATTCCCTTCGAATGACCCCTTACAACATGAAGCGGTGTCGCATATCAGCTTAAGTCACCTTTACAAGCCCCTCAGACCAGAGAGCTCGGAGGCGGTGCACTTCTGCTTCCAACAAGCGTCGCGCGATACTTGTAACTCGTCCTGAACTCGTCCTCCTCGGAACCATCGGAGCCGTCCAACTGCGCCAACAGAGCGACTTCCTCGAAACGACCGACGACGAAGCGAGTCGGCTTCCAACCGCAGCACCTTACGCGCGTCAACATCAACATAAACATCAACATCGACGTCAACGTCAACGTCAACGTCATTACAAACTGCGTCCTTGCCTCTAGACAGCTTTGCTCTGGCTTGCACCAGGACCTTCGTCAAAAGTCTCGTCAAGAGCCTCGTCAAGAACCTTCCAACCCATCAGCAGCAAGAGCCAACTGGCCACTACAAGCATGCCCATACAGATCGACCCTCGCGGCAATGATGGGCCTACCCCTTGCGTGCGTAGCTCGCGGACCGTGACCGACCGCCAGCTCCATGAGCTCAAACTCCAGATCCTCCTCCGATCTTGACCTTGATTGAGTCGCCGCCTTGAGCTGAGCCGAGCTGAGCTCTTGTTTGCCGTTGCTCGTCCGCCTTCCATCCAGCCTTCTCAAGTCGCTCGCCGCGCCTCACCCTAACGCCCACTTTTTTCTTTTTTTTGTACTTCTCTTTTGGATCATACTCCATTTCTCAGAGACAAATAAAAAAAGAACCAGATTGACCTAGCAGTAGTCTGGCAGACTGTCTGGCACGCCAGCTGGGAAACCAGCTAGCAAGGGCTGGCAGATCGTCTGGCAGACTTCACAACAAAAGGGTGCTCGAAAACACGACATAGGGAATCGCCCTTACGGAGGAGGCTAACATCTCTCCAAATAGCAAAGGGAAGGAAGGACACCACTCATTCGTTATGAGAGCACGTTGGACAGGCGTTTAGCGACTATCTCGAGTAAGACACTATTACCCTCCTTACTACTGAGATTGACGCACATGATTGGCCAAAATGCGTATCAGTTACCGACAGCTTATACCTCTTTCGCGGCAGATAGCTTGCGATAATCAAATTATAACTAAAGAGCAGAGCGTGTCAAGTAGCACACCACAAGGCAATATAAACAGCCAGTTCCGCTCCTCTGGGCTGTCCTAGACCATAGTGACGCAAAACGAACCCGGGAATCCAAGCCAATACACGCAAAGATAAGATAATTTTTTTTTCAGCAGCAGCCAGCATGATGATAATGAACTCGAGATCGGGGACCATGATGCCGGCTGCGACGCGTCGCTTGTTCTTGACAGGTTGACCAACCATCTGCAACGGTCTTTAGTTACGAGAAAGTACTGGAAGACTTGCAAAGACCCAATCGCTGCTCCACAGTATGCGCTGGACCGCGCTGTCATGATCATATGCGGTGCCTATAGATGGCTTACTTTCGAAGAGACCAATTTCTTGCTACCGGGCTTCTGATAGGCTCAGCAACTCCGAAGGGCTTGAACGGATGCATGAGGTAGATTGCATGCTGCCAATCCATCGTTACGTGCCACATGCGGAGGGCTGGCCCAAGCTCGTCGGCTCTTGCTCGGTAGTGGGTTGAAGCATTTTCCGTTTCTGTATGGCACCACATATACGAATTATTTATCTTGCTTGAGCCTCATCCCTTGTTGTCTCCTGTGTTCTTCTTCTTACTCATTCATTCTTGACAAGACCTATCTTATACATAATTCTGTCGATGAAACCATGAGTATATACTCTTCTTTCGTTACGATACATGTCATTCACCCTGTATACAGTCGACCTATCACGCTGCCTCGGCTTCGGTCTAGCATTGGCGACCTTCTCGATTGTCTCGGACTGCCGAAAGAATTGCGAAAGCAACAGCATCTAAGCTTCGAAGGCGTATGGCTTGGCGAGAGTGTTAGCATCCAAGAAGTAAGTGGAATCAACCGGAGAGGACTGACTATAATAGCTTGTTGTTGTCACAAAGACTGAGTTATATCCTTAGACCGGTCTTACAAACGGTGATGAGATCGTGTTACACGAGCATACCCTTGCTACTCTCCAATGTACCCTCTGTACTGGCCGTCGTAAGTCTACTCATGACTCTTGTGGAAGCAGCGGCTCAATTTACTCTTGTACTAGACGACCATTGAAAAGGTGGATGGACTTTACGGATGCTATGCATCCCATGATCGTTTCCTGTTGTTATAGTGAAACCTCATTGCTCTTGGCTCTGTTGGAGGTGGCGGCGGTGGTGGCGGTGGTGGCGGTGGCGACGGCGACCGTGCAGTCAGCCTCGATTTCCTGATCGAATGCTGCCAAGTCCTAAGTGCTTTCGGTCCTGTGGGAGGTGGAAAGAGGAAGTCTCTGTCAACAACAACAACAACAACATCCCCTCTTGACGATATCGTTTCAGATAGTCTGTCTTCCATTCTTAATTGCTGCCGCCGTTGGACATGCTGATGTGCCGACGGTCCTCCTTGAGTGAAAAGATGGTGCGGTAGAGGGGTGTCTGGATTTGGAGCACGGAATTGTCGATTATGATGATTGAGTTCTCTTAGTTTGCCAGACTTGACTTCGAGAAATCGAAGTGCGGTAGCATCAGGTGGTAATTCGAAGTTGGCCCTCTTCTGGACCCTACCCTGAGTTGACAGCTTTTTGAAGAACGCTGGACTTGTCGTTTGTCTGCTATCGCTGTTTGCAGGAACACTGTCGATCTGGCTTTGGCGAATGGGCTTTGTTGATGGTGGAGCGAGCCAATCCTTGAATAAGTTGTTATCAGATTGAACCCTGGGGAGACGCACGTGCTCTACGCTATCCTCTGAACGAACAGTGGCGGCGGCGATTGTTTGTGGCAAGCGTGAATGATCCTTATGCCATCGATCAGCGGGGATCTAGTCTCTAGCCGCTGCCGTTTGCGGCATCCTTCTCGGATCCTGAACCATCACCACCACTTCAGGTGTCGGTTGAGTTGCTAGCTGCTGTACACCAGCCAGGTGACCAGGGTCAGGAGGATTGTAGACTGTAGCGGGCTGACTGTGAAAAGGTTGACTGGATGGATTGGTCTCTGCTCGTGCTTTATCGTTTGTTTGCGTGACAGTATGAATGTAATTATCGTCAAGCTTTTTGTTGGCGTGACGATTAGGCATCATCATGTTTGCAATCGGTGCGCCCTTCCAGACACCTTCTTGTGTAGGACTATTGAGGGATGCTAGTTGGTTAGATCCTTTGCATGCTTGTAGTAAGGTCTCGGCCGAGGTCGCCGCCGCAGTGTTACTATTAGTAGCAATCGATACGTTGCCAGGGTTTATTTCTGCTGACAGGGCGGCAGGAGGCAGTGTTGTAGAAGGTGTAGGGAATGTCGCGTTGTCGAATGGCTGCACGGATGCTGTTCTTTTCCAAGCGAGATCGTCGTGGTTAACAGATAGGTCTGACCCACTCGCTTCTAGGTGGTCTGTATTCCGTTTGATCTTAAGAAGGGTACTGCTGATGTACGCTTCTTCTTCTTCTTTTTCTTCTTCCACACCTCCCTCTTCCTCTTCCTCTTCTTCTTCTTCTTCTACCTCTTCCTCTTCGTCTTCTTCTTTCCCCCCTACTCCTTCTCCCTCTCCTCTTCCAGATAATCGGAGCTGTGGAAGTTTCCTACGCTTTTGCCTTCGCTCCTGCTCGAGCCTACGCGCCTGTTTCTTGCTTTCAGCATGGGCTACGCTGTCATAATACTCTTGCGTGTCGAATGGTTTACTGAGCCCTTGCTTGATCCTACGCTTCTCTACAGCCCAGTCCTTTAGAGCTTCGTTCCTTGGTGTAAAGTTCTTATCTATAAATGGTTAGCATACACATGGTATACTCTCTTACATCACTCTCTAAACAAGGAGTCAGGGATATTCAGAGATTGAAAAGACAAAAGAAAGAAAGAAAGAAAGAAAGAAAAAGGAAGAACAACCACACTTGAATACTCACATGGTTCCCAAGTACTTTGATGAAGAGGATAACCTTCCCACTTGACTGTTTTTCACCCACAAGATCTCAAGTCAGTACTAGCAAAAGAGCAAAGGATCGATTGAATCAAAAGGTTAGGGCTTTACCAAGATATTCCATGCGACCGCCATTCTTTCGATTAGCTAGGATCTTCTCAACCGGATAATTGTCCTCAGCCTCGGAACCGACAGTCGAGATCGGTTCTGTCGACACGTCGCTATCGCTGTCACTGACACTGTCATCATCGGTGTCAACTCCTACAAATAGGCTATGTCGAGGCATGTCTATGTGGTTGGTGTTCTGACAACCTGTAAACAAACCGTCGTGTCGCGTTGCGGAGAAAAATTGTCATGTGAGCGCGACCCCCACACTCTGGCCGGAAAAACATCGGTTGCTAGTAGGGGTAAGCTCGTATCATGCCTGGATGCCGGAAGAGTAATTAGCGGGGAAGTTTTGCTTTCGAGCCTCAGTTCGACTATTCCTGATTTGGCGTGTTACTTGGCAAAAATCGGCGAAGACTTTCATGGATCATGTCCAGAACGCCTGCAAATCTTCTCCGCTACTTATCATCACTAAATAACAACACTTTGACTTTACATCCAGTCATGCCGCCTCAAGGCGCCGCCTACGACGCCGACTGGATCTTGTCAAATACTTCAAATGTCCACGTGGCTACTGACCGCGCATGGTTTACCACTTACATGCCCTACCGTACCAAAGTGTCACCAATGCCTGGAGCACAACCGTCTATAGAGATTCATGGCATCGGTACAGTCGTCCTACCCACGCGGACTCATCGCAACGGCAAAGCACGCAAGCCTAGCCGCGAGATCACTCTACACCATGTCCTCTATGCACCTCACAGTGCTACAAACATCTTTGCTACAGCTTGTGGAATGGAACCGGAGCTCGACATACCACCTACCGGTAGGGGTGATGTGACATCCGTTACCGAACGTGGCACCAACAAAGTAGTCGGTCTGATTGTTCACTTGAAGCTTCCAAAGCTATGGTTGAAAGGCCAGCCGCAGAACCAGAGTAGCCTGAACCCGCAGGCAATACACTACATACATGCTTCTTGGCCGGACGGGGAGATCTCAAAGTACAAGACTTTCGTTACGGAGTTCAATGCTAGCCAAAGTCGATCCCTTACACCTGAAGAAAAGAAGGTCTTGAAGCAGAACTATGGCGGTGAATTCAAGTTCTTGGTATCATATGGACTTTCCATCCACAAGCAAGCCGATCGGCAAGAAGGTCGACGCATCCTTAGACATCTCATGTCAGGTCTAGAAGACAAGGACAATACGATGGAAGACGCTAACGATGACGGTGACAACGACAAGCAGTCCGTCGACATCGATGACTTCCAAGCTGAGATCGAGCGAGACCCTGCTTCACATGTCGCCGATTATAAGTTTACCGCCAACCAACTCGATTACCTTAAAAATCATTACGGTCATTCTGGAGACTTCATACGCTCGCACGGCCTTAGCCCCTGGGACGACGATGACTGTATTCTAGCAGTCCAGGTGCTCGAAGAGCTGATGAACGACGATAACGATGATGATGATGATTACGAGAAGCAATCTGTCGACAGCGATGACTTCCAAGCTGAGATCGAGCGAGACCCTTTTTCACATTTTGCAGATCACAAGTTTACCGCCAACCAACTTGATTATCTCAAGAAGTATTACGATCATTCTGGAGACTTCATGCGATCTTACCACCTTAAGCCCTGGGATGACGATGACTGTAACGAAGCGGTCAGGAGGCTCAAGAAGTTTATTGACGCTGATGTAGAGAGAGGTTATTGGTGATTAATCTAGAATGGCCAGGAAATACTAGATGTAGCCGTGTAGCACATATGAAGTATTGTTTCCAGAATGGAGCTCAACCGAGATGATAACGCTACTGCTCCGGGTGTGTGTTACAAACAGCTAGGGTCCCTGGAGTCATCGTTAGAACTCTACTTTGATGACGTTCTCTTTGGAGTTCCCTGAAGCCTTAGTTGGGCTATCGATATTGCGACGGCAATGATCTTGGTAACGGAGCATCGGACTTGGTACCAAGGAGTTTGGAATGTGACAAGGGCGTAGCAACTTTGATGATTCCACCCAACTGACTCAACTTTTATCGGAGGTTCTCTTTGCAACACTGATCTCTATCGTCTTGTGACGACAGCAACTTCCACTTCAACGTTTTCGACTTTGTCGACCTTCGACTCCTTAGACTCGCCAGCCTTGGCGTCGCACTTTGGCGCAGCCGGCAACTCCAGCTCCGTCCTTCCTGTTCAGCTTCAGCTTCAACTCTCATCATCCATCTCGTCCATCACCCGACTGACCAACATGATCAGATCGTACTCGTTTCTTCATCAGTCATCTTGCACAATCTCTCGCATTCAGCATCGCCACTGTTACCCATCTGCCCCGTCGCCGTCGTCTTGGAGTAAGCATCTTCGCTCATGCGCGACCTTCCATTAGCGGCACCTTGGATCTTTCCGTTGCACCGTTGTGGCCACATGTGTGGTACAGCAGCACCTCCCTCTATCGATCCGCCACGACTCTTCGACAAGACAGTCACACCTCTGACGATACATGATAGGTCGACTTGCAAATCCATAGGAGAGCAGATCCGCCTTGAACTCGCAGCGCTCATGAACTCAGTCTTGCATGCAAACTCTTGTGCTTCTCTGGCTCTCTGTTCTATATTGCAATGTCGCGATCTCTTGCAAGTCCGCCAGCATGCACGTGCGCGCGAGAACATGTCCATCTAAAAGCATGCCTCAGGAGTTGGTATGGGCGATAGAATTCACCGGCCATGTTAGCTTTTCTACTTCTTCGCTTTTCTGTGCCTCTTCGTCGCTCGGGTCTCCTTGCTTCTTCTCTGCTTCTTTGCAAAAGTCCACACGGCCATCGCCTGTCGTCTCGGTCGATGCAGCATCTGAGACTCAACTCGGTCGCGCTCCACCATCATGGCTGAGTTGTCTTCGTTTGTTGGTGAGTTTGTCGCTGACCTCCTCGTCAATGACCCATGCTGACATTGTACCAGATGAAGTCGGTATTCGAAAATTTGCGTTCCACACAGACCAGCATCATCCAACGTCACCTCCAGTCGGCTGCACCAACGACGCCTTCGCATCATGATGCCGCAGCAGCTACATCGCCATGTGCGGTCGACTTGCAAAGATGGCTTGAAACACCACCCCCTGGTCAAGAAGAGACACCCGCACACTTGGGACAACGCAACTTGCTACGGCCTTATTGCCCACGAGAAGAGGCCAGAGCATCACTGGACTTGAGTGGCATGTCCGACGTCTAATGCAACCTTCTCGAAAGATGTGGTAAAGTTTTGCAATAGGACAGTGGCACTAGCACCGTCATGGCAAGCATGATCAAGCCTCGTGATGCTTCTTTAGTAGGGTTGTAGTATTAGGGTGAGGATAAAGGGAGGTGGAAGGAATACGTGTCTGAAGTGCTGTTGGTAGAAAGAGGACAGTATCGTGTTGCCACTGGATACACGTAGAGGTGCTCCAGGGAATCGATAGTGTTGATGGTGAAGCGATGTTGTTTCTTCGAGCACACATCCACCTCTCTTGCGCAACTGCTCTACACTTCGTTCGATGTCTGATAAGCAAGAGCTAAGTAGCAGGTTTGCGATATATCGTCGCCGTTGCCCGAGATCAAAACCAGTCCGCAAAGTAGGCATCGACAGGAGGATACAATGTGAGCTTGCATGACGCGTATAGGGAGGCTAGCGTGGCGCTCGCGGCTGTGACCTTTGGGTAGGAGATATCCAATTGTAACATGCTTTTGCTGCTTTGTACGCGAGAGACGGGAGGCCCAGTATATCTCTTGAAATTGCCGGAAATGTCGAGTGAAGTGCTGACGGTCCGACGGCCTATCCTGATCCTGGCCCAAGCGATGGCGGCGTCTTCGGCAAATTTAACGTGGTTCATGGATAGGTTGGAGTGGTTTCAAGCCTTGTTGGATGTCATTATCTGTCCTACTAGCTGTCATCTAGCCTTACCTCTAAGCAGACGTTCCTCGACCCCAGTTCCCTTATTTGGAGTGATTCACGAAAGGCCAATATTTCTCCCAGTCATTGGAGTACGGGAGAATCATCGCTACACACAGAAGTATGTCACTTGCTGCAACGCTGCTACAAAAAGAGGACTGCAATTCGAAAATCCGCTTCACTTCGAAAAACGCCAAACTGCAATAGCGACCGGCGAAAGTCCGTGCGAGCATCGGGCCCGTCCCTTCTTGCCTCGCGAGTCGTAACACGTTCTTGGCAACAAAGCTCACTTTCACATGACGACCATCACCTTCTCATTCCGCGCAACCCTCTGTCTTTCCTATAAGATCAAGCCCGTCATGGCAGACGCAGGCCCAGGAAATTCGTTTCGATTTCTCGATCTTCCTAAAGACCTCCGCTACATGATCTACGAGGAGCTCATGGACAACAAGAAGAACAGCATCAAATTCACACAGCCAAAAGGGTTCGAGATTGAGAATGTGCGCCTCTACAACATGCATTACCCGAATCTTCTCAAGGTCAACAGGCTGGTCCATGGCGAATACTGGCCTCTATGTCTTCACAAATCCGACCTAATGATCAATTATGGTTGTGAAGAACGATTGAGTTGGGAAGAGGAGACAAATCATGGTGACGGAGAAGAGCCAGCGCTACCCCTGCTTTCCCAGTGGTTGCATCTACCACCCACAGTTTTGGCTAAGTTGACCAACGTTGTCTACAAGTTCCAAGCTTATTGGAAGCTTCCAGATATCAGTAAGTCATACTAAGCAATGTTCAACTCTACGCAGCCGACCAATTTCTAATTGTCCTTAGATCCATTCCATGGTATTGCCGAATCTATTGTCGAACTGCCGAATCTGAAGTTCATCGGTATATGGTCGGAACTGGAAATTTCTGTTGTCGAATGTGGTCGGGACGAAGCAGAGATGGACGAAAAATTCCAGGATTTTGTTGAGCGTATCTTCCTCGAAGAGGGTGCTCTGGTCAACCTTGACGATGAAGAAGACCGCAATCTTATCATCCAAGTTGACTGCAGTCTGTACACGCCGCTGTTCGAGATGAACAAGAACTACATCTGGCCCCGTCGCAGACATCTTCAGCAAGGCGTTGCTCCCGCGGCTGGCCTTCCAGAGTGGGGTTACTCGATGTTCCGAGTGAGTGCTCCTTGGGAACTCCCGCTCGGTGATTCCTTCACGTATCGTGGCGAGGAGCTCGTTTTCACACGTCTCGAATACGATCTGCCTGTGCTCACCAGGTCCGAGACGGAATGTGACAGTCCTAGCGAATTTGATTACGAGTTCGACGAGTCCGGCTTTGCTACAGAAAATCCGCCAGACTGGAGCTCGGGTGCAAGACCTATCTGGATGGATCACGAGTAAATGAGATTTGACGAGACGCGGGTTTGCTTAGCTCGAGATGAGGATTACAAGACACTACAGAAGCCTAGCTCTCTACTTAGCTTAAGCCTGTCAATGCA
>ERZ794949.396-NODE-396-length-14232-cov-177.239331_pt1 | contig 14232 bp, 4 predicted proteins | sample MGYA00511363_ERZ794949 | MGnify/ENA primary metagenome ERZ794949 (study PRJEB30137, sample SAMN04331402) | food metagenome | isolation source: T1 must sample point D1 replicate B | place: Australia: South Australia ...
AAGTTTTCTTCTTCAAGTACCTTGGTATCTTCAACAGCATTTTCTTCTTGTAAAGCTAAAGTATCATTAACAGCTTGATCTTCATCATTTTTTTTAGCAATTTCTTCAACTATAGGGGTTTCAGCAGAAGTCTTTTCTTCTTCAACAACTGATGTAGAATCCTCAACTTCTTCCTTGACTGGTTCAGCTTCCTTGACTTCTTCTTCAACAGGTTCAACTTCTTCTTTCTTTTCACCAAAAACAGAATCTATAATATAGTAAACAGCAGCTGCAGACAAACCGTAAGCAAATACATCTTCGACAGAAACGTTCAATAATTTGTCATCGAATCTGGCACCGTTATCGTGGTGGTTGGATGAGTAGGATGACTTAGCATTTAGCTTTGGTTGTATGGATTTCATCTTTAAAGATAAAGAAGCTGTTTTAATAGCATTTTGTTTATTGATTAGAGAAAAAGATCTCTTGTTCAAAGATTGCATAAGTTGTTTTCTTAACATGTTTTCAGTAAGTATGTATTAATATAGTGGAGGTTCTATTTCAATATCGAATTTGATAATAAAGTTCAACAATCTAGTTTAATAGCAAATATATCAATGACTGTATCTAAATACAATAGTGTTGTTTTCTATATGGTTGTTTAAAGCAATATCTTATTGCTTACTACAACTTTCAATTTAAATTCTCCCTTTATATTAGTGCAGTAGTGAAAAAACCGACATTTAACTTACGTAAATGGTATTCGGAGAACGAAAATTTTTTCTTCAAAAACAGCACGTGACATGTTATCGGAGATAGTTAAATCCGTAAATGAAATAAATAAGCATGACCGCTACCAAAAACCTTATATTCCTGGTTAGGAAACGGCTTCAAAACAGACATAAGGTATGAAACAGCACAGTGATGCTTGTTGTTTTTCTTTTATTATTTGTATTAATATATATAGTGAAACGATATTATGGGATTATATATTTTTTTTTTGGGCCCCAACATATCTACATAATAACACAACAGCTGTTTGTTTTCTTGGCTTGTTTGTAGAACATCTTGGAACTGTTAGTCAAGTCATGAGATTTATCAACTAGACTATCAAGCTTTTCCCCTCTTTGTAATACAGATTCAATGGTCTTGTGCAAAACAATCTTGGTCTCATCCAATTCATTTTGTACCTTCATTATGGAATCAGCATTTTTAGGATCTTGGTATTTGGCTATGTAATCTTGTAAATTAGAATTTTCAAACTTTTCAAAGGTGCTGACATCATTTTCAGTGTAATAGTTTGGATATTGAACAATAAATTCATCCAATACTTTATTTAATAATGTGAAAACTGGTCTTACTGGGTATTCTTTATCGGTTATGATAACACCGCTTATTTGTGAGTCTTGTCTGGTGTATACATGCCCAACATAGTTGTCACCTTCCTCTATAGATTGTCTCAATCCACTATCTGTTCTGTAGGCTACAGTGTTTGCAAAAAATGACATGAATTGTGAAACTGATGATCTTTCAAAGAATCCAAATTGCGATAGATCCTTGACCTTAGCTAGCTCAACACATTCAGTGCTGGATGAATCTTTTTTCAAAATACCAATGTAGTAAACTTTCATTATTTTATTCTTATTAAATCCGGATTAAACAATCTTCAAGGTTTCGACCTTATTATACTCTTGGTTATGTCTTTAGTTGTATATTTGAAGGGTACAGTTATTACGGATAACACAGATCCACACCAGAAGGCAAAGCAGCGCTCATAGGGAAAAAAAATTTGAACATTACGTCGGAGATATGAAATTATGTCCGATTTTAAAAACGTGATATATTTGAATTAACCTAACTACATAATGGATTAACCTAGCTACGTAATTGATCTATTTAAGAGTCTTCTTTTTCTTAGTTTTCATATGTTTATATGGGTCAGTCATAAATGGAGACGATTTCTTGGTTTTGTCAGCGCTAGGTTTTTTTTTGGTGCTTGATTTCTTTACAGGGATTTGATACTCGTCGTCGTCATCATCTTGCTTGACAGTGCTTTTTGCAGACTTTGAAGGTACGGAAATCTTATAGTCATCATCTTCATCCTCATCGTTTTCTTTATGCGACGTAAAAGCAGGATCTACCTTTTGTTTTTTCAATGGCTGGTAATCGTCATCTTCTTCCTCATCATCAATTGATCTTTGAGTCTTCATTTCTTCGTTTTTCTTTCTTTCTTCTTTCATTTTTTTATAGTTACCAATGTCCATTTTACCTTTAGATATCGTGCTGTCTTTTTTCTTTATTACATGCCCATCAATGTCAAGATTTTTGTAGTTATTTGAAACATCATTATGTTCCTGATAAATATCACCCATGTATTCATCTTCATAGCTTTCCCTTGTGTAAAACTTAATATCCTTATTGTCATTAAACATGACCTTTTTGGCTGGAAGCTTATTACCCTTTACATATGCTTTACTCGTTTTCAATATACTTCTTCCATAATTCTTATTTCCTGAGTGATGAATATTTTCTTTCTCTTCTTGCTTCTTTAAACTTGAAGATGAATCATGAATATAAATTCCAGGTACTTTAGATTGATCAATAGTCTTTTCTTTAGAAGCATCTGATAGAGGGTTTTTGTTATTAGTCAAACTGGTCTTTTTGACTTTTTTGGCATTAGAATCGACTCCTGAGCTACTAGAATCATCAAGTTTTCTCTTAGTTATTTTAGGTTTGCTTTTTGGAATCTCATAGTCATCATCAGACTTCTTCACTTCCCTTATTTGATAACTCTTTGGGTTTTTGAAAATAGCTTCTCCTCCGTTTACAACTGCACCTCTTTCCTCTGCATCTCTTATTAAAGAGCCCCATAACTTATCTTTAATCAACATGTTGCTATTACCTACAATCCACATATTACTTTTACCTCTGGTCAAAGCAACATTAAGTCTTCTGTAATCTTTTAAGAAACCAATTGAAGTTGAAGTATCTGAAGATCTAACACAAGAAAAAATCATAATTGCCTTTTCTTGACCTTGAAAACTATCTACAGTTTCAACAGCAACAGTTTGTGAAATCATAGAACCAAACTTTCTCTCAAACAAGTTTCTTATCAATCTTACCTGCTCTTTATATGGTGAAACAACACCAATTTGGTTTTTAAAAGATATCTTTTTCATCTTACCATCAATACCCTTTTCATATTCATTAGAATATCTATTCAACAAAGTTTCAACCAACTTCACTACAAACTCTGCTTCTATAGTATTAGATAAAGACATAGCTGCAGATTTGGATTCTCTACCATCAACAACAGAAAAGAAATTATATGGTTTGAAAATTGGATCTTTAAACCATGGTTTGTAATTCATAGTATCCATATTTGGCCCATCTTTTAACTTGGACTTATAAAATTGTTTCGATGGGAATTTACTGATTTCAGGATGCATTCTATATTGAACATCTAGCAAATATGGTACATTACCTTTAATAAGTCTGGAAAATAATGATTCGTCATAGTTTGCACCGGAAGCTACATTGGAGATAACTGTAGGTGGTAATTGATTAGGATCACCAACCATAATAATTTGCTTAGCACCATATCTCAAAGGAACCAAAGTACTCAATTCAGTACATTGACAAGCTTCATCAATGACCACAGTAGGGAAGAACAATCCTAGATTTTCCAACTGTTTTTGAGCAGAACCAGACAAAGTTGTACAAACAATATCTGCTTCATTCAAAATTCTCTGAGTTAAGTTTTTCTTTTCAAATTCAGATTTTCTTCTAAATATATTGTTAGTCTCTCTTATAGAGTCTCTTTCCTTTCTCATGATGTTTAAAGTCTCATTGCATTGTGTTAATTCTACTCTCAATAAATCCAGCGTCTTTTGCATATCAGAATTTTCAGAGTTCTTTGGATCATTCTTGATAACTTCTAACTTGTCTCTTATACCATTTCTTCTTTTAATCTCTTGTTGATATTTTTCATGGTCAATAGTGATTAATTCTGGTTTTTTTAATTTTCCTTCAATTTGTTCACTTAATACCAAGTGTTGCACTTTGCTGTTGACAGCATCTTTTCTACCTATTCTTACCAATTTTAAGTCTGTTGCAGCTGATAGCCTAACCATCAATTCATCAATAGCAGCATTACTAGGTGCACATAACAAAATTTTCTTATTTGAGGTAGGCATTTCTTTAAAATTCAAAACCTTTGTACTATCTTTTTGACTAAAGAAAAACTTCATCATTGAAACAATGGTTTTAGACTTACCTGTACCAGGAGGACCTTGAATTAATGAAATACCGGAAGATGTGGTGACACAAGCGATGGCTTCTGCTTGTGATTGATTAACATCATATTGTTTTCTAATTTTTAAAACGTCATCCGGTTTGATGGTTTTACTGATGTTGGTTACCTTTGGAATCATTAAGTTCTTCAATAAATTGTAATCTTGAAGACCATATAATGTAGTGTATTCTCTTTCTGAGGTCATCAAAGAGGTTAACTTAGTTAACAATACAGTTGTTCCGGGAGATAAAATTTCACCAATTTTACTCTTCAAACTTACCTTTATTGAAACTTCTTTCATATCACCTCTCGTGTTTTTAACTTCATCTATTTTTGCATAGTTGACTATATCCAACAGCTCAAAGGATCTTGAGCTATTTGGAAGAGCAGCAGCTGAAGATCGCTTGTTTGTTCCTATACCACATAAATCAGCTTCTGTAAATCCACCATTTTCCCATAACTTTGCAGGAACTGTGGCATATATTAAAAAGAATCTTCCAACTGTCACTCTATTAGTCACATCAATTGTAATGACTTTAGAAGAGCTGTCCATTGTTTTGGCTTTATTGATTTGTTCCCAAGTTTCCAATAATAACAATGGCCCCATAATTTTTTGGTATTCTTCTGAACTTGAGTATTGTTGTTTAGTGTTTTCATACTTAAAGTTGTCATATGGAAAATCACCAGTTCTTTTGTAATCCCATTGAAGAATTTCTTCAAAGAATGGATTAACATTAACTTTTAATCTTTTTTCAAGCTTCATTTTTTCCTTCTTTTGTAATTCTTCTATACTTATTTCTTTCTTACGGGATGCTTTAATAATCTCATTACCAAATTCATCTACCATGGTTATGCCTTCTTTCTTTTTCTTCACTGTTGATTTAGATTTATTGGATTCATCACCTTTGGTTATACCAAACATGGCTTTGATTTCATCAACAGAACTATCATCATCATCATCATCATCACTTGACGATGACAACTCAACTGGAGGCTTATTTCTTGATCCAAAATCATTAAACCCACCTGCTGATGGTGGATGAATTATCCTTTCAGACTTGGCTCTAGCTTTCTTTAATTGTTCTTCTGCTTTGTCTTTGGAACTCAAAGTAAGCTTACCAAATTTGCTTTTGGTATTTGATAGTCCTGATATGTCCATGGAGATTCTTGAAGTTCTCATTTTGATTGGTTCTGATTTTATCTTTGTGATATCAACCACGGCAAATTTAGTTAATTTATCGCTGAGTTCTTTAGTATAAGTAGGATTGATTTCGTAAATACAATCAATTAACTTTTTTCTTTGTTCATCATTTGTCAATGTCTTTTTAACTTTACCAGTTAAAGGATCTTTTTTGTTAGCAACGCTAAAGATTTCATAGATAACTGTATTTTTGATATTAACTGACCAATTACCATAAGCCATATTTAATGTGTATATCAATAAATTTATACATTGATCAACTAATGGTTCATCATTCAACTTCAACCAAGGTGGCAACATTGGCAAAACATCTATAATTGGGGCCAAAAATAAGTCTTTCTTTTGATTATCTATCAATTTTTCAAACCATGAAACAGATTCTATGGCTAATTTGTTTAAATCCATCACTGTTTTACAAAATTCCAGCAAAATATCAATTTTCAATATTGCTGACCATTTATATGCTGATGAATACAGCAATTTTATAAAGATCCAAAATTGGTTCCAAAAGTCCAGTATGAATTTGTTTTCTTTAAAGAAGTGCTTTTTGATCAAAAGAACTGTAGCATCCATCAAATCCTCCAAAACTGTCATACCATAATGACAAGGTTCAAACAATTGCTTATGGCACAAGTTCTTTAAAATTTTTGATAGTGTTTCAAAATTGTTTTTGATGTCTGTGTCTAAGATCATCAAAAAGTTTTGAATTCTGTCTTCTTCATCAAAACATGAATATAGCAAACCAACAATCTTGGAATATAACTGTCTGTTGTCTGAAAACATACATGACCAAAAGCCGTACAATGAGTCTTTGTTGTTTGTTAAAGCTTTTGAAAAGAACCCATAGTCATCAGCTTCGATTTTGGAAATGACAGTGGTAATTTTTCTCATCAATTGTGATACATTTGTATTAATTATTTCAATATTTTGTGGTGTTATTGAAGTATAGTTTGATAAATTAACTACTAAATGTATATCTCTTAAGTACTTAAAAAGTTTACTAGTAAAGATGACTTTTTGACTTTCTGACAAGCTATAAAAGTTCAATCCTTCAATAATACCGTCGTATACTGCAGAGTTAAATGTAGGAATATCAGTGGACTTTACTGACTTTTGATCTTCTTGAAGTTGTCCAATTTTTAGCAAGTATGAATTCAAATCTATTTGGAAGCATGTCAACAACAAGTTGAAAATAGGTTCGCTTATTTTCTTAATAAGATCATCATCATTAACAACAATTGTTCTTTTGCATTTCAAAGAAAATTCAATCAATGACTTTAAAAAATCTGGTTTGTTGATGACACCTCTATATCCAATGACATCAGTTAATTTGTTTTGCAATAAGTTTAGATCATTATTGCCAGTAACCGTTTCATCATCAATAGACAATAGCTTGTTTAAGTATACACAACCTGCACTAGTTAAAAGACCTTTAGCTATGGGTGTTAGTTGTGTGCTTTCCGAAACAAATTTTAATACAAAATTGACAAAACTTCTACTAAAACTCTTTTGGTCCAATGATTTCGATAAGGAGTTGTAAAAAGTATCTATCCACAATACAAAATCGTTTAGGTTTGGATTGAAGTTTAAGTAATTGATTTTATAATTGTCTTGTGAAATCAAGATTTTTTCTTTCAACATCATCTTTTTATCTGATTCTTTCAATATTGCTATAAAATGTGTTATATTGTAATCCTTCAATACATCTTTCCAAATGGCATCTTTTTCATAAACACTAAAAACAAGGTTTAATGTTCTTAGCAGTACATGTATGTAATCTGATTTTGAGGAGCTAGCTGCATTCAGATCGGTTATTAGCTGAGGTAAGAAAGCTTTGTATTCAGGATATTGCTTGTAAATACTTTTAACCTGTTTGATGTTTGTTATTTCTTTAATTTGTTCAGTGCTTAATAGCATCAAAATACATGACATTTTAAAATAGTAGTCTTTTGTGGATATTAACAAAGTTGTTAACCTCATGCTTTGAAAGATGATTTCGAGAACAATTTGATTTATAATTTCACAATTATCTGCGTTGAGTTTCAAATTATCTCTTTCTACAAGATCTCTTATCAACTTAAATGACCAATGATTTACATCATTAGTGATAAAAAATTGGTTTATTACCATTGGTGTTAGATGGTTTTTGATTATTAACTCATTTTCTATAATACAATCTGGTGCCTTTTCGATAATATTCATAAAGGTGAATTTTAACTCAAACATGTTTTTCAATAAGTTTGGGTTAAGAAGCATTTCACTTACCAAAAACTTTTGATTTATATTCAGTGTAGGCTTGTTTGTTTCTATGATTTGCTCTTCATCATCTGATTCTATATCATTGTCAAGTATGATAATATCGTCATCTTTCTTTGGAAAAGTCACTGTGGTCACTTTAGTTACTTCAATATTTGTTAAATCATCAAACTTTTTGTATGTATCAGCTCTCCAAGTATCTATTGAATCAAAGAATTTTTCAATATTACCATGATTCATCTTTAAAATTGTACTCAGATAATAATACAAGTTTACTCGTTCATTATAAAACTTTATTAAACAAGAATGACAGTTGAACAAACTGTCATTTAAAGTTTGAAGCAAAATTTCTATTTTACCATCTGTTTCATAAGATAACCGGGTCAACGATAATGTCGATATTTTATGTATATTATCCTTACAGAAAAAATGCCCTTCAAAGTCATCTTTATGATCTGTAATGTAGTTTAAACACTCTTTTGAGATCTGCTCTCCTTCTTTCGCTGTGTAGCCTCCTTTGTATAAGAGGTCTATACTGTCGCCTAATTCATTTATACCCATCATACTAGGCTCTTTTTTTTTTGTATATAGTGAAATCTACTGGAGGATACGAATTCAAGCAAATTGAAAATATGATATAGTAAAAAAGGAATATATCTCAACTAGTATTGAATTTTATTTGAACAAGAAAATAAGTGCAGATACGTTCTATCAACCAATAGGCTTTAAAGTTAAGTAATATAAAAACAGAGTTCTATATAAGCGTTGTTAGCTGGTTTTTGGTTATTTAAATAGTATACTGTATATTCACTCGTATTTTTTTTTGTTCACTACGTGGTAATATACGCCTATGGTACACCTAGGGCCAAATCAAAATTTTCCCTAGCACGGGAATACCCTAAGAAAAAAAAAAAAGGAACGTGAGCTTACCTGGATTATTTCCTAAAAGAGATAAAAAGTGAGCGGGTAACTGTAATAAAATTTTTACGAGCACGTGATGTTTGAAAAATGAAGAAAACACGAGGGCAAATGGAGTTATATCCGTCAATCAACGCAATCAACTAATGTATACATAATTTCGAATTCATACAATCACAGTATATATTATTTCTTCATTAGTTCATCTACCTTAGCTTCCAAAGATTTCAATCTTTCGTCTTTTTCCAAGTTGGCTTCCTTCAAATTTTGAATGATAGTGGTCAAATCTAATACTAATCCAGACAACTTTTCTACAGATTGCTTGATAGATAAAGTCTTGGTAGCGCTTGCACTGGATGCAACGCTTTCAGTAACGCTGGCAACATCATCCCTAGAAGTATCAGCTTCATTAGTAGATTTTGAAGTGCTGACTTCAGGTTTCTTGGCTACTGCTTGTGGCTCGGCTTTCAAAGAAGTTTCCTTAACTTCGGTTTTGATTGGTGATCTTAAGGTTTGCTTTTTCTCAGGTGTTTTAGTTTCGACTTCCTTTTTAACAACTGGAGTTTTAGCAGCAGTACTTTCTTGCTTTTTGACGGGAGTTGATACATCGTTATTGCTTTCAATGATATCCCATTCATCATCGTTTCCTGTGGAATTGTTTTTAGATGGGTCTTCTGCATTGTTTATCTCGTCTAAAGAGGAAGCCTTGGCTAATAGCTTGTTGATCTTGTTATCCTTTTTCAAAGAACCATCTTCCTTTGTATCATCCTTTATCAAATCTCTTTGTTTTGGTTCTGGTGTTGGGGATGATGCAGTTTTGTCTTCCTTTTTCAAAGTTTCGGTTAAGTTAGTCTTTGGTTCTGGTGTTGGGGATGATGCAGTTTTGTCTTCCTTTTTCAAAGTTTCGGTTAAGTTAGTCTTTGGTTCTGGTGTTGAAGATTTAGCAGTTTTTACAACTTTTTGTGGTTTAGGTGTGTTCAAAGTTGAAGAAGGAACAGATGATGCAGTACTTAAGCTCAGTTCATTACCTTCATATAAATCTTTAAAGCTAAATACTAAAGGTAACAAACCACCTCTTGATTTATGAGAGATCCATTCATCAGCGGACAAAGTTGGTTTGAAAGAAGGACCATCTGGGTAAATATCTTCTTGGAATTTATCAGTTTTCAGTGGACATTTAAAGGAGATTTCCTCAACAGCCTTGTCATTTAAAGTTCTGTAACCTCTAAAAATTTCGTTTTTATGAACATCGGTATTGAAGGAAAATCTAGGACTAATACAGAATCCCTTTTGAGGTTCGTTAGAAGTGAAATCGGTCAACAAATTCAATTCTCCGTTTTCTAGTCTTTCATATAGCTTGATGGTGGAATCACCTTTACCTGCTAACAACAAAATATTTAAGGATTTATCGGCAAATGGTAGCATTACACTAGGAGAAACGTCAACGTTCATGAATCCTGTGTATGGTTTTGATTCATCTTCTTGTTCATCAACATTCCATAAGGCGAATTGTCTTTCAGGACCATTAAAACCAACAGTCATTACTTCATTCATACCAATGAAACAACATTTGGAGTTTTTTGGGGATGGATGAGTAGGGAATGTCTTAATTAATTCTGGAGTCCCTTCCTTTTCAAAAGAAAATATTCTTAGTTTCTTATCCTTACAACATGTGGCTAGATATTTACCGTTGTAGTTGAAACTGATAGAAGTAACCCATTCTGGATGATCCAAAGAATAAATAACTTCTCCAGTTTTGACATTCCAGATCTTAACGGTCTTGTCCATAGAAGTTGAAGCCAAAATATCTTTAGCTACCGGATGGTATAAAACTTGTAAAACTTTTTTAGTGTGGTCTTTTAATATTCTAACAGGTTCTTGGAAATCTGGATTTTCATCTGTGTTATCATAGATTGAAAAGTCTTCTGGAATATCCCAAACATATATGTCTGAATCATTGGAACATGAAACACATCTTTGTTGGTCAAATGGATCAAAATCAACATCTAAGACTTGGTCTTTGTGCCCTCTAAATAGTGGAAAAATATCTGGAATTTTAATGTTTAAATCTTTAGGATTTTTTGGATTTGTCATCGGAATAATGGCAAAAGCACCACCACCTCTTGAAACCCATATACAAGACATGTATTTACCATTTGATTTAACTAATGTTGAGTCAGGGGCAGTATTGGATAGTTTTAAGCCAGTGAACTTTTTGTAAGCCTTTGTTTCACCATAGACGTTATTAAACTTAGAAACTTTCATCCTTAGCTAGTTGATTAAAAGTTTAATAGATTGTTTCTTAGGTTTCGGAGTTGTTGTTTAAGGTATTTTTAATTTTTTATTACTTCCCCGGAAAATTTTTTTTATTTACTTATTTAAATATCCATGTTTGTTTACGTTTGTTTTTATGGATAACGTGACTTTAACAAAACGTTTTTTGAATTAGGAAATAGTTTTTTTGTGTGGCGGGTAACTTTACAAATGTTGGTTTTATAACTTGATGAAGAGTATAATTAATCACCTAATTATAGCTATTTCTTGTTCCTTTTGAAATAAAAAAACAAACAAAATCTTTTTTAAGTCAAACATTATAATGTAGAAACATAAATTAATTGTACTGATAAATTGGTTTTAAATTGAAATACCATTATATATACAGTAGGCTGATAACAATAGTAATTTTTAATCAAAAAATGAAAAAATACTTCATATATTTCTTTTGTTTGGATGAACTGATAATGTGATAAGTTGCATACTAGTATTGTTATTCAAAAAAAAAAAGTTATTTTTCGGCTTTACTTTTTTGCATTTTTCATAAATGATAAACTTTTTGGTATGCTGCATTAGTTTGAACAGAAGCAGAGTAGCATATATGCCATCTTTTATGTTCTTATCGTATTTTTATGCTACCACAAAACCGATTGTTTGTTACAGGCATTTCTACACGTGACTAAAATTGTTTACATTGGACAAAAAAAAACAACTATGGTTTAATCAATTGAACGCGCATTATTAGAACTTATATTGATTGGGTTGTTTCACTGCAAATAAAACTTAATATTACTCAAAAATCCAAGGCTCTTTTATACATTTTTTTAAGGGGCATAACAATAAATAAGGATTTAATATTAAATCAATAATGATTATTACCTTTAATTTATTCATTTATTGTTGATGTTCGCGTTCTGGAACATTTACTTTTAAATTGTTTTTATAACAATGAGTTTATCTTTTTTTCATTAGTAATTTCTTGCAAATTTCATTATTAAAAAAAAAAACAAAACCTTAAGGTAAAAGTTGTTTAACATTTAAATGATTTAATTTATTGTAAACAAGGTTGGTATATTTATAAACTGTTTCGTCTTGTTACTATTGATATAATTTCATATAAAAATTAAGTAGACTTATAACAATATGAAGTAGTTTTATACCAGGAAAACTACTTTATCAAAGGTGTGATAAAAAGTTTTTATTTATATTCTTCAATAAATTTTTATTTTTATTTCCTCAGAAAATAAAATAAGTAAATTAAACTACTTTTTAAAGTACTATAATTGAACTCTTAAATTGACAATAAAAAAATAGTAAACAAGAAGCACTTAAACATTTTATTTTTCAAATGAACAAAAAAAGTAAATCATGTGTGACTAACCTTAACCAACAAAAAAATGTTGATCAAAGATCAAAGTCTTTTAGTTCATCAACTACATTGGATGACAATTTTTTTCAATTTGCTTCAACAAGTGATGTTTCTTGCAACACTACTTCCAACAGTTCTACTTCTGACACCTCCGCTTCCTCTAATACTTGCAGTGGTAAAGTTAAAAAAAAACTTACAAGAAAAGCAAATTTTGCATGTATACCTAAACATGATTATGCTTACTTATTTGATGCTGTTTTCTTAAACAACTCAATTAGAATGCGTGAAAATTCTCAAACAAGCACTAAGATAGCAATAAATGCAGTTAACGAAAGATTTTTTAATGGTCAAAAAGGTTCAAGAAGCGTTTCAAAGCACTATCTGTGTCCTCATTTTACTTATAATAACACTACACCATGTTTTATTTCTGAAAGATTTAGCGCTTTAAAAGAACATTTATTGACCCACAAAGATTCTTACTATTATTGCTATGGATGCGAAACCAAAATTTACAGTAAAAATAAAGCCTTAGTTCATTTTGGTACTGTGTGCAATTATTTACCAAACAGAGAAAAAGACATAATTGAATACTTGATTATTGATTTGAATGAGGAATCCATTAGTAATTTTAAGTTGAATAATCCATTGATGCACCAGGTTTTGAGCAAAGATGAATTTCACATGGCTTCTTTGGCATCCAAAAAAAGTCATGGGTTTCCTTTGCCATACAATGCAGATGGCACTATTGATACATCTAATTTAATGGACTATGTTACTAGAGCAGTTGTAAATGGCAATGAAAGGAAAAACTCTAAAAAGAAAAAAAAAAAGGTTTCTGGTAGTGAAACTTCTTATGCTTTTTTAACAAATAAAGGAATGATGTATCAGAGTAAAAAAACAGTTGGATTAGCAAGAGTAAATAAACCACTACTAACTCAAAATGTGAGTAGTTTAAATTCAACAATTTTTTCAAAATATTCCAATAGTTTATTGAGACCTTCAATGAAAATTTGTAATTTGGGAGTTAATACTTTACCGCTAAAGTATCCGCCTGCTATTGTTGAAAATAGTAGAGTAAAAATTGAAATTCCAAGTTCTAATTCTACTTTTAACACATCAAATACAAAAAAGCAATATTTTTATCAAAATAACAGTAGTCTGCCATTTCCAGCTTACCAACTTCCAAAGAACTCTTGTTTCACAGAAGAAATGCTTAAAAATCAATTTTATGCTAAAAATGCGTTTTTGTCAGAAATTTCTAAAACTCCCATTCCAGGTCAAATTGCTTCTTTATCTTCTGCTAATAATTTCTTAATAAGCTGGCAATCAAATAATTTAAATCAAAAAACACAAAATGCAAAGTTTTCAAGATTGAACTCAGAAGTAGATACTTCAAGATTAGATATTTTAGTAGACGCTTGTTACAAGGCAAAAGCTTTGGAAGAACAAAAACAACAAAAGCAATAATAAAAAAAAAAAAATGGAACAAACTACATCATTTTAAAAATGCAATCAAAACAAATAAATATGTAATATTATTTTTTATTTCTAGAAGCACAATATAAGCTAAAAATGTAATATAACAAAAGAAAAATGTATAATAATTTCAAGATACTATGTATGTCGGTAAACACTGTACACTTACTTATCAATAAAATATATATAATACTCAAAAAATTAATTGTATCACATTCATTTCACCTAGCAGGCTTTGAATAATACTTGCTTTAGGAACTGAATATACAAATATGCTAGTGAAGTAGTAGAGATGCACGTGACTAAACAAGAATATTGCATAAGTGTGTAGACGTCCCGTGGTATCAAAATGGTGGATTTATAGTATCTTTGAAAGTAACATATGCAATTATATTTTATACCAGTTGCTAAAACATCATGCCCATGTACTTATATAAGCAGTTACAATGTTTGTAATAACTCTGCTTT
>ERZ794949.398-NODE-398-length-14186-cov-155.748567_pt1 | contig 14186 bp, 8 predicted proteins | sample MGYA00511363_ERZ794949 | MGnify/ENA primary metagenome ERZ794949 (study PRJEB30137, sample SAMN04331402) | food metagenome | isolation source: T1 must sample point D1 replicate B | place: Australia: South Australia ...
CTTAATTTTCCCTAAATATCAGGGTTTTTTCCCTTTTTGAACACATCTTTTTTTTTGGGAAAAACGAATTTGACACACGTATTGGGAATGCTGCTTTGGCGGACTTAAGCAGTGATCAGCAATCCTGGTTAGTGTAGCGCTCTCTAGGTACCAATGAGCTGACTGCTTTGATAGCAGAACGTGACTACTGTAATTTTGGTTAATAAATGGTTGTTTAGGCTGTTTATTGCTACTGTGCAATTACTTTACAGCTGTTGAGAAGGGGTCGGCTAAAAAAAGACCTTGATATTATACAATTTATGTAGCAATCTGCGGGAGTTATGACCAATACAGCTGTGCTTTTATTCTCTAAGATTGCTGAAAAAGTCACGAGAACTGACCAGCTAAGCTGTTTTGTTGCTACCCTATGACTTCCGGCGTGCTTTTTGGGGACGATCAACAAACCAAGGTACTAGAACTATATAGTTTTTGTTAAAATCTTAAGAAATGATCTGTTGACACTATGTTTTAAAACTCCACACTAATGGTAAAGCCTTTAAGAAATCCAACCAATGTAGCCGGGGTTTTTACTACTGCATGATTTTCACAATCATTGCTAGGAAATAGCCAATATTCAATACTATCATACCCAAAATAAATAAAAAAACAACCGTATTTTACGGTAAAACCTCAATATTTGGTCACAATTTTCGTTTCAAGTGTTTACCTCCTTATTTGCCCTAAGCCTTTTGGTCTGATTTTCACTCGCAAGCTAGCTCATTTGATACATATACCGCTACTTATTATACAGCTGTTAATTCAATGAAAAATGTAACTAAAGTATTTAACACTCATTTTGGCTTTAATCTTGTCTCTATGATCTCACGGATCGTGCTCTCAATGCCTTGAGTTGAGCTTTTAAAGGGCGATACACCTTATTCAGCTTTGATTAATTCGAATAATAAGTGGTCACGTGCAGTTTAAATGAAACGTTGTTTTTTTTTGGCTGCATAACGTTAACAATTAGAATATTCACATACACTATTACATTATTATATAAAAAGAGAGTTATATATGGAAGAACAACGCAATAAAGCCAACTATTTGGACCAGTTATCATCAAAAATTTAATATGATTAAACTAGATTTTAACAAAATCAGGCCATGGGCATCTTTGTCTATTAAGCAAAAACAAGGATTTATTAACAAGTATTGCCAAACATATAAAACACTGTATCCAGGCTCAAAAACAAATGTGTCTCTACAAGCTTTGAAAATGGATATGATTGAGTTTGATGACGCTCCTAGTCTCTTTGGAATATTTTATGAAGACCTGAGGTTCAATAGAGTCTATAAATCTAGACTTTCTCATGATAACTTCTGGGCACTACTTATAGAAGACAAAAGGAAATCTAAAAAATAAGGATACAAAAACATTCATATCATTTTGTTGATTATATATACATCAAGTCGTAAGCATAACTATCATCTTCTGCCGACTTTTAAGATCTTTTCGATTTTTTTAACACAAGCAACAACGTCTTCATCACAGAATCTTTTTCCAGTCAATTGCAAACCTACTGGGCAATTTTCATAGTCTTTAGGATTGTATCTGACTTTGCCTTCATCATTGAACCAAACCATCTTTTCGTATTGATTTTCTAAAAATGGTTGGTTTTTTGGAAAGACGTCCTTTTCAACATCTTGATAGACACCAGTAGGGAAAACAACATTTGGATAATCTAATAAATTCCAAAATGAGGTGTATCCCCAGTACAAGGAGTTAGCTGCAGTTTCAGCAGGACAAACATAGGTTGGAGATAAAATGAAGTCAAGATCCAATTTTTTGTAGAAACTTTCCAACATATCAACCTTCAAACTATCTCTTTGGTAATTGTACATTTTGTTGTCATAAATGGAATGCTCATCTCCACCACCAAATTCTAAGAAGTGTCTGGTTAGTGGTAAAATAGGCTCACCTGATTCTCTCAACATGTCTAATTGGACTTTATTACCATCAACGGTGTAAAGAGTGACGTTTGTGTTATAAATGTCTTTCATTTGTTCTTCTTTGTACCAGTATGGTTTCAAATCAATGAATTCAAAAGTCAAGTCTTCCTTGTCCTCAGCTGAGAAGCCCTGTTTTAATTTTTCAACTGTTTCTTTGATTGCTCTTGTGACTGCTGGAGAAGGAGTAACCAAATTGTCAGTGTATAAAACACCAATTTTTAAAACTTTTTTTTCAATTACATCTGTTTGTCTCCAAGGCAAAGGAACCAAGTTTGGATCATATGTGCAAGGCTCACCCTTGTTCAAATAGTTATCCATAAAATAATCCAATTCGTCAATAGATCTTGTGATTGGGCCCTGAATGGCTACAATAGATTCTTGACCTTTACCACCACTTAATCCATTCATTAATGAGATTCTTTTGGTGGTTGGCCTAATACCGTACAAATTGGCAAATGCAGCAGGAGCTCTAGTGGATCCACCAATATCTGAACTCAACCCCAAGACGGAGGAGTGGGAACCAACATCAGCAGAACAACCACCTGATGAACCACCTGGTGAGTTCTTGGTATTTAATGGGTTTCTAGTTCTTCCAGTAATGTTGTTCCAAGTATCCAAATGCATGATGGTTTGGGGCTGGGAAGTTCTGCAATGAATGATTGCACCCTGTTTTTCCAAAATCTGAATGGTGACAGAAGACTCAGCAGCAACACTGTCCAAGTATTGAACATAAGAAGCAGTGGTGACTTTGCCTTTATAGTTCATTTGTTCTTTTGCGGATATTGGAATACCATGGAAAGCTCCAATTAGCTCACCTTTTGGCAATTGATCCAATTCTTCAGCCTTTTTTAAGGCTTCAGGAATCAAAAATTGCATTATTGAGTTGGTGGTAAAATGAGAAATGATGGCAGCTTTGATATAAGCCTTGGTAATGGCAACTGATGACAATTCTTTGGTTTTCTGTTTTTCTAACAAAGTTTTCAAGTCATATTCATTGACGATTTTTAACTCTTCAGGGGTTAACAGCTTAGGTAGGTAGTCTAAGGCTTTCAAAGCTTTAGAATCAAATTCTTCAGCAGTTGGCAAGACTTTGCTACATTTTTCGTAAAATTCTTTATCAAATGCTAAACATTGGTCAACTAATTCTTTGTTGTAGGCTTCAATTTTAGGTTCCCAAGCAGCATACTTTGTTGGGTTTTCGGTAGCGTATAGAGTAGATTCAAATTTACAAGCGGTCATCCTTATGTGTAGGTATAGTAGTATATATCCGAGAATATCCTTTCTTCTTTGGGGGTTTCATTCATATTAGCAATATATAAATCAAAATATATATATTCATCCAATAACAGGTTCAAAACCAGCCATTTATATACCAGCACGCTTTATCTCAAAATTTGGTGAACAAATAACCTAGACTGTTGCAATCTGTTGATAAAGAACCATAAGAGTATGAATTTTAAGGCTATCAGGGGTGATTTTTTAAAAAAAACGTCGCTTAATCGATAGAGGGGAAAAAACATCGCTTAATTCGTGTTTACAATTTAAAAACAAGGTAAAGTCGCTTTAAAAGCGAAAAATTAAGAAGGAGTCCTGTTATATGAGGAAAAGCAGATGTTTAAAAAAGTCTTAATATTGTGTTTGCCCTTTTTTTTATATTTGCAAAAATGTAAACTTGAATGAGTAAGTTTATGTGTATTTATTTCGACTTAAATTACAGGAGTTTTCAAATATTTAAGGTTCGGAATTATATGAATATTATGGGCTTTGACTGAACTTTTTGCTGAAAAAAGGATTTGAATACAAACTTTAAACCCATAAACACGCCAAAATGACCCCAGAAGGCTTTAATATCGATACAAACACTGTGAATTAATCGAGTTTTGGTACCACGAAAAAAACAAAAATACGTCGTCCGAAAAAAAAAAATATAGCTTCGAACAGTGATTTTTATAAGCTAATATTTTTACCCTAGGTTTTAACAGATTCGATCACGGTTATTGTATGAAAACATGGGTTAGGTGTGTAAGCTCGAACAGACCAGAAAGCACTAGGATCAGCTTATATTAAAGAATTATATTGTTATTTTAACGTTCTGATATACTGCCAAGGCTTAGAGAAACAAACAACAACTTTTTTTTTCTGTTGCTTCATTTGAAAACATATAATTCGGAATTAAAACGACATTAGAACCGATCAACTAAAACTTAGGGATAATGACTGAACCTAAAAACCACGAAGAACCACACAAGAAAAAACGTAAAAGAAACACAGTTGTTTGCTTGCCATGCAGAAAGAGGAAAATCAAATGTGACAGAAAGAAACCATGCACACAGTGTGTTTACAGCAATGCAAGTAACTTCTGTTTTTATTCATCACCGCAATGGGCTTTGGATGCGTTTATGTCAAACCAACAAAACCTTGATTTGAATACCAAAGGTGCTTTGAAGGCACTAGGCCAAAATGAACAAGCTGTTGATATAGATGCCAGAAGGGATAGCTCAAGAACAGCCTCGATAGCATCGGGGTGTGATGCTGGTGTAATTGGCGAAAATATAGACATATTAAAGGAGACTTTCAATCACATGTCGCAATTGACAAAAACGGATTCTAAATCTGATGGATCTATTTCTCCATATTTGAATGAATTGTATAGACAATTGGATGATATTAAATTCAAGATCGAAGAGTACACCAACAAGACCAAGGAAAATACGTCGGATGAACTGAATTTGAACATTTCTATAGATTTTTTCAAACATTTCAAAACCCTTGAGATTAAAAGATCATCAGACATCAGTTGTAAGCCTTTGAGTACTTCGTCTTTGATCAGAAAAGATCAGTACTTACAATTAGTATTCCAGTATTACAACGCAAGAACAATCATTAGAAAACTTAATAAGAATTGCTTTCCTGGTTCGAGAAAGCAAACCAGAGGTGCTGAAAGTAACATTGCTCATTCAGTTTTAGATTTGATCAAAATAAACGAAGACAAGATCCCATTACCTAATTCTATTCTTGACAAAAAAAGAAAAGATGCAGGTATTTTAAGAATAATAAACACTTCACTTACAGCATCCAATGAGAAGGGGGAATTCAAAAACCAGCAGGAACAAGAAGAATCTGAAAGGGCAAAAGAAGCAGTAAAAGACGAAATTTTAAATGTTTTAAAGGAAATTCCTGTTGTTTATTTAAAAAAATACATGGTTAACTTTTGGGATTTTGTTTATCCAACTTTACCCATTTTAGATCGTAGTGAGTTTGAAGAAACCTTAACCAGAATTTTGGGTGGGCTTGATATCATGAGTGTTGATGAAAATGATCCAAATCAGCAAGATACAACAATAACAAAAGTTGAAATAACACTTACTTTTGACTTAATCCATTTGGCAATGTTTTTGGTTATGTTGAGATTTTCATATTTGGTCATTATTGCACAATTAAAAATGCATACTGTGGATAGAATCCTTCTTAAAAAACTAAAGATTCCAAGCACGTTCTTCAGCTTAGGAAACAAGTGTTTAGGCTTTTACAAGCCATTTAAGAAATCAAAGCTGATATTGCTGCAATATTTCATACTTGTGAAAAACTACAGTTTGTTTTCGGTTGAAGATGGAGAAGGAAATGATATTAATCAAGGAACGGTTTTGGAAAATATATGTGCTATTTTGATCAAGATGATTGGGTTAAATAGAGATCCTGTTAAAAACCAAGAAATTCATGAGTTTTGTTTCCAAGAAAAATCAGAAATACACATGTATACCATAAGAAAGTTGTTTTGGGTTGCAGTAACAATGGACCACAAGACAAGTTCTCTTACTGGTTTCTTGTCAAATTTCAGCACAGATTTTATTAAGTCGTACACAGATACACTCTTTCCAACAGCATTAGATGTTAATCTACCTAAAAGTAAATATGATCATAACATAGAGGTTGGAATTTGTGAATACCTGAAGTCAAGCGTCAAAGTGTCCATTTTGTTCAACAAGATTATTGAGGGTACCAGCAGATTACACAACCATATGAGCTTGAAAGAGTTAGTCAAAGATTTGAACGAATTGACTAGTGCATTAAAGGCAAACAACTGTGAATTGAATAATATGAAAACCTTTGACATTACTAATTTTACCAAAGATATTGAAGAAGTTGATTATAAGGATATTGATCCAGAAGTTTTAAAATTATCTTTGGAAAACTTTAAAATCATTGAATTGAATTTTTTGACTCTTAACCTAAAAGTCAGCACTTTGCATGCAATTTTAATATTCCTTGAAGATAAAAATGTAATGGCTGATGATCCCGTTAACAAGCAAGTAGTGACCAGAATGATAGCAGAGATGTTGATAGAGAATCTAGTAGAATTAAGTGATATTTCACACATGTACTTGAACAATGAATTTAAACATTACATATTGAAATTAGATTTCCATTTAAATAGATTGGTTCAGTTAGCTGTGGAGAAAACGTGTTTGGTGATGGCTTCATTGGCTTTGAAAACAAGTTTTGCATATTCCGATAACAACAACAAAGAAGCCATGAAAACCAGGGAGTCTGTGTTTTACTATTGTTTGTTAATAATGAACGAAATGGGATCTTTGTTGTTTAATTCTTGTGGTATTAAATACTACCAAGGTTATAAATCGCTGATAACTTTGAGATTTGTCTTTAAGTTATTAAATTATTATCCTTTTGAAAGCACTTCCACAGCAATGATTCAATTTTTCATGAACTTTTACACTTTATTACAACAGAAAACAGATAGTAGTGATTTGGAAACGCAAAAGAAGATTGCCATGCTGTTTGAGAAAAATTGTTATCAAAGAGGTATACAGCTGCCTAAACAAATGGTTGATTTCATGACTAATTGGAAATCTTTAAATGTAGGCTCAAAAGCTGCATTTGAACACACAAAGTTCAGCAATTGTTTTAATGACTTTGAGCTGGTAGAGAACATGCTGAATAGACTAAAAAATAGCAAATCTGTGAGAAATCAGATTTTCAAGTTTAGCTATAGATCAAGTGGAAAGTTGTTTAAAAACAGCGAGTTGGAGGCACAAGATAAAGGCAAAAATTCTAGTTTTAGTGAAATGAGAAACGTACCCAATGATGATATTGGTAAAATGGAGAACAAACAAACTAATTTACCTAATTTTACTATCATCACTGAACATTGTGCCAGAAATATCTTGAATGAACCAACAAACAACAATAACAACCCTGTTTTTGAGCTGAATTCTGCGGTGAATACTTCTGGCAATTTTCCTGACATCATGCAATTTTTAGATGAGCCTTATGGACAAAGAACACACGACATTAACAATTTAAATTCTCAACAGCAAATACCTAGTCTGTTGGGAGATGAAAAGATTGTCAAATACCTGGTTCCTGGGTTTGAAGCCAAGATGCAACAAATCAAGAAATCCACAAACAACGAAGGTCCATCTTTTGAAAAGGATGAGATGAGATTGAACTTTGATGAAAACAACGGCGAAATCGATGCTTTCAATGATGCTTTTTTCAATTACGGTTTAGATGTTCTGTTAGGTGAAAATGAAATGTTTCCTCAAGAAGATAATTTATTCACTCCATAAGTTATATATATACATTCACGAATGCTCATACTTTTTTGTAGACTAGTACTCTTCTGCTCCATTGGTTGAAATCTTGAGAACAATTGTACAATAACTTCATGTCGTCATATTCGTCTAACACCAAAGTATCAAGGCCTCTTTTGTCTTTAGTAGGCACCCAGAATGCCAATCTCCCATTCTTGGGTAGTCTAGCTTGAGCAAACTTCAAAATATCTATTATCAATTCATCTAATGAATATTGTTTTTTAGAAGCTATGTAGTCTTCGTGCAAGTAGGCTAATTTACCGTCCTTCATGCTATGCTTGGAGTTGTTGATGATATCCTGATTATCAGACCCTAAAACTTTTATACCTTCTCTGATTCCATATGGAGGATCACACATTATCGAATCAATACTCAAGTCTGATCTTAAGGCATTGTGTGTGAAATCCATTGTCAATAAAGATACCAATTGATGAGATTGCTTGTAATATTCAAAATTTAAAGCAATCCCTTGAACATTTTTGCTTATCTTCAAGTTTTGGATGTGCTCCTCCAACCCAACTTCATTTGGCGTTTTGTTTTTCCTATTATTCAAATGCTCACTTGTGGAGCTTTTGCTGCTGTTTCCTCTCAACATTCTTCCATCCATGTCAGATCCCAAAACCAGGGTATTCTTTTCTATGGTTGCTGCAGCGGTTAAGAACCCACCAGTACCACAGAAAGGATCATACACAAACTTGAAAGGTTTGACTAAAGATAAATTACATGTGACTAAACTTAGCTCAGGTTCAAAGGTGGTAGTTCCTATGTATGGTCTTTTGTTCAGTCTCAGTTTGTCAAGAATACCCTTAGATCTCAAGGATAATTGAACAAGTTTAGTAAAGTATATTGTGCAAGGAGTTTCATCAGTGACTTCTTTATAATGCTCAAAAATTTGAAAAATCACTTCTGGAGATTTCAAATTGATTTTATTTTTGATGTTCAAAACAGCAAATTCATTAAAGATTTCAACCATTTCTGGCATAGTATACTTGCTTCTTTTATTCGATGTGTGTAATTGAAACTTCATTGATTTTTTGTTAAAATCTTCATCTAATAATAATTCATCAAAATCTTTGTTTATGTTGTTGAATATTTCTTTATAAGTTGGACCTTCACTAAAAAGTTCATAAATCCCATTTGTTAAGATAGATCTCTGTACTAGTAATTTAGCGGATTCGGAATTTGGTAGATCTATAATAAGGTATGGATAATTGGCATCGTATTTGACGGCTTTAAAATCAATATCAATGTTGTATAATTCAGCCAAAGATTCCAGTTCCGGTATACGAAATTCCAGATGACACTGACTTAATTGTAGTAAGTATTTAGGCATTTTTGCAGAGCTAAGATGTTGGTGCTTTGGTTTTGATTATAATTATTAAGAGTATATTAAAAATTCACTTTAAAACTAGAATTTTTCAAATCCCAATAATGATAATAAAAAAAAAAGCAATTTTCACATCACGTGCTGGCTTACAAAAGCTTTGATTTTTGCTCCGTTTATTTCCTTTCCCAATGATCACCTGATACGAAACCTACGCTAACAAACTGGTAAGCCCAATCTTTAAAAACCTTGAAAACACAGAGTTATCCTTGGAAAAAGCCCAACTCGGTATTTCTTGTTGTATTAATACGCAATTTTTGTTTTTGTTTCAAGTGAGAAGTACGTTTAGTGTTAAGTTGATACAAAAAAAACTCTCTAAAATATGCTTATATTTCAAGTTAATGTCGCAGTATTATGTTCTTCATAATTGATAATTGTGTTTCATATATTTAAAAAATACCGTATGAGGGGCAAAATTAATTGTGAAGAAAAAAACATCAATTGTCATGCTGCATTGTACCATAGCGGAAGATATTTCCTACTTGGGAAGTTAAATTTTGGCAGAAAAAAAAGGATGAAAACTAACCTCTACATATCGGAACGGCTGCATGCTTCCGAAATGAGAAAAACAATAGAAAAATACAAAAATCAAGATAAGCAGGAGTTACGCAGTTTACCCACTCAGAAAAAGTTAAATTCTGCTTTTGTTTTTATCGTCTTTTATCAGGAGAAATTTATATGCAATGATGTATGATAAAAATGGCTTTCAAGATATAGACATAGTTATTGTACTACGATAATGCAAGTCTCGTTTCTTTTGTTGAAATCAATTATACAATAAGATATATTTTTGACATAAGTGAATTTACACCTTGTTAATATACGAAAAGTATAGCATATATTGGCAGTTTGCATCATAATACAAAGATGAAACTATTCGAAGTACTCATTATATGAAATATATTAGAAAAAAAAAGTACCATCAAGACTGACCATTATTTAAAACAGTGTAAATTTCACGATTTTTTCTTCATATTACTTCAATTTGTGAATAAAGAATGATTTCAGTTGATGCTCATTATCTTCTTTAACTTGTTTCTCTCTTTTAAAAGATGACCAAAAGCTGTTTGCTGAGTAAACAGTGACAAATTGCAAAGTCACATGCCAGAATGATCCCATTATTGCTCACTCACATCAGAATCACACTTTATCTCTGTCTCAACGTCTTGACATCATTCCAAAAATCCCATGGGATTTTATCTCCATTTTTTTTTTTTCGGATATGTAATCATTAGGTAATTTTACTCAGCAAAAAAAAAAAAACGCACACACTTATTTTTAATAATGTTGCCATAATAAACACAGATCATACACAGTAATGAACGAACGGATAATTCATTTTTCACATGGATATTAAAATAATCAATTCCTAAGAATACATTCTGGTGTCTTATTTACGTAAAGAATTCACACTTCGGGTGAAACCAAATATATGGAAGTTTAACCGGATTTAACAAAAACCTTCGAAAAAAGACGTTCTAATCCCCACGATATACCAAACGGCTCTTAACTCCTTGAAACGTCTATTTTTCGTTGCCTAGATCTAACCCTCCTTTTAGCTTGTTTTAAATTTGAACTGGACAATATTTACAGTTATAAGTGGCTATTGCTTGGAAGAAGATAATATTACCAATCAGATATAAGGTAATAGAACAGGCCCTATCTATTTTTTTTTTCCTATTTTCAATTGATTTTTTCCCCAAATAGCAGTCACATCTTAGGTTATATCGTTAACTCTCTAGGCTATAATTACAATTCGACTTATAATTTTTTTTTTCAAATCAATGCCTTTAATAACAATGAATCACAATTTAAACTCCAATACCCCCAATAATAAAGAAATCAATAGTGCAAACGAACATAGTAATTTTAATAACAAAATGTTCAATTCAAGTTTTCTGAACCAAAATAACAGCAGCTCCAAAGATATTTTTCTACAGCATTCCAGACAACCTCAAAGAGAGATTCCAAACATTCAAAGTGCAAATAATCCACAGCCGAACTTGCCGTCCTTAAGTAAATACAACATTTTGCCGCCTTCTAATTTTCCAAGAGTAATAAACAACAGTCAAACTCATCTATCCTTCAACAACAGCCACGGAGGATTTTACATACCCAAGCTTACGTCTCCTCAAGAATACATACATCAAAAGACACAAGAATATATCAATAAACATCCGGAAAGCATAAACTTAATCAATAATGAACAGAAGAAAAAATCACTCGATTTAACAAAGATAACACTTCAAGACGATATTCGTAACAAAAACATTTTAGAAGAAAACCACATTCATAAGAAACCAGCTTATAATTCAGATAAGCTTATACCTGTAGAATGTCCAATTTGCCATAAAAAATTCAACAGATTATCTTCCTATACTAACCACAAGAACCTTCATACGGGAGAAAGACCATACGCATGCAAAACATGTGGAAAATCATTCAATGCTAGTCCGAATCTGTCGAGACATAAGAAGATTCACTTAAGAACCAAATAAAATGTATACATATCTATATATTACTACCAAAAAAACAAACAATCATTAACATCACTTCAATGAAAACTGTCTATATATTTTTTTTTGATTAATACATACAATTACTTAAGCGTCTACGGTTTAGGTACAACTTTAATTTATTACTTGGTAGTGCCGTTTGTTGTATCCATTTTATTTTCGTTAAACCCATTTTATCAAAAGACACTAAGCATACAGAAAACAATTTGTTATTACATAAGATTATAATCCTTATCTGCGTTCTTCATTGCTGAGTATCTCTTCAAGTTCAATAGACTCGACTAATCCACCCATTACATTGTATGTTTTGTTATGATTTTCTTCTTGATCTATTAACCCATTTTCTTCATCTTGCAATATGTGTTCTTTTTTCTTGTTTTCCAACACCTTGTAGAAATTATAAACTATAGCATCTCCAATAATTATTAACATTGATATCCATTGTCCAAAGCCGTGGCTCAATCTTTCTTTAAGAACTAGCATGGATACCAAAATGGTAACAACTTCTTTCAAAATCCCCAAGATAGACAACGTCAAAGATGAGTTTGTCTTTTGAAGAATGTTGTACTCAGATAAAGTCAATCCAAACACTAAAACACCTGGAATTAATAGCATGAAAAATCCTTTTATCTGGTACGGCAGAGATGTAGGGTTGTCAAAGCATATTTCATTGATGAAATGTGGTATTGATGGTCTTTCAACAACCAATGAAGTAAGAAACAACACAAGTGATGAGATAGGTGCTAGTTGCTTGATTGTCTTGATAGGGTTCTTTTTCTTAGGTTTTTTATAGACATCATTGGATGTTCGAATATCTACACTTTCACTAACAGTTACAGCATCTAGATCTTCATCAATTGGTGTTTTTTTCTTGTGTACAACATTACTACGAAGAATCAATTGAGTAATAACCCATCTAAGACCACCCAGAATTGCAGAGCCCAAAACCAAAAAGACTCCAAGAATAAACTCTTTTTTGTTTTCTTCAGAGGTTTTTCCGTCATCTATGGTAATCTGATCTTCGTCTCTTCTCCAAACATCAACCATCAATGTATTTTCTTGTACCTCAAAAATAGGTTTATTAGTATCAATATTTATAGCCTCTGTGTGCATGTCATTGAACATACCGTATTCCTTCCATGATTCATCCATAAATGTTCTCTTTTCTTTCTCCTCCTCTTTCTTATCGTTATCTTGGAAATAAGTCATTCCGCACACTCCTAACATCATTACTACAACAATCATTCCTAGCTTCCAATCATACTTTTCCAATCTGAACATCACACTGAATAACAAAACAAATGCTATGCTTGATGTTTTTATCACTAAATAAATAGTCAAAGTTATGTACTTCAAAGATAAATTTGAAAACCCTATGTCTAATGCAGTAAAAATAGCAACTGGAAGTCTGTAAATCCATGGAATTTTGTTGGATACTGGGTTATTATGTTCTTCCAATGGTGTGTGAACAAAGTACCGATTTTTGACCCAAATATACAGAAGACTAATAAAATATAACAAAATTTGATGAATACTGGTCATTAATAATGGATATGGAATCTTAAGCTTCGAAATCACATGTTTGTTGTAAATCGATAGTAAAATACTTGAGATGTACCAGCTGACAGTAAGGAAAGTTACCTGTGTTTTGAATCCCATCTCTATTTTATTTCCTCGTCTTTAATATATATATATGAATTAGTAGCCAGCCTAATTCAATTTCTTTTTTTCTTTGTTCAAAAAATATATAACAAAAAAACGCCTTTACCTAATAAGATATATGGCAATATGTGTTTAAATACTGGTTGGTTTCTATAGTATGAATTCATCAAAACAACTTAAATAACAACATTTCAAATATTCATGCTGCTACAAGAAAAACCATAAAAATATTTAAATCCGATGTTAACTATTCACACGTGACTTTGCTTTTAAAAACATATATATATATACAATTTACAATGTCTCTATTAACGCCTTACTTGGTTTCTTCAACAATCTTCTTGTTTTCCAAGTAATTGTACTCCCAAACCTTTGTTGGCGGATACTCTGTTGGAACTCTATATTCAACAGGGAATCTTTTATTCTTATCATTATCCTTGCTCAAAAGATATAGATCCGGATATAAGGTTTTCATAGTATCCATTGCTTCTTTCATGCTAGCATATTGGTTTTCCAACTGTTCTTGTCTTGCAAGATGTTGTTTGTTCAAATAAAGAGTTCTGTATCTCTCAATAATTCTATGCTTTAAATAATCCTCTTTATTCAGACTGTTGCTCAATAAATCACCTCTTCTGACTTTGTCGTTGAATAAATTGTTTACTTGAGATTGCAACTTAGATGGTTTTTTACCATCGGCGGCCAATTTAACTATTGTGCTTCTAAACATGTTTATAGTTTGATATGTATGTGCGTATTTGTTTGTACAGGTCTTTTTCTAATAGCCTTATTCGACCTATGTATTCGATTATCCAGCAGCATAAATATATTGAAAATTTTTCACTGCTGAGAAAGGAAAATACGTGGACTAAAAGAGGAAAAAAATTTTTTTTGCCAAAAAAACGTGATGTCGGAGTTAAAGAAGCACGTGATTAAAATAATGCTGATTCATATAGACTTATCTCCGCATATGCGGAGATAAGCTTACCAAAAGTAGTCATGGGAGGTATGATTGACACACACAAG
>ERZ794949.399-NODE-399-length-14184-cov-142.765872_pt1 | contig 14184 bp, 8 predicted proteins | sample MGYA00511363_ERZ794949 | MGnify/ENA primary metagenome ERZ794949 (study PRJEB30137, sample SAMN04331402) | food metagenome | isolation source: T1 must sample point D1 replicate B | place: Australia: South Australia ...
ACCACATCAAATAGCTATACTACTCTGTAATTTCAACAAACTGAGTGGTGAGATGATAAACTGAAAATAAAAAAAAAGGGAGATTTCATCAGCCATGGCTTAATATTATGATGATTTTTATGCCCTAGAGCTGTTTTATCATCTAAAAAACCCTTTATAAATCGGTTTTCCTCATTGTGTTTTTCTAGCCCTCCTAAAAAACAAATCAAGATAATATCCGGATTTCCCCTTCTCCAGATTTACTTTCCCGTTTAAGACGCCATATGAAAAAAAAAAAAAAAAGAAATTATAGATTTATTGCATGGAACTTTTCAGAATTTTTCATTTATAAGGAGTGGCTACTCACTTGCAATAATCTTCATCTTCTTTTTTTTATATATTTTTTGGAATATATTAATGTTTATGGATATATATAAAAAGAGAGTATGAGTAATTTTTTTTTTTTTAAACACCAATTCAACTCTATTGCTTATATAACAAACCACACATTCTTCACATAGAATCATATTGAAACCACCAAAAAACTCTTTCGCCCCAAAAAAAAAAAAGAAAGAAAAAATAGGAGACAAAGGAATTAACACAAAATTTCACATTCTCTCCAGTCAACCATTTTTGAACAAAGTTCTTCTTTTTCTTTTTTTTATCTTCAATTACCACTAGCAATTTTCAACTATTAACTTAGCTTTAATATTAGTTAGTAGTAGCTTGTCAAATTTTAATCATTTTGAAGAAATAAACAACTTTACAGCGGTTGTTTTACCTTTATTAACAGAGCCTTTTTTTTTTTGTTATACTGTTTAAAAAGAGGGGTAACTCCTTTTTTTTTTCCCTAATCTTTATCAATTTTTACGCTCAATTGTAAAAAAAAAAAAAAAGCATACTAAAAAATTATAAATCATTTGATTATTTTTTTTTTTTTTCTTGTTTAAAAACACAGATAAAATAGTTAAGAGTTTAGAAATAATATCATCATTATTTCTGTAATAAAGTAAAAAGATAAACACCATTATCTAAATAAATTAAAAACAGCACTATACTCCCTTAATTTTTTATTGATCTGGAGATTCCCCATAGTTAAATACTGGTTGTAATAGTTTTTATTCACTATTATAAATTGACAAACAATCATAAAAAGTTCGATTCTTTGGGTTTAACAATAAATGTCAACTTCATTTAACGATGGTTTAAAACCCAAGTCTATATTAAAACAAAAGAATAATCTTACATACCCAGCCGCTACAAGAGACTCTTTAACTACAAGTTCCAACACTTTTTTAAACAGCACCTTGTCGGATGATTCCAAATCATTAGATTTATATGTAAGCCACAACAGTTTAAACGACAAGTTTCATTACTTTGTTCATTCAATGAATGATAAAGACACTTTAAAAAACCTTACTTCAAGTAGCTCTTTGTCCGGTTCTTCCTCATGCACTAAACAGGAACCAGTTAAATCTGTTAGATTCGCTAGTAATAACAATCTTGTGAGAGTCAAGACTTACAATTCCTTAGATCAACCAAACTTTATAAGCACGGATCAAAAAAGTTTACAAAAAGGTGCTCTTTACAATAATCTTATCAACGGATCTAAAGAATTTATTGGTAACAATGTGAGATACTGCTTGAGAGAATATTACTTGGATGAGCAAAACAAAAAAAGAAGTATCAAAATGAAGAAGTTGCAAATGAAAAACAACAAGGAATTCCTTAAGCAAAGACAGAAATCACTTGAATCAGACAAAGAGTTTATTGACGGTAACTCTGATATCTACAAGCTGCTAAAAAAGAAGGTTGACTCGGAAGAAATAGAATTAATGCATAGTAATCTGGAAGATGTAAAAGCTACAGGAAATATAACAGATTACAATGACTCGGATGAAGATTCTGATGAAGACTTTGAAGATGAAGGTTTAAACTTTAAAAATCTTTCAAAATTAACAATATCAGATACAAACTTTTCAAACTTGAATCAATGGAAAACACTCACAAAGAGTAACTCCAAAGAAAACAACCTATTTGATTTGAAAAAGCTAAACAAATCATATTACAACAAGAATAGACATCAAAGTTTAACAAATTTAAAGCACTTGAATAAAACCCCAGATGATATCCTTCTTAAAACCAACGACAGGTATTGCTCATCTTCACTGGACAATATCTACAATCTCAGTCACAGTAAAGAAAACTCAAAAGAAATTACTCCAACTACTTCATCACAACAGCAATCTCATCACACCAGAATTTTGGACAGCAATTTCAATTACCAACAAAATATCATGCATCAATATCCATGGCAGTTTAACTCAAATACAATTCAAGTAAAAAGTGTTTATGTTTCACAAAGCACAAATAAATTGAACGTTTACTTATCTGCTGAAAACATTGCTTTTGAAAAGGATATTAAGCTAAAATATACCTTTGATAACTGGAACAAAATATTTTATAGTCAAGGTATTTATGAAAAGCAGATTAATTCAAAGTTTGATGAATTTAAATGTGTTATTGACCTACCTCTGTCCACAAATGCCAAAGAGATTATATCTGAATTGAGTTTCTGCTGTACTTACAAGGTTAATAGTATGGTTTATTATGACAATAATAACTACCACAACTTCAAGTTAAAACTAAAAACTACTAAGAAAGTAAATTATGAACCTGATGTTGATTCCTTGGCCTCTCCTAACAATTATAAGAGCCTAGTAAAGCCACCAAACAGTCCGGAAAAAATTAACCTTAAGAGATCTTTTGAACAGAGTAAGAATTTCTACAATACAAGTCCTTGGAAAAACATATACAAACAAGACTCTGTAACCAAGATATTCAATGATGTCAAAAATGAATGCACCAAAAATATTACTAAGCAGGAAAAAGCTAATTCCATGGATCCTATAACCAATTCCAAACCTATATTAAGTGCAATTCCCATCATAAGAAGACAATCAAACACGGAAGATTTTAATTTATGGAAATCGGGAAGTATTGACGCCAATTACGTCATTCAAAATGTATCAGATACTACAAGTGATAGCTTATTAGCCTCGGATGATTACGACGATGAAAAGGGCTTTAGTCCAAAGAATGGTAACAACATACTAAAAATTGGACCTTCTCTTGACAATAACGATTCAGCTCCTTTAAATAAACCACTAGGTTTAAATGAAGACTTTGGAAATTACAACACCATATCAAAGACTATAAGCTTTGATGAGTTCAACAAATCAAATGAACCTAGAATGAATTTACCTGATATCAACAAGTTTATCAATGAGCCAAAGAATGATGAAGTGTATGATAATTTGATTAAGAACTACTGTTTTTTTTCTTCTGAAAACAATTCTAAAATGAACAATGGACAAGACTTTTACAATAAATTTCAAAAAAATGATGATAACTCAAAAAGTAGTTCTTGTACTATAAGAGCCCCAGTTAAGTATAATGATGACTTGACAATGAGCTCTTTAAATTTAGCATGTGCCACATCTAGGCCAAATTCATAATGAAACCCCCCCCCCATTGATATGTAGAAAATTTTTTTATATTTAAAATATAGTGTTTTGAGATAACCTTATGCAGTATCTTATTTGTTGAAAAACATAATAAATGGTCACCTGATAGAATGGTTTTGTGTATGAAAAAAGGGAATATATATTGTATTTTTTGGTTTTTCTTGGTGTAATTGATTAAATTATTGAAGAACTCTCATGGCAACCAATATATTATTGTTTGGAGTTGTCAAACTTTAATAAAAGCATGGTTAATAGCGGTTGCAAAAAGTCTGAAGAAGAAATGGGTTCTTTTTCTAAAAGAGGTAAAAAAGAAGCGAATAAGCCTTATTTTAAAACCCCCAAAGAAGAATTTACGAATTCTATCTCCGCTGATCTAGATGAGTTGGTAATTAACATCAATGATGAAGATACTACAAAAACATTGGATGAGACATCTGTAATGAAAAATCAAAAAAGAGAAGATATCCAAAACAGATTTGATGGTACCTATGAAGACCAACTAGAAATGCTTAATAACAGGGTTAAAAAACTTTCAACAGAACTAAACTACGAAAGAATAAGATACGAGAAACTAGAAAAAACTTACATGTCTATCAAGAGCGATAGAGACAAATTGAAAAAATTATTTCTAAAAAATCTATTTTTAATATTGAATGTTAAAACTAGAATAAAACCATTTCATGATCTTAATGAGAATAACCTACAAAGCTAGTACTTGTGAGACATATAATTCTTCCAAGGAATTTGCTACAATAATACTTTTCAAGTTATAATAAAAGACCTACTTTTTTAAATCTGAAAATATTATTACATTCCAAAAAAAATACAGCTTATATATTATTTCACAATACTCTCAATATTACCATTTTAATTGTAACTTTTTTTGTTTATTCAGCCTTTTTGTAACAATAATTGCTATTAATCAGCCAACTGGGTTTTTAATTAAAGCTGTTGTCCATTATGTCCGAAAACGCGAATATTTTCAAATGCTAATAGCTATTCGCAACGCATTTTCTGCAAGCAAAGACTAAAACGGAAATTGAGTGAAAAAACTACAAACAATTGTTATTATTATTAATTTTTTTTTTTTTTTAAAAAAAGAAATCACCAATAACATTTTATTTAATTAATCAGCAAAGAAAATACTAACAAAACATATATTCAGCTGTCGCTATATCAATATTTTTGAATTATTACATGTCGAATGATTATTTTGTTCTTTCAGAGCAACTGCAAATATATATTAATACCCCATATGAATCATTACAACAAAACTTCCCATCTGATGATGTGCACACAGAGTTATATGAAATAACAGATCGGTTATCGTTAGCAGCAGCTGGAAGATTGTTTCATAATTCTGATTGGGAAGATTGTATACAAATGGCATATAACTTTACCTTTTTGAATCAAAAACATAAACTAACATTAATTAACGCTTTGAAAACAGGTATAAACACATTCAGTCAGGAATTCAATATTTTTTACAACAGAATCAATACGGTGAATAACAACAACGAAGAAAGTGAAGATGATTCTGACGAACATGAAATAATGGAAAAGAATATGAAATCTGGAATAGAACTATTAGGTTTAATGTCAATGATTTGTTTGAGTAACACGTATCAACAGATAATAACCACAAAGGCAGATAAAAGGATTCTAGAAGAAGGAATGTCATCTTTTCAAACGTTTTTACCTTGTATTATTGATCTTTTTGAACAAAATTTGTCAAGGATGTTTGTTACTACTGTGGAGAAAAAGACTCTATTAGACTTGTTTATGAAACCTATATTTTCATTTATGGAAATGGAGCACATATACAAAAATACTTTATTGAAAGAGCTTCTTCAAAAGATCTTATGTCTTTTAGTAAAATTACAAAAGGAAAAGGTTTCAATACTCAATCTTTTGACTGAAAACATAGCATACCATACTTTTTCAATCAACTTTTATGTCAATTTTTTAAATAAACTATATGATGAATATGATTATCCACAACTAACGGAGGATGTTTTGAGAGCTATAAGTGAAAAAGAATTTAATGCAAAAGACATTTCAGGACCAAAAAATGTATCTCTATTTTTAGTCAAACTTTCGGAAGCTGTGCCACAAGTAATGCTGAAGCAAATTCAACTTGTGACTACTCTATTAAACAATTCATCTTTCACCCTAAGAAATGCTGTTGTTGAAGCATGTGGAAATATTGTATTTAATTATTACAGAAAAAAAGCCATGTCAAATGATAGTGTGATAATTGAACATGAAGAAGAACAATGTTCAAATATGATTGATTTATTAGAAAATAGACTATTGGACACTAATCCATATGTAAGATCAAAGGCTGTTCAAGGTATAATCAAATTAGCAACTTTAAAAGTTAATGTAAAAAAAAGTGATGAGAATAATGCCCAGAGTCTTATTGCAAACATATTACCTTTTCAAAGAAGAAAAGTTGAGTGGACACAAATCGCCGTTAGATCTTTACAAGATAGATCTTATTTGGTTAGAAGATATTGCATAAAGTTGATTTCTATAATCTTATTAAATCATCCATTTGCTGCTTTACACGGATCTCAATTATCAGAAACTACTTGGGAGAATAGGTTAAAAGAAACGGAGTCTGCCTTGAATAAATTAACAGATGCTGTCAATGATTATTCGGAAAAAGAACCTACATCAGATGCTGCCAAATTGATGATTATTAATGAAGGTCTTGGGAAATTAAAATTGACTATACAATATTATAAGGAGGCCTTGGAATACATCAAGCTTTTAAATGATGCTATTTTACAATGTTGCAAGTTGATATCTTCTAAGAACAAATCAGAAGTCATAGAGTCAATGGACTTTTTTGTTTTGGCAGATGCCTATGATATAGAAACAGCTTATTTAGGTATTAAAAAAATGTTACATTTAATTTGGCAACAAAATGACAACATGCCTGCAGTGTCTGGGCAAACTAATCCTGCTATTCTAGGATCTAATTCTACTACTGTGAGTGTACCTCAGCATTTAGTCCACTGTTATAAAACATTATTTTTAACTGCACCAGAAGATTGTGATGAAAAGGAAAAAGCTGCTTATATTGCCAAAAATTTAATTAACCTAACTATCAATGCTTCTCTGTCTGATCTAGCATCTTTGGAAAAGATTCTGGCTTTACTATTTAGGGAAAAAGTCATCAACAATAATGTTATTACTGTGCTATGGATAATTTTCAAAAGCTTTTTGAAAGATGATGTTGTGTTCAATAAAGATCAATTGCATGGATCTATTATAATCATTGGAATGTTAGCTTCAGAAAATCATACCATAGTATTGCATGAAATTGATACTTTGCTGAATGTGGGACTCCATGATGTTGAAGGAAAAGAGGACTTTATATTAGCAAAATACACATGTATAGCTTTGATAAAATCTTTACCAGCCCCAAACCATTTTAATTCTCTAGTTGTTGATAAAACAAAGGATAACAACATCACTTCAGAAGTTATGGGTAAGATTTCTCACAAGCTTGAGAATTATTTAATCAAGTATACAGAAAATCCTGATTTTTATCCATTTTCTGAATCTGCTATTGAGTGCTTGTTCAGAATGAGTGACAATCCAGAAGTTTATTGCGAGCAAATTGTTATGATAAAAAACCAACAAACATTTTCTAGAGAAACTCAAGGTATTAATGGGTTTTCCAGAATCGCTGCTCTTTCTCAATTTTTGTTTATTATTGGAGAAATGGCGTTAAGGCTTATGGTATATTTGGAACATTCGGAAACACAGTTCAAGCGAAGCAGAAATGCAAAGCAGCAAGCAGCAGCTTCAACGAAAAACAATGATGCTGAATTAGAAATGATAAGTAAAACAACAGATGATGACTTTAATGATTCTATCGTCTTTATTAGGGAAAACAGACTACTGCTTGGATCAGAATCCATTTTTGCTCCATACCTTCATATGATTATCAGTATAATAAATGACAACGAGCATACCTACAGGAACGTATTTTTACAAAGAGTAGCATCTTTAAGTTTACTAAAATTTATGTTAATAAGCAAAACAGTATGTGAAGCTAATTTACCACTGTTGATTACCATTATGGAAAAATCTGAAGACCCTATAGTGAGATCTAACTGTATTTTAGGCTTCGGTGATATCTCAGTGACTTTTAATTCTTTGATTGATGATAACATAGAATTCCTCTATAACAGATTAATGGATGAAGACTTATCTGTCAAAAATACATGTTTGATGACAATCACATTTTTAATTTTAGCAGGTCAAGTTAAAGTTAAAGGTCATTTAGGAAAAATGGCTCTCTGTCTTGTTGATAGTGATTTAAAGATTGTTCAAATGAGTAAAATTTTCTTTAATGAATTGAGCAGTAAAGATAATGCTGTTTATAATGGATTCTTAGATATTTTCAACTTTTTAAGCTCACAAGACGATATTAGTCCTGAAAAGTTCCAGCATATTGTGAAATTCTTGATGAGTTTCATTCAACAAGAAAGATATCAAAAGAATATCAATAATAAGTTGATAACAAAGATTAAAACTGCTGCTAATGAAAAACAATATGACAATATTGTATATGTTTTACAAAACTTGATTAACAACAAAGACGAAAATTTGGAAAAAATAATTAAAGAAGGTTTTAAACCAATTCTATAAAAGGGTTTGAGAAAATATTTATTTACATGATCTGACGTATATATTTTATTTGGTAAAGAATTTTCTTAAAGGAGCATTTCCATTAGGATCCTTCTTGGCTAAAACAAAATCTAAATCCAAGTTTTTGTGGAAAGGAGTTTTGTTTTTTAAGTGATGGTCACATTCCTCAATCAAACCTCTAATAAAAGTCTCAGATCCATTCAAACTTTCACATCTCTTGATGTTCTTAGGATGCTTAGATTCACCAATAACTTCCAAATCTAGTTCGTATAAAGTTTCGATATGGTCGGAAGTAAAAGCAATTGGAACTAAAATCAACTTTTCTTTTCCTGGGTCGTTAAGTTGTTCAACAATATCGGCTGTTTGCGCACCTAACCAAGGTTTAGGACCGACTTGTGATTGCCAAACTAATCTGTATTTGTAGTTGAAGTTCAATTTTTCCATGACACTGTAAACAGTAGCACCAACTTCAGCAGGGTATGAATCACCCATATTGATGACATCCATTGGCAAAGAATGAGCAGAGAACAAAATAGTTAAGTCTTCTTCCTTAAAATCAGGATCTTCTTTTTTGAATTCAGCAATTTTGGCTTGAATGTTTTCAGCGAAGGCAGAGGTCAAACCGTCATTTTTTGGCCATCTATCAATGATAGACCAAGCAATTTGGTCATCCTTATCCAAATCCTTCTTGTTTCTGATTAATTCATTAATTGAAGAACCTGTAGTGGAGTAGGAAAATTGAGGGTATTGGGTGAATGCAACAGCTCTGGTTATTCCATCTTCCAACAATTTCTTGTAGGTATCCTTACTTAAAGGTTGTGCATATCTAAAGGCAACGTATGGCTTGTGAGGAGCGGTTTCCGGGTTTGTTTTATCTAAAGCTTCACAAACCTTTGAAGCTTGGTATTCAGACCAATGTCTGATAGGAGAACCACCTCCAATTTCGGCATATTGTTTTTCAATCTTTGGACTTCTAAAAGATGAAATGAATTTCGCAATTGTTGGCTGATAGTTCTTGGATATTGGAATCAAATCGTAATCAGAGAATAATTGATACAAAAAATCCTTTACTTCTGGAACAGAAGATGGACCTCCCATGTTCATAAACACAATGGCAGTTCCATTCTTATCCTTCTTAGGCATTGTAGAGTTCAATCTCTTGATGGTATTGGTTACTGAAGTCTTCGAGTAAGTCTTATATAAAGATGATAACATTTGAAGTTTGATATATCGTTTTTGGTTCAATCCTATAAATTGTTAACCTCTGAAGAAACATATAAAAAAAAATTTCACAATCTGAAAATAATTTAAAACCGTAATTATATATATACATAAAACAACCCTATATTGAAATTACGTCACTTGTTCAAACTGTTATATATTATTAACAAGAAAAAAAACAGAGAAAAAATCTAGAAGTATTTTTTGCTTTTGAAAAAAAAAAACAGCGTTCGTTTTACACCTTTTCTAAGAAAGCCGTAGTCAAACATTTACCTGCAATAACAGTTTACTTTTTAAACAGCTATATACTACTTCGGAATAAAGAATTGAATAATTAGAAATGTTTTTATTTTAAAATACTTCAGTAAGATATCCTGTTTTTCTTCTTGTTTTACCTTAGAAAATAAATGCTTTACTTGCCAAATGCACTTGTTGTTCGTTTAGAAAAAAAAGATTTGCCAAACTTTGCACGTGACCTTTTTAGCAACTACACGTGATCAAAAAATTTTGCTGCTTTGTGATAAATCCGGCCAGTGAATCCTAATCGGAATTAAATATTTCAATTACAAATAGTGTCTTTAATACTCTTATCAAAAAAAAAATGGTTGTTGGTAATTCAAATAAAAGAAGTCTTCGTAAACCAAGGTTTTACATGATATTTCACCCTTCTTTGTAAAATAACACGATGCCCAACTTTTTTCATATCGAAAATAATGTTGTTAACAACTTTATCTTAACAAAAACCAAACATTTAAATCTACCAAATGAAATTTTATTCTTTGCTGTAGTTTTATTTTCATCCTACTTTTTCAATTTGATTTATTTGCTATTATTCAAGTTTGTTAAAATTGGATCAAATAAAAATAACTCTAGATCAGTTTTGAAGCAACTATATGTTTTATTTGTTGGTCTTTTTTACGTTATTGGTGTTTTAAATAGTTTAGGTGGATTTTATTTAATGTTTGTTAGTTCATTGGCTGTATACTTAGTATCAAAATACAACTATAAAAATTCAAACAAAATTAAAAATTTGCCATGGTACGTTTTGATTGTTTTGATTGCTTTTGTGTTATTCTGTCACATACAAGTGGACTTGATAGAAAATGGTGAGATATTAACTGGATCTTTAATGGTTTTGGTCATAAAGCTCCACGAGTTCTCATGGAATTGCCATGATTATGCTAACTCAGAATCCGATAAATTGAGCACCTTCCAAAAAGACAAAATAGTTACTGAATTCCCAGGTTTATTAGAATTTTACAGTTACGTCTTCTTTTATGGTACTTTATTAACAGGTCCTGCATTTGAATACAAAATCTACATAAAATGGGTTAAATCTGACAATCAAAAACAACCTATCAAAAATCCAGCTCTATGGAAATTTGGTAAGGGTATTTTCTTTTTGGTTGCTTTCCTAAAATTATCAGAGATGTTCCCTGTTGGTGACTTGATAGCAAAGAATGACTTTTCTCTATTTAAAAAGTTCTTTTTGCTGTACTTCATTGGAATGATCTTTAGATTCAAATACTACGGTGCTTGGTCTATTGCTGAATCACTGTGTAATATGATTCAACTAGGTTACAATTCAACAGATAATAACTATTATTTGATCAAAAACGTTAATGTTAGAGGATTTGAGTTTGCCCAAAATGTTAAAGGTGCTTTGGAAAATTGGAATGAAAGTACTAACCTGTGGTTAAAGAACTATATTTACATTAGATTTGTTCAAGTCAATAATAATGCTACTCTAGCATCCCTTATTACTTTTACTGTCAGTGCCAGTTGGCATGGAACTCATGCTGGATATTACTTAACCTTTGTTACCGGATCTAGTTATCAAACGGCTGGTAAGATAATAAGAAGATTTATAAGACCACACTTCACAGTTGCTGATTCTCCAACATTCAAATTGATTTACGATTTTATTACTCTAATTATTACACAAACAGCCTTTGGATATTTGGTTATGCCATTTATCGTTTTGAACATAAAAGATTCTATAACTATTTGGAAAAGTGTATACTTCATACCTCATATTTCAATAATCATTTTACAATTGATCAAGCCATTTTTGAAAAAGAAAGCTATCAAAACAGCTCCAAAACTAAAAGTTGAAATCAAAGACGATGACTTAAAGAATATCTTGAAGGATAAATTTGCTTATGAGAACAAGCAAAAGAAGGATTAGTTATGTCGTCAATGCTCTCCGAAACAGTTATTATACAAACCTAATCACGTGTATTGTCATATATATCACACGAGAAGAAAAAAAAACACTACATATTTAGTTTTCTCAACGTGAAAAATTTCTATAAAGCTTAAATTTTGTTGTATTTTTTTTTTTTTTTTAATTATTATTAAATTTAGGTGTTAATACTAAACCCAAGAAGCTACCTTGTACACAATTAGTTATAAAAGCTATATAAAATGGAAAACGATAGCAATGTATTAAAATACAACAACTCAAATAAACAATTTTCTATTGGAAACCCTAGCTATGTCAAAGATGTGTTTGAAATAAATCAAATAGCTTACAGTTTTTCCAATTCTAAAGCAGCCTCTTTGGATGCTTTGAATTTCAAGAGCTATACAAAGACTCAAGAAATAGTCAAAAATAAGTCTTTGAAGATTAGACAACAAATAGCTGAGATTCTTCAAAAATCAATGGTAAATCCAGAAAATAGACTAGCAGCTTTGCCTCAAATTAATAGTTTAGTCACAGAGTGTGAACAAATGATTGAAGAAAAGATATCAGGAGATATTTCAGGATATGACAGCTATACAGTTCCATTTGATATGGAAATTGCTGAAGGAAAGCAATCATATGGTGAAATCAAGCCAGAAAGCTTAAAAGACGGAAACAAAAATGGTATTTCTTTATTAGAAAATCCATTCCAAGTTACTATGGAAGAATTAGAATTAGCATACATGACATACGTCAGTTGTTTGAATGCAAGAGTAAGAATAAAATACGAAAAGGTAGAAAAACAAGTTATAGCTGAAAAAAATCAAACTGTTATTAAAACAACATTTGAAAAGTCCAAGGAAGCTGAAAGTGATATCAAGATAATATTGGAGACTTTGAATCTTGTCAAAGAGTTAGGTATGAAAACAGTTACTGCTTTAGAGCATGCATTTATGGAAACTGATTTACTATTCAAGTTGGGTAATATCAAAGAAGCTAGAAACAAACTAGAAGATATAAAGCCAGAATTTATAACCTTGACTAATAAGTTAGTTCAATTAGGTGTTATTAATGTTCAAGAAAAAAAGGTTGAAATGCAAAAGGTTGAAGAGTTGAATAAATTACATATAGCTTCCAAAGCAGCAAGCAAAGGCCCTAAAGAAATGTTGATCTTGTGGCAAAATTTCAATGCTACAGTTGAAAAAGTTCAAAAGGCAGGTGAGCAAGAATTTGGTTTATAAACTTGTATTTACTGTTTTAATATAATTGATAATGATTTTTATTAATTTTTTTTTTTAAAAAACAAAAAAAAAAACACTCTATATATATTAATACACAAACGTAATTGATTAAGGGAAAAATAAACTGGAATCGTACTTCAAACAGCTTATAAATCAGCATCATCTTCATCAGGTAATGGTAAAGCGGTAGCTTGTTCCATTTCTTGTTGGTATTGTTGCATTAATTGTTCGTCAACTTGGACTTCAGGTGGAGCTAAAGCTGGAGAAGAAACAAATTCTAATTGAGGAGAACCAGCTAACTTTCTAGCTAACCATAAGAATGGCTTTTCAAAGTTATAGTTAGATTTAGCAGAGATATCGTAGTATTGTAAGTTTTTCTTTCTGTGGAAAGTAATGGTCTTGGCTTTGACCTTTCTTTCCTTGACATCAACCTTGTTACCACATAAAACGATTGGAATGTTTTCACAAACTCTGACTAAATCTCTGTGCCAGTTAGGAACGTTCTTGTAAGTGATTCTGGAAGTAACATCGAACATGATGATACCACATTGAGCATTGATATAGTAACCATCTCTTAAACCACCGAACTTTTCTTGACCAGCGGTATCCCAACAGTCAAATTTGATTTCACCAAAGTTAGTGTGGAAAGCTAAAGGATGGACTTCAACACCGATGGTGGCAATATATTTCTTTTCGAATTCACCAGTTAAATGTCTCTTGACGAAAGTGGTCTTACCAGTACCACCATCACCAACTAAAACTAACTTGAAGGTAGGAATTTCTTGTGGAGCAGACATATTTTATTATTGATTTGTATTTGTTCTTTTTGTTAAACTTGTTGTTCTTTTGAATTTTTTTTATTGATACTTAACCGATGTATTTATAAAAAAAAATTGTATATTTAATGAGTAAAGAGTTTGATGCTTTATTGATTAAATTAAAGTGTAGCTTGTTAAAAAGAAGGTTGGTAAAAGATTTTTAATATGTTAATAATTGTATTCACAGGGTGTTTTGATATATCTTCTTATAAATATTGTAGTGTTAATAGCTTAGATGTGTGTAAGACTTAATTACCAACATATATATAAATTTGCCACCCAATAAGAAACAAACATTAACAAACATAAGGAAAAGAAAAAATTTTCCTTCACATTACGAAATAGTCGATATTAACGATTCACCAAGGAAAAAATCCTCCAAAAGGAAGGGAGGCTTATAGGTAACGTAAAAAAAAAAGAGGAATCCGTAGCTGGTTGTGTTTTCTTTTTTTGATCTACACTTTCCTTTTAGGGAAAGGATTAGCCGCGATACAGGACTGGAAAAAAAAAAAGAAACGTTCTGGAGACAATATTTTATATCCGAT
>ERZ794949.400-NODE-400-length-14150-cov-2.696985_pt1 | contig 14150 bp, 21 predicted proteins | sample MGYA00511363_ERZ794949 | MGnify/ENA primary metagenome ERZ794949 (study PRJEB30137, sample SAMN04331402) | food metagenome | isolation source: T1 must sample point D1 replicate B | place: Australia: South Australia ...
AGCACCACACGGATCCGACCGCAGCACCCACGACCCTCGCCAGAGCCCGCAACAGCTTCATCGCGCGCGTCGCGTCCTCTCCTCGTCTCGTCAAGGCCCGCCAGCACGCCGCAACCTCGCAAGACGCGTACCAAGCCCTCGTACCGCCTTTCAAGATCGTCTGCAGCCGCTTGGAGCAGCTCGTGCACCAGCAGGTGCGTCGCTCGCCGACCTTCCTCCGGCCGGCTCTCGAGTGAGCGAACAAGGGCCTCGGCGAGATGCTGCACTGCGCAGGGCGCGCAGAGGCCAGCGCAGCGAGGTCTCTTGGGTCTTTCGGGCACCTTGGAACCCCCGAGCGAGCACCAGCACCTTCCGTCGGACCCAGCAGCACTCCCCTCCACGATCCACCGCTGACACCTCCTCTCTCCCGCTTCCTCGCTCGCAGACTCGGTCATGGACGCGCTCAACCAGCCCATCGTCATCGACCAAGGGTCCGGTACCCTCAAGGCCGGCTTCGCAGGCTCGGACCACCCGTCGACCTACTTCCCTTCTTACGTCGGTGCGTCCGCCCTCCCTCCCTCTCCCCTGCTCCGCCTGCTTCGAAGCAACAGCAGCTGACTCGGCATACGATGTGCAGGTCGGCCAAAGCATACGCGGGTCATGGCGGGCGCGGTCGAGGGCGACACGTTCGTCGGCAGGAAGGCGCAGGAGCTCAGGGGTCTGCTGCGCATCAAGTACGTCTCGTTCCTCTCTCGGCCGCTCACCTGCTTGCTCTGATACCCATTCAACAACTGCACGAGTGCTATGACTCGTGCAGGGCGAAGGACCGACCGCTGACGCGCACTTGCACCCGCTCTCCCTCCTGCAGCTACCCGATGGAGCACGGAATCGTGACCGACTGGGACGACATGGAGCGGATATGGTCCCACGTCTACAGCGAGGAGTTGCGCACGTTGTCTGAAGAGGTGCGTCGTCCCTCTCGTTCCCCTCCTTCCCCTCCCACTGCCTCGCTCCCCGCTCACGCCCCTCCCGGCCCTGCAGCACCCGGTCCTCCTCACCGAGGCGGCGCTCAACCCCAACTCGAACCGCGAGCAAGCCGCGCAGATCTTCTTCGAGACGTTCAACGTGCCCGCCATGTACATGTCGGTGCAGGCCATCCTCGCCCTGTGCGTCGACCCTCCTCGCTTTCCCTCCTCCTTGCGCAACTCGACGCAGAGCTGACGAGTGCGACCAACTGCGCGCAGCTACGCCTCGGGACGGACGACGGGCATCGTGCTCGACTCGGGCGACGGCGTCACGCACGCCGTGCCCGTCTTCGAGGGCTTTGCGATCCAGCACGCGATCCGGCGGGTGGACGTCGCAGGACGGTGCGTCTCGCTCTCCTGCTCGCCTCCTCGCCTCGGTGCATGCAGCTGACGAAGTCGAGCGTGCGCACAGGGACGTCACCGACCACCTCCAGCTGTTGCTGCGGAAAGCGGGCTACCACCTGCACACGTCGGCCGAGAAGGAGGTCGTGCGCATGATCAGTGCGTCCTCGTTCCCAGCTTTCCTCCTTCCTCACAGTGCTCGTCCTGAGTAACGCGCCGTGCTCGCAGAGGAGAAGACGTGCTACGTCGCGCTCTCGCCGGCCAAGGAGGAGAAGGAGGCGCAGGGCGGCGGGAGGAGCGAGGACTTCCGGTTACCGGACGGCAACGTGATCCGGGTGCGTCTCTCTTTCCTCGTATCGACGCACTCGAGTCGCACGAGCGACTTCTGACGCCTGTCGCTCGCGTCCGACCCGCAGCTCGGCCCCGAACGGCATCGCGCACCCGAGCTCCTGTTCAACCCCGAGATCGTCGGCCTCGAGGACGCAGGCGTGCACCAGGTCGTCGTCGACTCGATCAACCGCGCCGACCTCGACTTGCGCAAGTCGCTCTTCGGCAACGTCGTGCTCAGCGGTGGAGGGACGCTCGTCAAGGGTGCGTCGCACTGCCTCTTCTCCCGCTCGTCCTCTTCCCCTGGGCCTCTCGGCTTTCCTCCTCGTCTCTCGTCGTAGTACTCGGTCGAAGGACGATCAGCTGACCCTCCTCGACGACCTCCTCGGCGCGCGCAGGTTTCGGCGACCGCCTCCTGCACGAGGTCAAGAAGCTCGCGCTGCGCGAGACCAAGATCCGTATCAGCGCGCCGCCCGAGCGCAAATACTCGACCTGGATCGGCGGCTCGATCCTCGCCGGCCTGAGCACGTTCAAGAAGATGTGGGTGTCGGCCGAGGAGTACCAGGAAGGTGCGTAGCGCGTCTCCTTCGCTTTCGCCCTCGTCCTCTCGTCCCAGGTGCACGGCTGACGACCCGCTCGTGCAGATCCCGACATCATCTTCAAGAAGTTCTAGACCATGCGCCTCCTGCAGCGCGCCTTCCCCTCCTTCCCCCGATTCCCGCTCAGCCACCCCTTCGTCCCTTCGCCCTTCGCAATTCATACCCATCGTTCCTCATCTCCGTCAAACTCACCGAGTCGTGCATGTGTTCCTGGAGGACGCACTGTTCGAGGAGCTGCGCGTTGAGGCCTCGAGGACGGCGCGTGCCCGCTCTCCCTCACCTTCTCTCGACGCAGCCCGGCTCTCGCCACGGTCGTCTCTACGTCGATCACTTCGATCGACCTCGCCGACTCGCCGAAGTGCGTCCGCGCCGGTCGCCCCTGTCCGGCCTCCAGCGCACGCCCCTCGCCCCTCCTGTCCGCCGCCGACGGACGCGCCGCGGCTCGCCCGCCCTCGGCCCTCCCACCGCCTCTTCGCCCTTCCTGCACCCGACGACCAGCTCGACAGCCATGCTCGACGTGCACAGCGACAGCTCGGACGGCGACAGGTCGCCTCCGCCGTCGCCCTCGGACCCTCCTCGCGGCGAGCCCGTCGTCCCGAGCCGCCTCGGCAACTTCCGCCTCCTCGCAGAGCACCAGCTCGATGTGCCGCCCTTCATCAAGATTGCCAAGTGGCAGAGCGACAAGACCGGGCTCAAGGTCGTCTGGGCCGACACCCCAGGTGCGTCGCTCGTCCCTGCTCTCTCTCCTCTCGTCCTGCCTCGCTTCGTCCAGCTCCAGCTCGAGTGCTGACTCTGCTCCTCATACAGGGCCCGTCTCAAACTTCTGGACGACCGTGTGCACCGAGGTCTTTAGCTCGAACGGCACGCCGCACACGCTCGAGCACCTCACGTTCACGGCGAGCGAGCAGTGCGTCCCTCCTCCTCCTCGTGCTCTCCCCTCCCTCTTCCTCGCACCGCGACTTTCTCGCCTCGAGGGTCGATGACTGACCCTGGCTCCCTCTCGGCAACAGCTACCCGTACTCGGGCATCCTCGACGCCCTCAGCAACCGCATGCTCTCCGCCGGGACCAACGCGTGGACCGCCATCGACAACACGACCTACACGTTCCAGTCGGCGTCCGAAGAGGGCATGCTCGAGGTCGTCCCCGTCTTCCTCGACCACATCCTCTTTCCGTGAGTTCGCCGCCCCCTGCTCAGCTCCCGCTGCGGAGGACGCCGACTGAGCTCTGCGTCGTCCCCCTGCAGGCTCATCACGCCCGAGATCTTCACGACCGAGATCTACCACATCGACGGCAAGGGCGAGGAGGGCGGCGTCGTCTTCTCCGAGATGCAGGCGCGCGAGGGCAGCTTGGGCGACGTGCTCGACCAGACGTGCGTCCCTTTCCTCCTCTCGCCCGCTTCGCGCCGCTCCTCTCCCTGACGCCGCTCTACAGGCTCCGACAGATTCTTTACAGCAAGGAGAACGCCTACCGCTCCGAGACGGGCGGCAAGCTCGACGCGCTCCGCAAGCTCACCGAGGAGGACAGTGCGTCTCGTCGTCCTTCCTCCTCCCTCCTCGAGCATCGTGAGAAGCTGTACTGACGCCTCTAGGACGCGCTCGCAGTCATCAAGTACCACTCGGCCAACTACGAGCCGCAGAACATGACGGTCGTCTTGACCGGCCACGCGATCCGGCCCGAGCAGCTCCTCCAGACGCTGCAAGCGACGATCGAGCCCGCACTCGTCAAGGCGGGCTTCGCCAACGGCCCGAGGCCTCGTGGATGGGTCCGCCCATTCGTCGAGAGCCGCACGGCGAGGAACCCGCCCTCGCTCGCGCAGGACATCGTCAAGCACGTCGACTTTGCCGAGTGCGTCCACCTCTCCACCTCCTCCTGCCGAAGTTCCATGCACGCACGACGCTGATGCCGCGCTGTGTACGCAGCTCTGACGAGAGCGTCGGCGCGATCGAGATCTCGTGGATCGGCCACGGCGCGCACGACTGGGTCGCCAACGCCGCGCTCGTCGCCATGTGGAGCTACCTCGCGAACGGCGACAGCTCCCCAGCCGCCAAGACGTTCGTCAACATCCCCGAGGCGTACTGCTCCGGCATTTGCGTCAACAGCGACTCGCGCGACCCCTGCATCGTCACGGTCCTCCTCTCGAACGTCCCGGTCAAGCATCTCGACACGCTCGCGCGGCGGTTTTCTTCGTTCATCGAGGACCAGTCGCACTGTCCTCTCGACATGAAGCGCATGTCGTACCAGCTCAAGCAGCAGCGCCTGTCGCTCCTCGGCACGCTCGAGACCGACTCGTCGAGCTACGTCCAGGGCTCGATCCTCCAGGAAATCCTCTACGGCGCCGAGGACGGGTCGCAGCTCGCCGACGTCTTCGACGACCTCGAGATCATCAAGAAGCTGCAGACCTTCACCGAGAACGACTGGCTCAACATCCTCGACGAGTGCGTCGGGTCTTCCTCTCCTCCTTCGCCTCCCTGCTCTCGTCTGACTCTTGGCACGCTCGCCTGCAGGTGGATCCTCGAGCGCCATGCCGTCACCGTCATCGCGCACCCGTCCACCAAGCTCGCGCACGACCAGGCCGCCGGGACCAAGGCCGTCGTCGCCGCCAACCGCGCCCGCCTCGGCACAGCCGGCCTCGCACGAGCCGCCGCCGACCTCGAGCACGCCAAGAAGGTCAACGAGCACCCTGCGCCGCGCAAGCTCGTCGAGTCGTACAAGGTGCCGAGCCTCGACTCGGTCGGCTGGCTCAAGGTCGAGACGGCGCGCAGCAACGGCGTCGCCCGAGGGCGCGAGACTTTCTCGGGCCGCCTGCAGTCGCACATCAACGCCGACGCCGGCGACGTCCCTTACTTCATCCAGTTCGACCACTTCCCCTCGTCATTCGTCGAGGTCGCCGTCCTCCTCCACGGCCCGCCGACTGAGCTCTTCCCGCTCTTCGTCGACACCTTCTTCGCCATGCCCATCATGCGCGAGGACGGAACGCGCCTCTCGTTCGATCAGGTCAACCGCGCGCTCGACGAGCTCGCCATCGGCTTCGGCGCGCAGACGCTCGGCGAGGGCGTCCTCGTCAGCATCCAGGTCGTCAAGGAGGACTACGAGGCCGCTATCGTGTGGCTGTCGGACATCGTGTACGGCACCCAGTTCGACGACATCGAGCGGTGCGTCCGCCTTCCTCTCTACAGCCTGCACAAGTGCCCGGCGGAGCTGACTCTCACCTCCCTCCCCGCAGCCTCACGACCCTCGTCAACGCGACTCTGCAGAACCTGCCGGGCGAGAAGGACGACGCGATGGGCGTCGCCGCCGCAGGGGTCAAGGATCTGCTCGTTTCGGTCGGCAGGTGCGTCCGAGCCCCTCGAGGTCCGTGCACGGACCGCAGCTGACCTTCTCAAACTGCCTCGCAGCGTCTCGCACGTCCTCAACCTCGTCAATCGGGCCAAGCTGTATCCTCAACTCGCCGCGCGTCTCAAGAAGGACCCCGAGGGCGTCGTCAAGGACCTCAAGGCTCTGCAGAAGCAGTTCCTCGACGCGCGCGCCATCCGGATCAAGGTGGCCGGCGACATCCTCTCGCTCAAGACGCCGTCCTCATCTTGGCTCACGCACTTCGAGCACGTCCTGCCGTTCCCTGTGCGTGCACCTCCCCTCGTGCTCGTCGTCGTGCTGCGCTCACGCTACTCGCGAACCGCAGCCCGCCCAACTCGCCTACCTCCTGCACGAGCGCGACCTCCTCACCGACCTCGGCAAGAACCCGTCTCGCAAGGTGCGCCCACCTCGAGTCGCCTCGTTACGCGCACGAGTCCGTGCTGACCGCCTTCGTCTCCTCCTCGCGCGCAGGCCGTCATCTACACGGTCGCCTCGTCCGAGTCGAACTACCTCTTCACGTACGCCAAGTCGCCCGACTGGAAGCACGTCGACCATGCCGCCATCTCAGTCGCATGCGCCTGCCTCTCTACGACCAACGGCTTCCTCTGGAACGGTGCGTGCGACCTCTCTCTCGCCTTCCTCCTCTCTTTCTCGAAGCGAGCTGACCCAGGCCCTTCTTCCCTCTGCAGCGGTGCGAGGCCCCGGACTGGCCTACGGGTGCTGGATCAAGGCCGACATCGACGACGGCAGGATCTCCTTCATCGTCTTCAAGTCGCCCGACGCCCATGCCGCCTTTGCGGGCGGCTCGAAGCTCGTCGCCGATCTCGTCAGCGGCAAGGTGCGAGCCTTCCTCTCCCCCTCCGCCTGCACGACTAGATCTACCGAGACGTCGTGCTGACTAGACCTCTCTCCCTGCCCGCAGCTGAGCCTCGACGAGTCGGACATCGCCTCGGCCAAGTCGAACCTCACGTTCAACCTCGTCTCGTCGCTGGACTCGCCGAGTGCGGTCGCCGATGCGTCCTTCTGCGACACGGTCGTGCTCGGTCGGCCCGCCAACTATGCAGCACTCGCGCTCGAGCGTATCCAGGTGCGCTCGCTCCCGCTCCTCTTGCCACACCTCGACCGCACTTTCCTAAGTCTCTCTCCCGCAACAGTCCGTTACGGTCGCCGACGTCGAGCGCGTCATCAAGACGTGGATCGGTCCCCTCTTCGACAGCAAGACGTCGGTCCTCGGCGCGTCGGCGACGCCGGACAAGCGCGCAGAGCTCGTCGAGGCCTTTGCACGGCTCGGGTACGAGGTCGACGACCGCAAGTTCTGAGTGCTGCTGTTCGAGAAGGATTGTGTGTATGCCCTGCAATGTCGAGAAGCTGTTCTTGCCGCAAAGGAAGCGAGTCGTGGCTGTCATCGGCGAGCGCAAGTTGGAGCGGCTGTGCTGCTCTCTGGGGCTCGCGCTCCACCTCTGCACTCGACGCCTCGAGTTGGCCTCGCGACAGCCTAGACTGCTCTCACAGCGCAGCACCTAGACGGCCCTGGCTAGCCTCGCCGCCCGCCTCACCCGAGCGACGCTCCTCGCTCCTCCTCGTCGGCTCCCCTCGATCCTCCGCTCCGCCTCGACCTCGCCTCTGGGCCGCCCCTGCGCCCGCACAACCCACTCGAACCTCTCGCACCTCGGCCGCACCGCCATGACGGCCGCCCACGCCCCAATGGACGTCGACCCTCCCGCACCCTCGTCGTCGTCGTCGGCCAACAAGGTCGACATCCCACAGCAAGTCGGTGACTTCAAGCTCGTCGTGCAGGACCAGCTCGAGTTTGCGCCGAGCGTCCACGTCGCCAAGTGGCAGTCGGAGAGCACTGGCTTGAAGGTGCGTCTCCTCCCCCTCCACCCCGTCTCGCCTGATGAGGAGCTCAAGCTGACGCCGCCCGCCCTTGCGCAGGTCGTCTGGGCCTCCAACGAGAGTACGTCCAGGTTCTGCTCCACTCGACGCTGCTGAACCAGCTGCGCAAGCTGATCGAGTCGTCCTGCTCCTCCTCCTGCAGGTCCGCTGGTGCAGGGCTACTTCTCGGTCGTCACCGAGATCATGGACGGCGCGCTCACTCTCCCTCACTCATCTACTCGCAGGAGTGCTCCACGCTGATGCTCGGCTGTCGCAGACTCGGGCCGACCGCATACTCTCGAGCACCTCGTCCGTCCTCTTCCCTCCCTCCTCTGCGCGAGGCTGTTGCTCACTTGCCCCCTCGTGCGCAGGTCTTCCTCGGCAGCGAGCAGTACCCGTACAAGGGTGTCCTCGACACGGTCGCCAAGTGCGTGTCTCCCTCTCCCTCCCCTGGCGCCGCTCGCCGACTGCTGATGCTTCTCTCCCGACGCAGCCGGAGTTTCGCCGAGGGCACGAACGCCTGGACTGCGTGAGGATCCTCGTCGGCCCTTTTCGAACAACCTTTTCAAGCCCTTACTGACGCTCTACACCTGCGCGCAGCACGACCGACACGACCTACACGATCGCGACCGCCGGCGAGGAGGGCTTCCTCAGCATCCTCCCCGTCTACGTCGACCACATCCTGTACCCGACGATCACGTCGGCGGGTTTCACGACCGAGGTCTACTGCGTCAACGGCAAGGGCGAGGACGCCGGCGTGGTGCGTCCAGTCTCTTCATCGCCTCCTCCTCGCCCTCGAGCCTCGAGCGGCACTGACGCTCACTGTGCGCGCGCAGGTCTTCTCCGAGATGAACGGCCGCGAGAACGGTAGCGGCGACCTGATGGCTCTAAGGTGCGTCCGTCCTGACTGCACACCTCGGACGGGCGGCTCGCGCTGACTCGCTCGTCGACAATCTAGGCAACAGCGCGCGCTCTACTCGAAGGAGAACGGCCTGAGGAGCGAGACGGGCGGTCTCATGGAGGCGCTGCGGGTCCTCAAGGTCGAGCAGAGTGCGTCCACCTCTCGACACGTCACCCTGGCACGCTCGAGGGAGGAGAGCTGACCCATGTCGCCGACCACCCTTTGCCCGTCCCTCTCGCAGTCCGCGAGTACCACTCGTCGAAGTACGTGCCGCAGAACATCACGCTCATCGTCAACGGCCGCTCGCTCAACCCGACCAACCTGCTCAACACGCTCACCGACAAGGTCATCTCGTCGATCGTCGCGCACGGCCAGGCGCAGGGCACGCGCCCGCCGGGTTGGGTCCGACCCTTCGTCGAGACGAGCACGGCCAAGAACCCGGCCAAGCTCACCAAGGACCGCACCGAGGTGGTCGACTTCCCCGAGAAGAGCGAGGACGTCGGCGAGCTCATGGTCAGCTGGATCGGCGTCGAGCACAACGACTACCTCTACGACCTCGCGCTCGAGATCCTCGGCCTGTACCTCACCGACTCGGCCGTGTCGCCGCTGTCGAAGGAATTCATCGAGGTCGACGAGCCCTCCTGCACCGGTGCGTCTCGTCTCCCCTCGTCGCTCCTCCCTGCGCCCGCTCTTGCTGACGCTCTCGCCCTATCACGCTCGCAGACATCACCTTCTACGCCTCGAGCGAGAACCCGACCATCATCACGTCCTACATCTCGTCGGTCCCGTTCGCCGAGCTCGACACGCTCGGACCTCGGTTCCGCAAGGCGCTCGCCCGCATCGTCGAGGACGGCATCGACATGAGCCGCATGAAGAGCTTGCTCGAGCGGCAGGCGCTCCAGCTGTTCGAGTCGATGGAGACGGACGCGAGCGAGGTGCTGAGCCAGGTCGTCGTCACCGGTGCGTCGTCCGTCCTCGAGCAGGTCCAGCTCTCGCCGTTCGTCTGCTGACGGTCCACCTCGCTCGCAGACGGCATCTGGGGCAAGGAGGACGGCTCGGACCTCAAGGGCGCGCTGCAGGTCAACGCGCAGTACAAGGAGCTCAACAGCTGGTCCGCCGAGGAGTGGGGCAAGCTGCTCAAGAGGTGCGTCTCGCCGCTCGCTCGCCCTCGTCGCCTCGTCGCCGCGCTTCTCGACTGACTCGTCGCCTCCCTGCAGGTTCCTCGTCGACGCGCCTGCGCTCACCATCGTCGGCAAGCCGTCGGCCTCGCTCGCCAAAAAGATCAAGAACGACGCCAAGGCGCTCATTGACGCCAACAAGGCCAAGTACGGGCCCGACGGCCTCGCCCAGCTGCAGAAGGACATCGAGGCGGCCCAGGCCGAGAACGACAAGCCCGTGCCGTCCGACATCCTGCGCAAGTTCAAGGTGCCCGACGTGGCCGGCATCGAGTGGATCAACGTCGACACGGCGCGCAGTGCGGGCGTAGCGCAGACGGCGGGCAAGCCCAAGGGCCGTGCGCAAGAGCATGTCGACGCCGACGGTGCCGAGCTGCCGCTCTTCGTCCAGTTCGACCGTGCGTCCTGCCTTCCTGCTCTGTGCGCGCTCGCCGCTCGCCGAGACTGACTCTCTCTCCCTCTCGCCGCCGCAGACATCGAATCGCGCTTCATCCAGATCGCCATCGTCCTCTTCCCCAACAACGTCGACGGCTACGACCCGGCCAAGCTGCGCGCGCTCCTCCCCGTCTACCTCGACGCCTTCTTCACCCTGCCCGTCACGCGCGCCGACGGCACCAAGCTCGACTTCGAGGAGGTCGTCAAGCAGCTCGACGCCGAGACGCTCACCTACAACATCAACATCAACGAGCCGCTCCAGGAGGGCGTCACGCTGCGCATGAAGGTCGCCAAGGAGAAGTACGAGACGGCCATCGCTTGGCTGAGCGACCTCCTCTACAACTCGACCTTTACCGAGGAGCGCCTGCGCATCTCGGCGGCCAAGGCGCTGCAGGCCATCCCGGCCGAGAAGCGCGACGGGCTCGAGGTGTCGTACGCCGCCTACCGCAAGATGATCAGCCAGGAGGTCAGGTCCGTCCCCGCCCTCTTCGTCCTCCTCTCGACGTCGAGGTCGCTCGCTGACGCCTTCGTCCCTCTTCCTGCGCGCAGCTCCAACGTTATGCTCAACCTCATCAACCGCTCCGAGTTCCTGCCCGCCTTCATCGAGCGCCTCAAGCAAGAGCCGGACGCCGTCATCAAGGAGTTCGAGGCGTTCCGCCAAGGCTGTGCGTCCTCGTCTCTCCGACATTCTCGAGCTCGCCGAGCGTACTGACGACGCTCCCCCTTGCTCACAGTGACCGACCCTCGCGCCATGCGCGTGCACGTCAAGGGCGACATCCTCGGCCTTCCCAAGCCGTCGTCGGCCTGGCTCGAGCACTTCAAGAGCATCAAGCCCTTCCCGGTCCGTCCTTCTCGCCGCTCGATCCTCTTGATAGTGCGCTCGCTGACTCGTGCATGTGCTCGCAGGAGAACGAGCTCGTCCCGGTGCGACGCAGCAAGGACGTCATGGGCCCGCTCGGCAAGCAGCCTGCAAAGAAGGTGCGCTCGGCCGTCTCCCTCCCGCTCTCTACTCGTCACTCACCTCTCGAGAGCTCATGCTAACCCTCTCGGTCGCGCACCTGCAGCTCGTCATCACCGGCGTCTCGTCGATCGAGAGCACGTTCGCCTACTTCGTCGCCAAGGGCCCGGCGTCGCGCGAGGACCCGGACCAGGCCGCCTTGACCGTCACTCGCGCCGTGCTCAACGCCATGGAGGGCTTCCTGTGGAAGTGTGCGTCCTGTCCTCTTCTCGCTCGAGCCCGTTGCGCGTCCTCGAGCTGATGAAGTCCCTCGCCCGCAGATGTTCGAGGAGCAGGTCTCGCCTACGGCGCCTCGATCAGCCAGGACCTCGAGAGCGGCCTCATCATCTACCGCGTCTACAAGTCGCCCGACTCGCACGCCGCCTTTGTCGCCGTTCGCGAGCTCATCAACGAGCTTGTCTCGGGCAAGGTGCGTCTCCTTCCCTCCCTTTACTCCTTCTCCCTGCCTGTGCACATGCTAAGGATCACTCGTGATGCAGCTCGACATCGACGACCTGACTATCGAGTCGGCCAAGAGCTCGCTCGCGTACCAGACGGCCGCCAAGGAGTCGACCATCACGGACGCGGTCCGTCTCCTGCTCGAGCTCGTCGAGCCCGCTCATCTTGCTGACGCTCTCCTCCTCGCAGGCCGGCGCATCATTCACCAACGTCCTCCTCGGGCTTCCTGCCGGCTTCGGTCGCAAGCACTTGGCCGACTGCGAGGTGCGTCGTGCTCGATCCCTCGTTCTCTTTCGCCGACGGCCTGTACTGACCCCTTTCCTCTCCCCCTCTCTTCTCCTCTCCTCTCCTCTCCCCTCCTCTCCTCTCCTGCCATCCTCTCCTACAGAGCGTTACCGCCGCCGACATCCTGCGCGTCATCAAGAAGTACATCTCGCCCATCTTCTCGCCCGACACGTCGATCGCCTCGGTCGCTTCGGGCCTCGCCAAGCTCGACGAGCTCGCCGACAAGTTCACCGAGCTAGGCTACGACGTCGAGAAGCGGTCGATGGCGACGGCCAACGGCGAGGAGGAGAGCGGGAGCGAGGAGGAGGGCAGTGAGTCGGGGAGCGAGACGGGCAGCGAGAGCGAGAGCGAGTCCGAGCGGGACTGAAGAGGTGAGCGGCCCGCATTCGAGCCACCACTATCGCAACGTGCAATCTATCTGTAGCAAGTCGAGCGCTGCGCCGTGACTTGCGAGCGACGAGAGCCTCCGAGAAAGCAACGGTGAGCGAGAGCGCTCGAGCCTCGTCCGGCTCCGCGGAGGGTCCGCTCTTCGCGTTTGCCGGCCGACGCCGGCTCGCTCCAGGCGGCTCGTGAGGCAGAGACGGCTTCGCTCGTCAAGCGAAAGATTGTGCAAGGCGAGCCAGAGCTCGAGAAAGCGAAGCGCAGGCCGGCAGGCGGCCCGAGGGCCCGAGCACGAGTCGCTCCAGCTTTCCTCTCTCTCGACCTGCTGCCTCGAGAGAACAAGCTCTAAGAATGCGGGTAAGGACCTCGAAGGGCTAAGACAACAAGAGGGTAGACGACCAGGAAAGATAGGCTCAGGAAAGCGCCGGCCGCCAAAGATTAAGAGGGTAGAAGCTGAAGGAGGGAGGAGAGAGCGACTGGGCACGCGACGGCGACGAAGTGGCCTGATCGGCTAAGGGGTAGACAAGAAGATGCTGCAGACCAAGTCTAGATGGCCTGCGGAACTGGAAGGCCCGGTGCAGGACGGTCGAGTGCCGCCCAGCGCCGGTCGACGTACTTCTCGCGGATGAACGAGGCGACCATGCTGCGCGCGCGCTCCAAGCACGTCAGCAGGCGTCCTCGAGCGCAGTAGTGAAAGCGAGGAGGACGAGGAAGAGGTGGACGTACGACTCGGTGAGTGCCTCGACGGTGCCGCTCGGCAAACGCTCCTCGAAGAACTCGTTCGACCGGGCGTTGCCGACCTGCTCCATGCGCTCGAGCTGCTCGTCGGTCCAGTCTGCGTGCGTCATGTAAAGTCCATCAGCAGTTGATCGTCGGGCGAGATGCACACGTCGGCCGACGAGAGCGAGGAGGAGGACTGGGACGCACCATCGAGCTCGACGCTCCTCACCTTGCTCACGTGCGTCCCGAGGCTCCTGTGCACGCCGCTGCACCGGATGCACAGCGTCACGCCGAGGTTCCAGCTCGCCCAGGTCGCCCCGCCGGCGCGGCAGTCGGCGCAGCGCGCGTTGTCCCACTCGGGGTCCGTGCGCGCAGCGACGGCGGCGATGCGCGACGCGTTGCGGTACTTGACCTGCTCGGGCGTCGGCGCTGCGGCGGCGGTGGCCGAGGCGGGAGCCGACGACGAAGCCCAGGTGCGAACGGCGTCCGAGATGGCGCGCTCCTCGGGCGAGAGCCGGCGCGCCGCTGCGGCTCCTGCTCCCGCCCGCGCGCCTGCTGGGCCCTCGCCCTCGCTCTCGCCGTCGACGAGCCCGTCGCCGAGCCACTGGTCCTCGTCGATCTCGCGCGACGAGGGAAGCGAGCCGCCGGGCGACGGCGCGCGGTGCAAGTCGGGAGTCGAGCGCGACGCCGGCGCGCTGCCGCCGAACCCGAGCCCGGCGATGCCCGGCCGGGCAGCACCAGGGGGAGGGTGCGGCGTGTCGCTGTCGGAGAAGGCCCACAGGCCGCGGCGGGACGAGGCGTCGAAGACGGTGCGGTCGGGGAGGGAAGGGTTCGACGAGCGGTCCATGTCGAACGAGAAGGACGGCACGGGCGGCGTCGACGCGTGGTGCGACGTCTGGAGGTGCTGCACCGAGCGCCGCTTGTCCTTCTTGCTGCTCTGCGACGTCTTGCGCGAGTGCTGGCCCGCCGAGGCGCGGCGCGAGAGGAAGGGAGGGAAGCGCGAGCGCGGCGAGGTCGGCTCGTCGAGGGCGTTCGGGAGGGACGACGACGACGAGGTGAGCTCGCCGAGCGGCGAAGGCGAGGTCGAGCCTTGAAGGCGGAAGGCGTCAAAGTGGCGGACCGACGACGTGCTGCGGGCAGGAGTCGGATCGTCAGCAGCAGCTCCTCTCGACGAGACGAGCGAGGAGGAACGCGACGCACCCGTTGAGCAAGCTCTCGACGCTCTTCTGGATCGCCGCGACCCACTCGTGGCACTCCTTGTCCGAGTTGGCCTGGAAAACCCTCCTTATGTCGGG
>ERZ794949.401-NODE-401-length-14133-cov-158.138869_pt1 | contig 14133 bp, 8 predicted proteins | sample MGYA00511363_ERZ794949 | MGnify/ENA primary metagenome ERZ794949 (study PRJEB30137, sample SAMN04331402) | food metagenome | isolation source: T1 must sample point D1 replicate B | place: Australia: South Australia ...
AAACCAAATATCCAGGTTACCTCAAAACACTACAAAATAAAAAAACCCCCCAAACAACAACTAGAACAAATAAACACCAAACAATTTATAATTAGTTCTTAGAAACTTATATCTTTGCTTAGTTTATTGGCAGTATTTATCAATTCATAACAAGAAAAGCTAATTATTCGTTCTTTTCTATTTCTTTTTTGAAAAATAACTATTCAGTATAGTAATAGCTTTTAAAAAAAAATGTCTAGTGATATTAACAAAAGCAGTATTAGTGAGAGTGAGCACACTGTTGATCCATTATTGAACCAACCACACAACACAAATAAGACTTTAAATGTTGACAAAAATGATAACAACATATTAGGTGATAAGAGAAAGGAATCGCTTGAAAAGCATACATCTCCGTTCTTATATTCAAAATTTTCATCATTCTCAGAGCAAAATTTTGGAGCCAACAATCATTTCATATCTCCTACTTATCCATATTCACAACAACAAAATTACAACAGTTTTAATGGTTTGGGATTTCAAGAAATACCAACATCAGCAACCAATCCCTATAATCAAAGCTTTTTAATGCCAAAACCTATTATTAGTGGTAAAAACAATATTAATACACAACAGAAAAATTTGTTGAACTATTCAACATCTTTGCAAGATAATGATAGAACATCAAATCCTTTGTATTTTGGAATGGGTAACATTTACAATATTTCTTTCTTAACTGGCTCTTCTAACCATTCTCCTATGGATGTACAGAACCCTTTAATGAATAATCGTATACTGGCTCCAAATACAAGTACGTCTATCGGAAACTCTTTGACAAATAACAAGCCTAACATTTTGTTAAGTCCTGCAATGATTTCTTTAAAAGATCCTTTATCAGAAGAAAAAAAGTCAGAGTTGGATCATTTTAAAGAGTTTGAAAACATCAGCGATGCTATTGACTTACAAAAAACTAACAAAAAAGTTGAAAAGAAGAAGAATCTCAAGAATAGCTCAAACAAAAGAGAAAGCTTTAAACGAAAAAGTATATCAGCATCAGGAGCAATTAAACCACAACTTTTAGAAATTAATAACAGTAGGTTTTATAACAACATCCTACCTGTAAGTGGCATTTTTAATAACTTTGATGGTCAAGTCTTTCCATCACAAGAAGTAAATACTGTAGATATGCTAAAAACGCAACAAGATTTCTCTCAGCTATTTTCAACGGAAAGCAATAAACACTCTTTTAATGAAAATCCAAATATTGTTGATCTGAATAACAACATGTTAAAATATAGAGGAAGTCCAACAATGTATAATTTTGTTGCCTCTCCGTTTGTAACAAATAATAAAACTAATGAATATGATCAACAGTTTTTTGATTATAATGCTGCAGCAGATAAAAACAGCAGCAAAGATATTGCAGATAAATTTGTTGAACACAAAAACAACCAAAAATTTGACTTGAATGACTTTAAAGTAGATTACCAAGAAGCTTTCATAAATGCTAGTCAAAAATACAATGATGCTGGATTTAATACCGATAATATACATCAGGGGGCAACAAATAACCTAGGTTCTTTGAGCGAACATGAGCTTGAACATAGATTTGATATGAACTTTATAAATTATTTGGTTTTAAAGGAAAAAACAAATGAAATGAAATTTAACGAACATAATCAAAATAAAGTAACAAAAAAATCTTTGCCTGCTAAAAAGAAAAATGTCAATACAGATGCTAACTTTTATTTAAATCTTGAAACTTTGAATAAAGCGGACGACAACGATCCTGATTTATATGTGAATAAAAATAAACAAGGCAAAAGAGGAAGAAAACCAAAGCCTATAAAAATTATAGATAAATTAAATTCAAATATGATATCCAAAAAAGCTGAGATTAATACGAGAAATGATATTGCTCCACAATATCTGAATTCTGATATTTTAAATGAAAACAAAAATAAAGTTTTTTCAGAATCAACAAGAAAAGTTATAGATGAAATAAAACAAAACGCTTTAAATGGTGTTGGAAGTAAATTAGTTACTTTTTCACCATTAATGGAATTTGGTGACTATGCTTCACACTTTAACAACTCTGGAACAACATTACCTATGAGCTTAACATCTGCAAAACAATTTTCTAACTCAAGTGCATATAATATTAATGGGTTGCCAAAATCCAATCAGAACGGAGAAGATGACATGTATGGAGTTTTAAATACAGGCAGACAACTAATGAATTTAAAAAAAGTATCACCGTTTGAATCAATAAATAAAACTTCTTCGAGTTCAGATGCTTCCACTTTTAAAACTTCTTTAAAAAGTTACGTGCAAGATATAACAAAGACATCTGCTAATTCTGATAAGTCTTTGAATATAAAAGCAGCTTTAAAAAATACTGAAAAAGCAATAAAGGGGAATTCAAGTAAACCAAAGTTAAAATTAATCAATTCAACTTCTTTGAATTTTTTCAAAAATGACAATGAAAATGAATTGAAGACTTCAGGTAGTAAAATGGGATCATCGATCATTGATGATATTATGAAAGATAGTTTTAACCATACTGATTTCAAAAATAAAGAAGAATTGGCATCTAACGACATTATTAAGGCACAGTTTTTGGATTTGAAGAATGAAAACAATAACAAGCTGATTGAAAATTTTACTTTACTAAATGAAAATGAAGAGTTGAACAACGATGATAAAGGAAACATAGTGAAAATTGTGAAGAAAGACAAAAACCAACAAAAACAAAATTTTACATTAAAAAAGATGTTAAGAAATGCAAACTCTAATATTAAACAGAACAACTTGGATGTGGAACCTGTGGAATCAACAAAGAATACAACCAATCATGATCAAAACATCATCCAATCCTTGGAAAAGATGTTTTCGGATAAACCTGCAAAGAAAAAGCCAATGAAAAAGGCACAATACATTAATATCTCAACACAGGTCTTAAAGTCATCAGGAAATTTACTTGTTAAGACATCTGTCATAGATAGACCACAGGAAGAAGCCAAGCCAAACAATGATAAAGATATAAACAAGACAAGTGAAATAGCAAGAAAAAACCTGGATATGAACTGGTTAAAAAATTCAAATAACAATATTATTAAGCTTGCCCATAAAAGTATAGTAGAATCTTTAAAAAATGACAAAAATTTTAGTGATGAAACATTGACCAAAAACAAGAAAGGACTTTTTTCTTGTTTGCATTGCGAATTAAAGTTTTCTACAATACTACATTATGCAAAACATTTGGATGACGTTGGGGTATCCGGTCCTTATAAGTGTCCGTTCAGTGATTGTTGTTGGAAATACTTAGGTATGAAAACAACACAGAAATTAAGAAGACATTGTGCTTTGCAACACATCAATGAATTAAATGATGAAATGAAGAGTATACTCAATATTAAATCTGATTCATATCCGGAGATGGATTGTTTAAGCGAATACTGCAATAAAACATTCATCAGAAAAGATTCCATTTTAAGGCATCAACAAATGGTGCATAGTAATATCAATTCAAGATTTAACAAGAAGCTAGAAAAAGTTCAATCTTTCATCAACGTTCATTATAAGCAATTAAAAGAAGATGAAAAGAAGATTCTGGTTAAACAATATATGAAAGGAGCTTTAAACTTACCAACCTCGTATAAAATAAAGAAGCCAGATAACTAGTATCAAAGTAATAAGCAAATAGAAATCCAGGTTATATAACTGTATTTTACTGATCAAACTGAAATTGTTGTTTTAATCATTTTTTTTACGTATATTTGTCGTTTTTACCAACTCGGATAACTGTTATCCGCCTTGTATAACCTTTTAATAGGGATTACCGAAAACCTTACTTGCAAAAAAAAAAAAAAAAACAAAAATCAATATTAAAATTAACAGAGAATTAAGTGATTTATTCAAAGTTCATTTGATGTTTTGATTTGATAAACACCGAAAAAAAAGAAGATATTAATACCCTAATGTCAATAGAGGCCATCACAAACACATTATATGATCAAGTTATAAGTAGACTTGATCAATCTGAAAAAACACACGACACACCATTATTTGTAATCATTGGGGGTGTTCCAGGTGCAGGAAAGACAACGATAACAAATGCATTGAAAACAAAACTGACAAAACATTTTGAGAATACTTCTACGCTGGAAATAGAAAATAGTTTTATAGAGGATATTGAAGAGGAAAACCGGATAGTACATGATCTGACTGATAAATATTGTACAGAACCACAAACAAATCTTACAGATCTGACTTATGAAAGCCATGTAGTGAATTATAAGACATATAAAACAAGTATAAATGATAAATGTCTTTCTATTAGATCCATAGGTGGGTATGATACCAGCATAGAGATAGAAACGGGTTTAACCAGTGAAGATAATGCTAGCATTTGTAATGTACCCATGGATGGATTTCACGTACCTATGGCAACTTTAATGAAATATAAGGATGCTGCTGATTTTGTAAGCAAAAGAGGCAGCTATACGACATTTGATTCTAAAAATTACATTGAATTTATACGTATACTTTGTAAAATTTTGAAAGAAACTGAAAACTATGCTAAAGTTGATAAAAAAATTGGATTTAAGTTGAGATATCCTGGATTTGACCATGCAGTCGGTGATCCTAGAGCTAACACCTATGAACTAAGTATACAATCAAAAGGATTGACAAATCCAAAAGTAATAATATTTGAAGGATTGTATAATTTATTTAATGAAGTGAATTTTGGACAGGATATAACAGAACTTTTGAACAAATATGATATTCCTCACATAAGTTATTTTATAGATGGTTCTGATGAAGTACTTGAAAAAAGGGTTTCTGTAAGACATCTGGAAAGTAGAATAGTAAAGACGTTGGATGAAGGAGTTTCAAGGTTTAAAAATAACGATTTGAAAAACGGAATACTTGTAAGAGCCAATTTAATAAAGGATAAAGATTTGATAGTCATAAACAATGATTCATAAACAACAACAATACCTTCAAAAAACACAAAACAATGGAAAATTTGCTTTAATTCCTTAATTATATTTACTTTTTTTTGTTTGTTTGTTTATTGTTGTTCTTGTTTGGCAAAATATATATATAATGTTCATGTTACAGATCTTCAGACATTTTGTTTTCTGTTTTAAGAATAGATTTAACAGGAGACTGATTTGTGGATGAAGTTCTTCTTCTTGCTAGCATAGACGATTTTTTGAGATCCAGACTGATTTCTTCTTTCTTATCAGTTATATTGGATGCCTCAAGATAGCTATTATTTAATGTTTTGGGGAAAGGAGTTCTAGGTAAATGCGAATGTTTAATATTTTCAGCACTATCTTTTTCCATTGACCCAATTTTGAAATTTTCTGTTTTAGGGGCTTTATGCGGGTAATCACTAATACTAAAGAGTAGAGGGTTTACTTTTGCTAAAGATATGGTTGATTCTGTTCGAAGCATGTTTTGTTCTTCTTCTGGTATAGAAAGGATATCTGTGTTTGATTCATAATCTTCATCCTCTTCGTCATCAGAATCATCATCATAATCTTCATCGTTCTCCTCTTCTTCCTCACTTTCAAAAGCTAGATCCGTTAAATTATTGTAAGATGCAGAAGACATATGCTTTGGCATAGGCGATTTGGGAAGATGACTTTTTAAAAATGCTTTTTGTATTTGATTTTTGCAATTTGAGAATTCAATCTTTTTGTTTCGGAACATGTCATTAGACACATTGCTTTGGTAGTGGAAATAATCTTCTTCCGAATTAGATTTATGTTTCACAAGGATAGTGGTAGCTTGTTTGGTTGGAATAATTTGTATCATAGTGATAGCTCAGTGGGCCGTAATTTTACCAGTATCAATATGGTCTAAGGGTTTATAGGTGATTGTTGAAAAACAAGGTTGTGAAGGATAGCAATTTTAAATGGCTAATATTATAATATACCGAAGAGGGTTGTAATAAGCGATACCAACGTCATATGGCGTCAAATAAAAAAAAAAAAAAAAACAAATTCCCTTTTAGCCCTGAAAAAAAAAAAAGAAATCTAACCAAGCAATACGGTTTTAATAGGGACACATGTTTTTCTATCGGGTAAGATGAAACACATTATTTTTAGAAGCAACACATATTGGTAGCGGAAAAAAAAATTAGACAAAATAATATCCGAATGGAATGATTGTGTCACATGTTTATATCCGAGTATCGTTATTAAGTTACACAAAAAAACACCTAAACAGTAAAAACCCTACATCTCAAGAAGCAATCCCTTTCAACCATACATCTATATGAGAGTTTTAAGCAATATTGATAAGAAATTACCTAATATAGTAATATTTGGTGGTACTGGGTTTGTTGGATCTAATTTGATAAGGAAATTGGTAGATAAGCATCAGCTAAATGAAAAATTCAATATCATAATCCCTTCTACAAAATCCTCCTTTGATCATGTTAAATACACGAAAAATGTACATTACTGCGGTAAAATCAGCATTTTTGAACCCTTATCTTTTAATGAAGTTATCAACTTAAAAAACAATAAATTCATTATTCATTCTATAGGAACTTTCAACAACGATCTAGCTTATAAAAACTTAGTCAAGAATGTCAGTATATTTCAAAGTATTCCAATATTCATTAAAAACTTTGTCACAAAGTCTTTGAATAATCAACATCAGAAGAATGACATAAATTTTATAAAATATAATTACACAACACTACAGAAACTATTGGAGGCGCTTAAAGATAAGAATAAGAACAAACCTAAGTTGATGTATCTATCAGCAAATAAGTCGTGTATCACAGATATGGATTACATTAAGTCGAAGAGAATGGCTGAAAATCTATTAAAAATGGAAGAGTTTAGCAAAAAACTTGAAAAAAGTATCATTTACAGACCAGGTGTTATGTTTACTGATCATTATAAGAACAAGTTTGATTTCTTCATCAAAAATATGATTTTTAACAAAGATAGTGTTAGTATACGAGATGTGATGAGTTTATTAATATCCAATAATCTTGTAGTAAACAGAGACGAATACTTTACAAATGTTGACAAACTTACAGACAAGATAATATCAGATATCATACAAGAATCCGAAGCTAAAAACGAAAAGTATGAAGTGGAAATAGTCGATAAAACCAAGTTTTTGAAGTAATTATGTACTAAATAATTGTCTTCAAGCTATTTAACTTCTCGCGTATTTTTTTTTTTTTTAAAATGTTATTTTTCACCTATGGTATAAGACGAGATGAAACGCCAAAAAAAGAAACCAAGACTTTATTCAGATAAATCACCATACATCACTTTATATAATGAAACTACAATTTACTTTGAATAAATTGAAAGACTACGAATCTAGCAAGACTTTCAGATTATTTATAAGGCTTTTGACTATTCTTCGATTCTACACAGCTTCTCAAAATAACCAATCAAATGGAGACAATGTAGACAGTGAACATATAGTCATTAAATTCCTCGAGCATTCTGTTTATTTGTCAACATGCTCTTTGAATGAAACGGAAATAATAAATGAAAACCATATTAATACTCTTAATATCAAATTGAATATTACCAAGTTTTTTTTGAACTATAAATTTTCTACAAATAATAAGAATCAAAATAACGAAAAGTTCATTTTATTAAAAGTAAATTTGAAAAACTTATTGAACATTTTGAAGAAGTATGATCAAATAATAAGTTACAAGAACTTTAACTTTAATGATTCCAATTTTAGCTCAAATAAAGCTGCAAACGATGAAAATGCAGGAATGGTTGGGTTTAGATTGGGAAATGCAAACGCTAGTTCCAATACTTCAAATATCACCGGAAATGTTTATGAGCAAAAACCTACAGCAAATTTAAATAATGCATCAGTCAATAATTTTATGAAGGATATGCTTAAGTGGAACGAAATAAAAACCACTAATGCAGAAATGGAAGGCAAAGTTGCAGAAATTTTTGGTGATATAACCTTCAAGCTGATCAAAATACCCAAAGAATGGAATATCAAGGAAGATAAAAACAGTGGATCATTGATAGGTCTATCATGCTGGAATATTTTATATTCAGAGTATATTTTGAATACAAATCATATTGACAAAAAAAAATTCAATAAGAGAGACAGGTTTGGATTTAATATTAACAATAGTGAAAACCTCTCTCATACAGATTCATATGATTCGGAAATTTTGGATGATCCAGATGTAACGTATGTATCAGGGAAATTGAAAAACAAGTACAGCATAGTATTGCATGATTTCAAAATTCCTATTAAATTAGTATCAATTCACAATGATGTTAAATATAGATTTGAAAATATTAATAATCTTATAAGCAGCGAGCTTGGTGATGATAGCAAAATTTATGCATTGCCAAAGCTAGTCTCCACTTACAATATGGAACACCAAAATGATGATATGAATGATGATGACAGCAATTCAAGTATAGATGGGAACAAGTTTAATTTACTGTTAAAGAGGTCTTTAAGATTTGATCCAAAATTTGGATTACTTATCAAATTCAGCAATGATTCAAAAACAAGTTCCAATTTATTTGATAGCTACAAACTATTGGCAAAATCTCAGTACACATACCAAGGCAACATGGAAAGTATTGACAAAAATGATAATTTTGAATCTTCAAGTTTTAAAATATTAATAAACGATTTCAACAATCCAGATGAAAGTAACTTTCACATAGAATTAAATTGGAACAAAACAGTGAGCTGTTTGAAGATAGACTCTAAGAAAAATGAGTACAATTCCAGTAGGAGAAATTCTTTGACGGATTTCACCAATGAAAAATCATTTCATATGTCTAATGCATCGAGTCAGTATCCAGGAAGTGAAATTGAAGATGATGAGTCAAGAGTAAATCATTCAAAGCAGAACATCAAATTAAATACAAAGAGTTTTACATATGAAAGCGATAGACTAGATTCACAGTTCATGAATCATTCCATTACTAATAAATCGATTAATAACATTGAAAATGAAGAGGACGAAGATGATATTTTCACAGGTGATACAATTTTGATCACTAATAATGACTGGAAGTACTTTCAAAAGTGCTATGAAGTTTTGTTAGATTGCCAAATGTATGTTCACATAGGCAAACTTCCGAGTCGGATAGGGAAGTTTTGTTTGATTAATACAGTTGTGCCAATGGAAAATCAAGATTATGACTTAGAAGAAGAAGCAAAATTGATGGAGTTTCATTACTACATCAAAGGTATTTAAAACCTTTTGTGTTTAAAATAGTTTACATATATATATATATATATACTTACATTTATTATTATAATTGTTCAGCGAATTCTTCAATAAATTTGATTAAAGATTCAACAGCTTCAAGCTTAACAGCATTGTAAATGGAAACTCTGATACCACCAACGGATCTATGGCCCTTTACAGCAGAGAATCCCTTGGATTCAGCCTTTTTGACAAAATCATTTTCTAAATCAGTTGTTTTTAAGTTGAAAACAACATTCATTTTTGATCTGAATTGCTTACTGACAGTAAGTTTAACAAACTTCTTTTCATTGTCACCTTCCAATGAGTACTTATCCAATACGGAGTAAAGTTTATCAGCCTTTTCAATATTTATCTTTTCTTGAGCACCAATACCACCATTGTGTAATAAATGATCAAAAACCAAATTCAAAGTGTGAAGAGGAACCATTGGAATGGTGTTATAACATGAGTTGTTTTCATTTTGTAAGTTCCAATCAAATGCAATAGGTAATTCTTCAACATCACCGTTGTTCTTGATATTGTTCAATAAGGATTTCTTTACAATGTATAAAGTCAAACCGGCAATACCAATGTTTTTTTGGGCACCAGCCATGATAACACCATAATCAAAGATGTTAATTTCTCTGGAGAAAATATCACTGGATAAATCAGCAATCAATTCAATGTTCTTTTCCTTACAAACCTTAGCCAATTCTTGCAAACTTTCGTCAAATTCGATACCGTTAACAGTTTCATTTTCACAGATATAAACATAACTCAAATCTTTATGTTGGCTCAAAAGGGCTTTGTAGTCACCGGTGTAACCCCCCTTAAAGGTACCATTTGTTTCTTTATCGTTGTATAAAGGAACTGCATCACAACCTAATCTCTTTGCTTCTTGGTAGGACTTCAAAGACCAAGAACCAGTAATTAAGTAACCACCCTTTTTGTTTTCAGCTTTGTCTAAGTTCTTCAAATTCAATGGGATACTGGAGAAACCAGTGGTACCACCCCCTTGTAAGAAGAAAACATCATATTCGCTTTTTATTTGATCGATGTCTAATTTACCATTGTTGGATAATAACTTGTATAAGTTCCCCTTTGTTGTGTCAATAATATCTTGAGCTAACTTTGATCTGTGGGAAATTTCACCGATACCAATACCTTGGTTGTTGATGTTTACAATGTCTTTACTTAATTGTAAAATAACTGGTTTTGGTAATTGAGCTGGACCAGCACCAAAGTAGTATTGAACTTCGTTTCTTTCAGGTAATGAGTTAGACATTGTTGTTTTATGGTTTGCTTGTAGAGTATATTTTGATTATCATAATCAAAGATTGATTTGAGATGAGTTAGAACATCCGTGAGTCATAAAATATTCACCTTTAATTTTCTTTTCACCTTTTTTTTTTTTCAACTTCTGTTGAAAGCTCTTTACTGTGGAAAGATTTTAAGGTATTTGGTGTGGGTCGCATCGAGATCGTTTTTTTGCTACACAAAAAAAAGTAAAAAAATGGCGCTACACGTTTTTGCACTATTTAGGAAAGACCATTACTCTTTTAGGACAAAACTATGTAGCGGTACAATATTGCTACAATACCCCACACTTATTTCCTAATTGAGTAAGACCATTACCCAAATAGGAAGGTGCGGATATAAAGACCCATTTTTTCTTTTCTATATTTTTCGTTTTTTGATTTTGCTTTTTTTCTAACCAAAATATGCTTCAGTTCCTTTCAGGTTTTATATTTAGGAAGGTGGAAAAAAAAAGGAGCACATTTGTACGTTATATAGGCATTAGCAACTTTTCTTCATTTTTTCTTTTTCTTATGGAGTTTTGAATATTAATGTGAATTAACAAAAAGGATTGTAGAAACAGCACCAAACTTAATAACTATAATCTAATAAAATGGCTAAAGTTCACGGTTCCTTATCCAGAGCTGGTAAAGTTAAATCTCAAACTCCAAAAGTTGAAAAATCTGAAAAGCCAAAGCAACCAAAAGGTAGAGCTTACAAGAGAATCCTATACACCAGAAGATTCGTTAACGTTACTTTAATTAACGGTAAGAGAAAGATGAACTCTAACGCTGCTTAAACGTTTTTTGTGTTATATAAACAAAACATTTTTAATCAATAATAGTAATCAATTTCAATCAACCTTTTTCTTTTTTTTTATATGTATATATGATTGTATAATATAATTTTCACTGATTGTATTCATTAAATAGTATATGTCATGATTCACTGTGTTATTACCTTTTTTTTTTTTTGGGATTTTCTCCGAAATAGAATTATGATTCGATTAAATAGATTGATTATCATATCCTGTCGTGTCTTATCAGCCAATTTACTATCGAAACAGAGGAGATTATGCCTGGTTTGTACTTGGTTCACTACAGATTTCTACTTTCGATTACATAGCTGATCACGTGCAGGTTATTGAAATGGTCAGAATTTCTTTTTTTTTTTTTTCTTCACTAATAGCTTTCAACAAGGATTAGAACTTATAAATGCTATTCAGCAAGTTTTGAATATTAGCTTTTAAGGAGCCCAAAACACAAATATACTATATATGGCTCAAACAAGTAATCAAAACGAAAAGTTTGATTTTAACAAGTTACAAACGCTTTGCATAGCCTTTAATGAAAATTTTAGCTCCAAGATAAATGTCATTGAGGACGTTTATGCCAATGAACATTACCCAACTTTTGAGAGCCCTTCTAATCAAGTATTTCAATTTGAGTTCTTGGAATTGGCTAAGTTACAAAAACTAATTAAAGCCAGAACTACAAAAGCTGGTTTGTTATTTAGCGAATTATACAAAGTACAATCTGATAAATCTATAAAATGCCATCTTGATAAAGTTGGAAAAGCTCTATACCAAGAATACTATGAATTATCTGCTAATTTGTTTTTTTCATTATCTATGTTGAAGTGCATGAAAAGCTCGGAAGTAGGTTTTGAAGAAGATAGCATTAAAGGCAAAACTAAAATCGGTTATCCAGTTTTAGTTTTACAAAACATAGAACAAATTATTTTTGCTTTGTATATCAGTTTGAAGGATTTCAATGACTTATATGAAGAATACATAAAGTTCAATGACTTACTACAGGAAAAGAAAGATTCTGACTTGAAGAAATTGAATGATAAAAAGTTGTTATTAATTGGTAAAGTTTGGAATTTGAATGATACTTTAATTACATTATCTACTAATTGGAAAAAGATTTACACAGATACATTGACAGACTTTGGTACAAGAATAATTGAAGATATTGCTGAAGAAATAAAACTTTTTAAAAGCGATCCAGAAGACTTTATTAATCAAAATGATGATGATCCATTTGGCATCAACTCTGATTTTTCCGATGAGGAAGCAGAATCTGACAGTTTGGCCAAAGACGAAACTTTGACTGCTGAAAAGTCCAATGAAATCAATAAATCTATTGAGATCTTTGACAAGAATGTGTCTGTGAAGCTGACTTTGATCAAATTATTGATAAATACTTCAAAGAAATTCATAAAAGAAATCACAAACAAACAACTTGAAAAAGATGGTAACCTGATATTTTTGAATCTAAATAAATTAATCAAAACTACAAAGACAATTTGTAAGCATTTGGATTCAATAACTATACAGGTGATTGAAGAACAAAATTGTGAACTTCAAGAATTAAATAAGTCCATCGCCAATTATAAAAAAGAATTAAAAATCATCAGTAACAACAATCCAAACTTTGATAAGTTTATTAAAACATGGGATATCAAATACGCTGAATCAAACTGATTACTTATATATACATAAACATTTTTTAACACTATAATAGTTTTATGATTGTGTGTTTTTACCAATCACCATCATCATCGTCTGCATAGGCGCTTACTTTCTTGTTTCTGCTACTTAAAGCCGCAGCTAACGCATCAGCCAAACCACCTGCTCCACCAGTGGCTTGAGCACTCATTGGTTTTTCTTCAGTTGTAAGCTGAACAGCAGATCTATCACTGATTTGAGATTTATCTGTTTTTTTCAGCATTCCAATACCCGACGATCTAATTGAGGCTAATAATGCATCACGACTGTTGTCTCCTGTATTTTCGTTCAATGCAGGCTGTGATTGCTGCATTGGAGGTGGAGGTGGTATACTACTTTGTTGCTGTTGCATCATTGGAGGTGGAGGTGGTATACTACTTTGTTGCTGTTGCATCATTGGAGGCGGAGGTGGTATACTACTTTGTTGCTGTTGCATCATTGGAGGTGGAGGTGGTATACTACTTTGTTGCTGTTGCATCATTGGAGGCGGAGGTGGTATACTACTTTGCTCCTGTGGTACAACCTGTGGAGCCCTACTATAAACATCATGCGTTTGATAAGAATGCTGTTGAGTTTGTGCATGAACTTGAGGCGCATGGTCATGCTGTGGCAATGGCGGACCTCCAAATGTAGTCACAGGTACATTGCTAATTGCAAATGGTGAATTGGCATTGGCGGCACCTGTCATGTGTCCTGTTCTTTGACCTGCAACCCTTCTGGCTGGAGGTGGAGGTGGACCTGCTGCACCAGTAGCAGTTCTTCTCAAAGGTGGAGGCGGTCCTCTTCCTCCTGTCTTTTGTTGTTGTAAAGCAGGAACCGGTGGTAATCCTCTTCCTCCCGTCTTTTGTTGTTGTAAAGCAGGAACGGGTGGTAATCCTCTACTTCCTGTTTTTTGAGATATCAAAGGTGGCAAAGATCTTCCACCTGTGGCTTGTCCGGTTAGTTTTCTTGGCGGAGCTGGTGGTCCTGCTCTTCTAATAGGCGGTGGCGGCGGCCCAGTTTTTTGTGCAACAATAGGTTGTTGAGAAACTTGACCATATCCACTTGTTTGTGGTTGCTGAGGTGGCTGGCCGTATCCAGTTCTTTGAGGTAGTTGCTGAGGTGGTTG
>ERZ794949.404-NODE-404-length-14104-cov-131.381308_pt1 | contig 14104 bp, 8 predicted proteins | sample MGYA00511363_ERZ794949 | MGnify/ENA primary metagenome ERZ794949 (study PRJEB30137, sample SAMN04331402) | food metagenome | isolation source: T1 must sample point D1 replicate B | place: Australia: South Australia ...
ATTCATTAGCTTGTTTTCTGACTCTTCTTCTATTAGAGGCAACAGTGGAGGTACTTACGTTCATTATAATGTGATATTTAAATGGTGTACCCAAAAAAATATATATAGTAACTTGGTTGTTATGTATTATCCAATTTCAAATTAGATATTTGTTGTGAAATTTAAAAGTGTTGAAAAATGTGCAAATTTCAATGGAGGAAAGCAGAAAAAGCAGAAAACCCCCAAAAAAAAGCAAAAAAAAAACTTTGGCACGTGACTTATTTCCGGTAAATTTTAAGATTTCCTGTTTGGGAGGTATTACCCCATGGCAGGGTAAATTATTTTTTTCAGAAAACAACACAGTTAGTACTAGCAGCTTGTACGTAAATAATCACAAAGTGCACAGAGGCTGTATCAACAACAAACTTATCCCTATTCAACAGCAACAAAAAACATTTGTCCTACAGCATTAACAACAACCTTAGCCCAATCGTACCAAACCCGACATAATATTATGACAGCTTCCACTAACGAGTTTCTTTCATTTTTTTTTTAAAGTTGCTTTGGACGCTCTTATTTCACGTATTTTTTTACCATTGTGTGTGTTGCACAAAAAAACTGGCCATATACACGGCTATATGAATTTATTCACCAATACTATAGGATTAGGGAAAAAACATATATAGCGAGAAAATAAGATTATGGGATAATTTAAAATATACAAATTATTAATTTTGGCTTAATATAACATAAATACAGGGAAATTTTTTGCTCTAACCACACCAAAGCAACAGTTATACACCAGTTTATCAGAGTGTACATTTTTTTTTCGATTTTTGTTTTTTACTGTTACGCCTTGTTAATACCATCATTCACATGTCGAACAACAACTCGAATTTAACTCCTACAAACTCCAATAACATCTCACTGTTAACAAAACAGCAACAGCATTATATTTTAATGCAGCAACAACAAATTAACAGGAGAAAATCATCAATTTTTAATACTAACAGCAGGCACCACTCAATTGTTGTTCCTCCTACAAGAATTGCAGGACCAAACTTAACCAACAATATAGATGACAACAATACTCAAAACTATAACAACTTATTCGATGATTCTAATGCTTCCAACAATCAAAACAACAATTTTTTTTTTCAGGACAGAGATTCATCAACCTATCAAGATTATCAAAACGAATATATCAATAATATGTTCAAAAGTCAATACAAAAATAGCAATGTTCCAACTACATCCTTCAACAACAATGACGCCAATAATAATCAAGGGTTCTTTCCAAAAGATTATCATCCCGGAAGAAAGTACTCATTACAATATGTACCTAAAACCGCTCCTAACCTAAGTAGTACTCTAGGTAGAGCTGAAGTTAACCATCAAAATAAGAATAATAAGCAATTTCATCATAATCATGTTGATATTACAAATAGTAAGTTGAAAAGTTTATCTCCTGGGAGCAACGCCATGGGTCCTCCTAGTTTGAAAAATAAACCTCAGTTTGTTAACAAAGGTAATAACAATCAATACAAGCATTATCAAAACATGAACAACTATAGACGTTCATCTATCCAGCCATTCATGCAATTCAATCCTAATCAATCTTTTAGAAATGTAAATTTTAACCCTCAAAGTAACAATTTGGAACTCAACCAAGACTCCATGATGTCTCCTATAGATGCCAATATGTTTGTTAATAATGATTCAAATGATGTGTCATGGAACAGACATTACAATACGGATGAATATGGCTCTGATACAGACGACATCATGGACCCTATGGATTTGAAATTTAAGATTGATAAAAAAATCAAAAAAGACAAATCAAGTGTTGATTTGAGCTCCAAAAGATTCCAAAAGTTTAATGAAGGAGACTTTTTTTCATTAATCAACAAGAGCACTCATTTCAAATTAGAAGACGATCCATTGTATAAAAAGACTGCCTTAGTAAACGATACATTTAGCAAGTTTTCTTCTAATTTTGCTTATCAAACAAACTCAAGTAATCCTAAAAGACTTTTGGTTAAGCCAAGTCAGCCCAATATTAATGTGAATCCATACAACTGTGACAATGACAATGGTGACCACATTATACATGTTGGTGATGTAATAGGAGTTTACGATCCGCATGAAAAGAACTTGACTAGATACAAATCCACATGTTCGGTTACTTCAAGAAATGGCTTCAAGATTATTGATCTTTTAGGTAAAGGTACATACGGACAAGTTTTGAAGTGTGAAAATTTAAGTGATGGAAGTATTGTAGCTATAAAAATGATCAAAGCAGCTGAGGAGTGTATGATTCCAAGTTTTATGGAATGTAAAGTATTACAAAGAATACAGTCTATATTATCAAATGTTAAGGATAATTACAAGGAAGACAACAAATTTATTGAATTTATAGAAGAATTTATTTACAAAGGCCACTTGTGTATAGTATCAGAGTTGTTAGGGCCTTCAATATTGGAACTATTGCAGAGCAGTAAATTTCACGGATTAAATTGGGATTTGATAATCAGCTTTAGTTCCCAAATGTTTATTTCTTTACGAGAGTTGAAGCTTGCAAGCATTATTCATTGTGATTTAAAACCGGAGAATATTTTACTAAAATCTGCCATCTCCACAAGCTCCAATAATCAATCAATTATAGAAAATAATTCATTGAAAATCATTGATTTTGGTGCTTCATGTTTTGAAAATTCAACTGTTTATACATACATCCAATCAAGATTCTATAGAGCACCAGAGGTTGTTTTGGGATTGCCTTATAACTCAGGTATTGATATGTGGTCTGTTGGGTGTGTTATATCTGAATTGTATATGGGTATTCCATTGTTTCCAGGAAGAAGTGAGTATGATTTGATGAGACGAATTGTACACATGAACATCAACGATGACGGTATGCCACCTAGATGGATGTTAGACAGATCTAAGTTCTCCACCTTGTTTTTCCACTTTGATCCAGAGGCTATGCGCTATACCAGATTGAAGACCATGGAGGAGTATAATATAGATTTGACTGAATGGAAGGCCAGCAATAATGACATTGTCATACATCACCTAGGATACCCAAGAGACTTAGAAAAGCCTAGAAAGGAATATCACAATAATGGGGATAACTTTTCAAAGCTTATTATGTTGCACCGATTCCACAAGCTAACGCAATTAAGCGAAGTAGAAAAAGTTGAAATACTGAAAAAGAGATGGATATTTATGAAATTTTTGAAAAATTGTTTGAATATAGATCCTTTCAAAAGATACACACCAACAGAAGCTTTAAGAGATCCATTTATAACAGGAAGATGGGTAAAAAGTCACAAATTTTATGAAGATAAAGAATTTATGGACTTTTTGGAATCTGAAAAAGATGTGATCTTTGGAAACTCTGATATAAAAATCAAAAACGAAAAGGAATCTCCAAAAAAGAGTCAAACAACTGAACGTTGCGAAGAGCTTGGAAATTTACAACTTTAATAGACATTATATACATCAAAAAATCATACTGAACTATGATTTTGTTCTTCTTCTTCTTTTTTTTTTTTTTTAATCATTAATAACAATTTATATACAGAAAGGGATTTTGACTTTTCATTAGTAAGACTTTATATAACTTAAGCTGCTAAAGGTTCTGCAGAAGGCATAGGAGGAGCAACAGGGACTTGAGTATTGGCTCTTTGGATCAACAAACCAACACCTTCTATACAACCAATTAAGATACCACAAGTGATAGCACCGTTTCTTATAGATCTCCAACCACCTCTGATGGCAAGGGTACCACCGGTAAAGAAACCTGCAATGATACCGTTCCAAATATCTTCTCTCTTTCTTACTCCTTTAACGGCACAATCAAAACCTGAAAACAAACCACCCCACATACCGAAATTACCACCACTTACTGGGGCTCTAGTCTTTATGGATAATTTTGCACCGGCTATTCTTTCACCTGAAGGAGAGTTTCTGAATCCTTTAACACCGTGCCAGATGACACCACCTAATCCACCCATTACAAAGGCACCACCTAAATCATTAAGGATGACTAATGGACACGGTTCTCTTGAATGATCTGTTGAGGACATTATGTGTTATTTATTGATATGCTTGTTTTTTTTTTTTTATTCCGTATGAAGAAAACGTATTATAATACTTGTAAGTGACTTTTTTATTTAAAAGATTGTATCCTCTTTTTTTTTTTAAGTAATAAAGTTTATAATTCAATAGCTTGATTCTCGTTCTTTTTTCTCAGTATTCTTTTATTAATTAAAAATTTAATAAAATACGATATCCTAACTGAATTTACCTTATATATTCACTTGTGATGTATATGGTTGTTTACAGGGTGTTTCCTATTGCCTTTTTGTTAGTAAATTACGAAAATGTCCAAAAGCCAAAAATGAAAATTTTTTTTTTTGGGCCTCAAAATCCGAAGTGGTGAATAATTTTTTTTTTCCAGATTATTCACTTCCGCTTTCTTTTTCCAGCGCCTAAAAATTTGCTTGTGGTAATCAACAAGTGTATACCCGCTTCTTTAATTAAAAAACGTTTCAGGGTAGATTCTCATAAGAAAAGAAAGAAAAGCAAAAGTTTAAATGATTTTAATAGTATATGTGTAGTTGCAAATTAGATTATAGCACTATTGATCTTAAAGGTATGTATGTTTAAATGTTTGGTTGATTTTTCTTCTTTTTTTTTTTCTTTTTTGGTATGCTTTATTGGTTATCTTAAAAGTACTTATAAGAGTCATCGTCAAAAAATTCATCATCAAAATCATTCATGTCAGACTGGGTGAAGAAGCTGTTGTTTCCAAGCATATTATCAAATGTGTCTTCAATTGGATCCTCAACATCCATCAAATCCACATCGTCAGATACCTCATCGGAATCGTAGTCACTGACATATTCAGCCTCATTATCCTCGAAAGTGCCTGTATTTCCGGCTTCTTCGTAGACAAAATGATATTCTTTATCATTTTTGTAATCGTAATCGTCAGGATATTCGATTTTGTAGGAGGAGTTGTCTTCTGAATGTAAGATTTTCGGAATGATTGGTTTTCCCAGCTCAGCTCTTTCAATATCAGCCCTGTCTTTTTCCGGGTTGATAAGTCTTTTGTACTCGTATTTCTTAACACTTGTAAACCCATCTTTCTTGATATATGTCGATCTTTTTATTCTCACGATGCCTCTTCTTAAATCAACATCTTTGTCCACAATAACATCGCAAAAATCATTGTTCTCACTGGCTATATCAGAAAAAGCATTATTATTTGTAAGATCTTGTTGATTTACAAATATTAAAACATCATGTGGATTTTCTCTAGTGTACGTATCTATTATGTTCGGATCGGTGCTGTATACAACAACGGGTTCTATGATTGATATTCCTTGAGTTCTATCGTCGATAACTTCTTCAATTATAGGTTCTGACATTGTAATGGTGTGTTTTTTTTTTTATAGTTGTTATTTTTTGCTTTGGTTAGTGGATTAAAAGAGTTAAGCTCTCCCTCAAAGAGACTGGTTTTGTGTGTTATCAAATGATTAAACGTGGTTTTCTATTTATACGTAAAAATATTTTTCCATTTTTTTTTTTTTCAGATATACTAATTTTACGATTTTAAAGGGGGTTTCACTCATAGTGATTAGAGGAGCTCTAAACTTGTCAGGTGAGCTAATTTATGTTGCTATAATGATGAATGATATTATATTATCTCAAACGAATAAAAAAATTGAAAAAAAAATAAATAAAAAATTCGGCCTTATCTTTGGATAAGCAACCCTCCATCATAATATATGTGCCCCTTCGATATGAATATTATGTATCATTTTTTAGTATGCATATATTATTATTTTAATCATGACACATTGTATACTTTTTTTTTCCCTATACGTACAAAGTTGATTTTTCACCTTGATAAATTTTGGTCAATATTTCATAACAATCAACATAGCTATGGTGATCGTCGCTACCACCATTCTTTGAAATTTCATCTTCGTTGCAACAGCTCAATCTTTTGAATTTATAGAAGTTTTTTTTGTTGTATGCTGTGAAGTACTCATCAACAACCAATTGAATTTCATTGCTAGGTTTATAGAAATGAATCTTCGCAGCTATGCCATCAACATCCGTTTTATTTTTAAAATTATACTCCTGATACACAATGTTATCGTTATCAATGACTTTCATGGCATTATTCCACAAACCCAAAAAAAAATCTTCGTTTGTGAATACTTTTTCAATGATTTTTAAATAGCTTGCTAAATCTTGTTTTTGATTAAAGTGTTTGTAATCAAACAATCTAACTGTCAAATGCTTTGGTATGTGACTGCTTCCACTGACAGGCAAGTAAGGTGCATTAAGCTCAGATGTCAAAGTCAAATCATCACGGTTGCTTTGTCCTGAGTGAACAGTTGATATATCATCCGGAATCTCTCCTATTATTGGTTGTCTAATGATTTCTCCTCCATCGTGAGTTGTCGTTATGCTTGAATATCTGGAATTTGTGTTGCTTTGTAAATCGTATACATTAGGTTGTTTGTTTAAAAGTCTTACCTTCAAAGATTTTATGTTATCGATGTTTAATGCCGTCAATTCTGGATATTCTTTTATTATACAGTTTTGTGCTGAATTCAGTTCTAAATAGTCTGTCTCGTTTTTGAGTTTCAAATTATCAATAAGTTTCTTAGCTTCAATTTTATTCGTTTTTAATTCCTTGATTAGATTATTGATCAAAATATCTTCCTGTGCTTCAATGATGTATGTCATCGTGAGAACCCATTCAATGTCAGCACCGGCCACTTTTTTTAAGTTTCTAATTATCTTGGTTATCCCCAAAACTTGATCAAAATTGTCATTGGTGTAAGGAATCTCTAATAAAATGACTTTACTTTTTACAGAAATACTCTTAGATCTCAAATTACTATTATTTTGATAGTTATAAAATCCCAAACTCTTTTTCTTTGAAAATATTGGCGGCGTCATGTTCTTCACCATACCAGCTGATATATTATCTTTAGTGCTGTCTTCTAAAATTGAAGTGAAATTGTTGATTCCATCACTAGCATCATTTAAATATTCAAAATTCATATCTCTCAAGTTACTTGTTGTACTTGATCTTCTACTTAACTCAGTATTTTTACCAACTAAAATATCTTCATTACCTTTGACATTCCCATTTTGATTACCATTAAAGATATCGTTTGTACTGAGATTAAAAATATCTAAATTTGAAGAGAAACTAGATCTGGGATTTAATGAACGTCTTTTCAAAGAATCTGAATTAAAGATATTTTCTGGAATTGCGTCATCAAATGGAGAATTATCAAAAAAGACTTCATTGGGTTCTTGAAGCACTTGTGATCCATTGGATCTAATTTGTGGTCTATTTAATGACCCTGGGTTTGAGTGGTTAATTATGGAATTTTGATTTGAAAGGGGCGTTAACAGTAGACCATTATTTTGAGTGGGAGTGTCAGATCTTTCCAATAAATTTTTAGCTTTTTTATTAGATTTGTTAAAATTGGTTGCACTATTGCTTTCAAAAGACATCTTTCGTTCCTTGGCTGTTTTTTTAGGTGTTAAGTCATTCCAGTTAAATTTTTTAAACTGCTTGTATATAGACAGTTTATTCTTGGATACTATATTGTTGTCATTATGAGATGCATTGTTTGATAACAATGAAGTCTTAGGGTCAGCAGCAATTATTGTTGCCATGTCATTAGCAGATACACTTTTGTTCAAATGATCTTGGGTTAAACCGATCTTTGGATTCAAAGACAGCTCATTAGAAGAATTGGACTTCTCAATTTCAAATTTAGTAAAATCTTTTTCGTTATCTTCAGATGGGAATGGTTTTGAAGTTTTACTTTCAACAGACTCTGTTTTTGAATTGTCGAAACTCTCTATCGGATTTAAGATCATATTATAATAATCAACATTATCTTCAGAAAGATTAGCTTTATCTTCGAGATTGTCTTTTTGATAAACATTGATGTTAAAATTGGATATTTTTGTTGGAGTAACAAAGTGCTGAGTCGATGTTTTGGTCAAATTACTCTCATTATTGATAATCTTGGTTTTAGGAGTATTCACTCCGTTATTCCAAGATTGTAGCAATGTATTGTAGACGTTTTCATCTGAGATATCATCTTTCATATTAGGAGTTTTTGGTCTTGGATTACCTACCATGCTTATAGTTATGTTTAGCAGTTAAAAAATCCTTTGAAGATGTCCGTTGGTAGTAAAAATGAATAAGTAGCTGATGAAAAAAAAAAGATTGCCAATAGAACTATGTGATAAGGAAAACTTCGATTTAGATAAGAACCTTTCTTCAATTTCTTACTTATGTAATATCTTCACTTATGTTACAGAAACAATGTTAATTGAAAGTGAAAACAGATGTGCTATAATAAACAATTTTGATATAATATTTTAAAAACTCAATGTTAAAATAAATGGCACTCCAAAATATTATGATTCGGTATTTTGTTTATTGGCGTTTTTCTAGTATTAATATTTCTCTTACTTCTCTCCAAAATCACTTATAGATCATAAATTTTGTTGTTGTTTCAAGAAGTAATTAATCTTCAATTTCTTCAAGCTTCAATATATATGTTGGTCAAATATCAAATAATTTTTCGACTTTTCTACAATCCGATTATACTATATTTTTTTTTTTTAAATATTTTGAAGGGTGTAGTGAAAAAAAATAATGATAATAAATACAGTAATTAAGCACCTTATGGTCTTTGCAATCTTAAAAAGTTTCACCTTTTTTTTTTCTTTATTCACTAAAAAAAACAACAGAAAATACTAGAAAATCGGCATATATTTTTATGCACATTTTGGAGATTGTGTTAAATCTGTGATTGTACTATAATACACTGATTAAACCCTTATAACCCTGCTAATAACATCTACGAGAGGGAAATAAAAAAATAGAAAACATAAGATTATTGCCGGATTTGATTAAGCCACCCACACAAGAGAATTATTCAAAAGATTCAATTAAGCCACCCACACAAGAGAATTATTCAAAAGATTCAATTAAGCCACACACAATTTGAAAGATTGGCTAACAAAACGTACTTGATGCCCCAAGAATTATTTGTTTTTAGATAAGTGAAAAAAAAAATCATTTTAAGTGAAAATAATGCGTTTATAAAGTGTGTTAAAGCACTTTTCACCCCTATACAATTATATTTCTTTAAAAAAAAAAAAAAGTGGGGGGAAATTGTTGACATATTTCATTTATTAAATATGGGTTTTAAGCCTTCAAGATAATAATATGTTTCAAAAGAGATGAGAAAAAAAAAGGGGGCTTTTACGAGGGATTACATTGTGAAAAATGTCTCAAACAAAAGGTCATCACCAGTTCATGGGACTATACAAGTACTGTCCTCATAGTAATGGTTTTAAATAGTTTGATACAGCCAAGGTTATTGGCTGCAATATAAGAATTTTTTATCTAATGTTCAAGGTATCATTTAAAAAGCAGATTTGCTAGTGCTGCTAATTAAATAAATAGCATACAAAGTCTAGTATGCATGCCCGATACCCATAAAACATGTGGTTTTTATTAATATCTTTTAATGATTGTTATTTAATACACTCTAATTGTAAAATTCTGACATGTATAATTGTGAAAAAACATTAGATGAAAATTCTCGTGCCTGTAGCTTCAGGTATTTATACTCAGCATCCAAGCCCAATGAGGGAAAAGAAAAAAGCAAAGTACCAAAATGGTTGTTTGAACCCGAAATGGAAGGTATAGTGCATGAAATTTTTAAAAAAAAAAAAAATTTGCTTTCCAAAAAGGGTAATTCAAAAGCTTAGTGTAGCTTAATATTTGGGGGGAATGTATATAGGTTTATCTCCGAAAATCATAAACTCATCGTATCTTAAAAGTATTCAATTATACCAATCATATATAACTACTCACAGGCCTATTTCTTAGATTTCTTTTCCTTCTTTTCTTTCTTATCTTTCTTTTCCTTTTTTTCCTTCTTCTCCTTCTTTTCCTTCTTTACTTCATCCTTTTTATAATCCTTAGAATCGTATCCAGTAGCAAAGTGTTCTTGTTTCATATCGCTTAATTGTATAACATCTTCTCTTGGTACTCTACAACTATCATAGTCAATGTTTGGAATTTCCACATTTTCTATAACATTGTATACCTTAATTTCGTTTTTTTGTTCAATTGGCATCATAACATCATCCCCATTGGTTTTCTTTACGATCAACTCTAAGTTCTTGGTGTTTACCAAACTATCTTCTATCAAATTGTAGTTCACCTTATTTTCCTTATCCAATAAACTATCCAACGTTTTCTTTATTTCTATTTTTTCTATGTTTATGTTCTTAGGTATTCTTAACAATACCAACTTTTTGTTTTTTTTGCTTATAGTTTTTTCAAAGTTTGTAGGTACTTTGTTCAACTTGGTTATTTTATATGATTTCAAATCCTTATCAAAAATAGATTTGATGTATTGACCTTCATTATCAGAGTCATCACTGTCTGATATGTATTCCTTAGATTTATATTCTTTAGCCATTGTTGTATTTGGTTTGTATTGGTATTATTTGTGAAAAAGTTTACTATTTTTTTTTTTTTTAGAAATTGTGAAGAAAAAGTAAAAAGCTCCAATTTTGTTTATTGCTAAACAGAGGTTTTTAACAAAAATAAATAAAAAAAAAAAAAGAAACGTTAACAAATCACGTGTAAAATCATAAATAACATTAATTAAATTTATTGGGAGTAATAATTAGAATACATATTCTGACCATTGTCATTATACAGTGTATTAACCATATTTTTAACAGATCCCTTTTCTTCAGGGTTATACACATTCGGATAGTCCATGTTACTGTTATCGTAGTTTGAGTTTGCATAAATACTAGGATTGCTGCTGTTATACATTCCGCTATTGGACATAACCGAATTAGATGATGATGATGAACCTGAATATAGGGTACCCAAACTGCTACCAGTAGTACTTCTAGAGGCACTTTGATGGATTCCATTTGGATTCAAATTGTTATTCATATCATTCATTGATGAAAATGTTTCACTGTTCGGATTTGAGTAGCTATACATCATTGGCATACTCATATCTTGATTATAAATTTGATTATAATTATACGGAGCTGTTTGGGAAGGTGAGTAATTGTTTCGGGTGCTGTTTAATTTGTTCTGTTGATTTTGATAATATCCGTCTTTGGCAAGTGGGTCATTTCGTTGATTTTTATAATATCCGTCTTTAGCAAGTGGGTCATTTCGTTGATAATTCAAGTTGTTTTGTTGCTTGTATCCAAAGTTATTATATTTTCCATTTCTTTCATAATTCTTTTGCTGAGTGCATGCCTTTCCTGATGCGTTATAATTGTTCTTGTAGTATGATCGGCTATTTGTCTTTTTAGTCTCAGCATTGTCATGTTGCAATTCCCTATATTGTACGTGAATGCTTTTATTATTGAAATATGTATGATTTTCAGTTTCGATAGCGGATCCAGCGGATCTGTTATCTTCGAAGGTAATAAATGCATAGCAATTATTCGGATTTTTTGTAAACAACTTCAAGTTGGTTATTGCACCATGTATAGAAAACTTATCAAAAAGCATATCTTGCGTACATGTTTGCGTAAGTTGTCCCACAAATATAGAATATACGTCTATTTCCAAATTCACGTTATTTTTTGTAGCTAAGTTATTTGATGTTGGAGCAATATTTGTTTCTTTATTAATAAGATCTTGAAACTTATAAACTAAATTACAGTCTTTTTCCAAGCCATCAGATAAGTCAATGTTTTCGGCCCAATGGACTACATAGTCATTTTTGATGTTTTGATATAATGCATGTGCTGTTATAGCATCCTCTCTAAAGGCAAACTGTAAAAACCAGCAATTGTCATTCAGTGAACCAAAAGGATTTGTTTGGAATATGTCAACATGTTCTTTTATCAATTCTTTGACGTTATTTTTAGGTTGTTCAATTTTGTTTTCTTTTACTAAATTGATAAAGTTGTCCATACTAACAATTTGTTCAATTTCACCGTGCTTGACAAAATCTACAATCAAATTTTCAACGTTAGATCGTTTTGGTTTTGTATCGCCGGCCGATAATAAAGAAGATAACTTCAATTGTTTCAAAAACAAGGTTCTGTTTACTTTAGCTTTTTCAACACGGCATGGTCTATTATTCAGTATTACGCCTTTAGAATTTTGAACAGCTAAATTAGCATCTTCAGTGTTGAAATATTGCACAAATGCATAAGGACGGTTTTTCGCATCTCTTAATACTTTGATTAGTTTAATATCTCCGTATTTTTCAAAATTTTCTTTAACCGTTTCTAAAAGTATTTTATCATTCAACTTCAAGGATAAAGATGCAACAAACACACAGCAAGAAGGACGACTTCTGGTAGATGATATTTTACTATCATGAGGATTCATCATTTATTTTTTTCTGATATTTCTTTGATTTCTTTTTTCTTTAAAAAAAAAAACAATGTTTTGATTTGTATTACTAATTTGATACTTTATAATGCTTAATTTCAAGAAAGATCAAGAAAAGGCAAGATATCGCGAAGCAAATTGTTTGTTTTCAGTTACTGAAATTTAATAGACTAGGAAATTACTTTACTTACTAAAAAGGAGAGAAATGAAGAAGTGGATTAAAAAGAGAGAAAGAAACATAAAGAGAAATTGATTTTTGTTTATTTTTAAATCAAAGACACTTTTTGTAGATTGACTTGTTTGCAGGTGTTTATTATTATTTTTTTTTGGTTTTTTAAGACGTGTATTACTTTTGTGATAGTGAATAGAGGCTTACTATAAAAAATGTTTATAATTTACTGTTTGTCGCTCTCGGTAGTTGTCGCTATGTACACCGTAAATAAGTTATTGAAAAAAAAAAACGTGAAGCTATCTTTTTGTGTTAAACTTAAATGGCAATCTTACTTTGTGGTTATCAAAATTAATAACAATAAAGAACTAGGTGGTTTTTAATAAAGAAAAAAAGAGAGAGAGAAAACGATATTATTAGTATTATTCCAGAACTATAAACAATTTTAAACTTTTGATTCTATATTTTAGCTCTATTTTGATTAATATAGTTGATTTTGGTTGATTAATGCTTTTATTTTTTTTTTTTTTGGATTTTGGGAGAGAGAGGGAGAGAGAGTTGACTTATATATAAAGCAAAATAATTTAATCTTTTGAATTTAATTTTTTTTTTTGGTATTTTTTAAAACTTCAAGCGCTCAACGAATATAGAGCGGATTTCGAGACTTTTAGCTGAGGGGACAATCATTCATCAGTTAGGGGGGCGTTTTTTTTTTTTTACACACGTAACCAAAGCATATAGTTGTTATATCCGACCAGTAAAGTATAGATGCAAGGACATAGTAAATTACCGTTGAACATCCTTATGGTGTATTATAATGGATGGCCTGATGAAAAAAAGGAGTACTTTTTAAACTAGAGCTACAATAATCTCACTGATTTAAATGAATGACTGGCAATATTGATAGTTGTTATAGACAAATATCATATTTTACCAGATGAATGAAAATTGTTTGCTAGACAAACTTGGAGCAATGGATAGGGTCAAGAGACTTATGTCACCATTTGGTATATAATATCCTTTTTTTTTTGTGTGTATTTTATAAATGTGTTAATAACTTAAGTACAAACTTGTGTCAATATAAAAAATCAATGTATTGATTAAATACCTTATAGATATAAAATACCACAGATATTATAACGTTGCCATAAAAAAAAGCCCTGATTAATTTGACGTTGCTTTTTTTCTTTTTGACAAAAGTTTCCCTTTTAGAACATCAAATGTAGAATTTCCCTTTTGGGACATAAGCGCTTATTTTGAAACTGTAGAATATCCAGAACTGGAGCTAAGAAAATTTTTTTCTTTTAACTAGTAAGTTTTCGCTTTTCTCTCCAATATTTAAACAAGCTCCAACACGATCATTTTAACATACTCTCTTTTCTTCATTATTAACAAATCAGTTTTATTGTAAAAGCAAAATATAATAAATCAAAAAACCATCGAATCCATCAAACTTGTTATTGCAATAATAATAAAGTTTTAATATTTCAGTTGAT